>Ga0224742_10130_pt1 | contig 17587 bp, 14 predicted proteins | sample LIM_E_Water_Neg_FD_161631 | JGI IMG/M metagenome (GOLD analysis project Ga0224742, IMG submission 161631) | Enriched cells from gastrointestinal tract of the lab mouse from Pacific Northwest National Laboratory (PNNL), Richland, Washington... | ecosystem: Host-associated > Mammals > Digestive...
AGGACCGGGATGGACCTACCGCTGGTGCACCAGTTGTACTGCCAAGTGCATAGCTGGGTAGCTAAGTAGGGAAGGGATAAGCGCTGAAAGCATCTAAGCGCGAAGCCTACTCCAAGATGAGATCTCCCATTCTTAGGAAGTAAGACCCCTTGAAGACGACGAGGTAGATAGGTCAGAGATGGAAGTGCAGTGATGCATGGAGTTGACTGATACTAATCGGTCGAGGACTTGATCAAAGAGATGTGGACTGTTATTCAGTTTTGAGGGATAAGACCTCAGGAAAAAAGAAGATCTGGTGAAGATGGCGGAGTGGACACACCTGTACCCATCCCGAACACAGAAGTTAAGCATTCCAGCGGCGACAATAGCCGGGCTTGCCCCGGTCAAGATAGCTCTTCGCCAGTTCTCCCCTCATACTCCCGTATGAGGCTTTTTTTTCTCTTTTGTGCTATAATGGAAAAAACAGTTTACATGAAATCGTTTTTTCAAGGAAGACTACTAGCAGATAAGGAGTCTTTCTATGATATACGAGTTTATAGATGATGTAGCACCGAGTGAACATGATGCATTTGTCGCTTCTCATGATTTGTGTAATCTGTTGCAATCCAGCAGTTGGGCAAAGGTAAAGGATAACTGGGATCATATGATCGTAGGAGTGAGAGAAGGCGGAGAGCTGGTTGCCAGCGCATTGGTACTCATAAAGAGAGTGTCTGCACGCTATTGTCTTTTTTACATACCCAGAGGTCCCGTTTTGGATTATGAGAATATAGATCTTTTATCGTTTTTTACGGAACGGTTAAAGCGTACAGCGAAACGTCGACATGCGTTGCATATCATCATGGATCCTGCTATCCGCTGCAATGACTATGCAGTGCAGGAAAAAAATGATGATCGTTATCCGGAAGCTTTGCGGCTCATTTATACTTTGCGAACGCTTGGTATTTATCACAAGGGGTTTGTGAAAGAGCTGGATGCTGCGATACAGCCGCGTTATCATGCGAATGTGTATCGAAAAGATGATCTTTTAAACAGTTTTTCCAAGCGGGCGAAGAAAGCGATCGCAACAGCAGAAAAGAAGAAAGTCGATGTGAAGGCTTATGGGAAAGAGGCGGTTTCGGATTTTGCGAGCGTCCTGCACTGTACTGAGAAGAGAAAACATATCGCTTTGCGGGATGAATGCTATTTCGAAAAGCTGATGGATGCTTATGGGGATGACGCTGTTATCTATTTGGCGAAATTGCCTTTAAAAGAGATCTATGATGATTATGTGTTAAAGTTGGAAGAAAATATAAGGGAACTCGCGAAATGCCCGCAGAATGCCAAGAAAAAAAGGGCAATGTTACAGGAACAGCGCGCCTCTTATGAGCGTGAAGTGCATGATTTGAAACAGCTGATGGATGAGCAGGGCGATGAGGCTGTGATCGCCGGGGCTCTTTGTGTTTGCTTCGGCAAAACGGCAGAACTGCTGTATGCGGGAATGAACGATGCCTATAAGCGGTATATGGCCCCTTATACAACGTTCTTTCGATGTATGGAATGGAGTTTTCAGCATGGTTGCGAATCTTGTAATATGGGAGGAGTCGAAGGCGATTTAAACGGAGGGTTATCTACATTTAAAGAGAGCTTTTCACCGGTGATCAATGAATATATCGGGGAGTTTGACCTGCCTGTTGCAAAGTTCCTGTATGCTGTATTTCAGCTGTTGATGAAGCTGCGCAGAAAACGGTATCAGTACCATTAGGAGGAGTTATGAAGACGATAGTACATTCACTTGCGGAAACAAAGCTGCTGGCAGAGTGCATTGCGAAAAGGATAGAGCCCGGTATGCTGCTGACATTAAGCGGAGATTTGGGAGCAGGGAAAACGACCTTCACGAAGTATTTAGGAGCGGCTTTAGGTGTGAAAAAGACCATAAATTCGCCGACGTTTACGATCTTGAAAGTTTATTACGGAAGAATGCCCCTCTATCATATAGACGCTTACCGTATGGAAGGCATTTCACAGGATCTCGGCTTTGAAGAATACTACGACAGTGACGGCGTTTGTATCATTGAATGGCCCGCATTCATGGAAGATCAGCTTCCAAACGACCGTTTGGATATATGTATAAAACGTATTGATGAAGAGAAAAGAGAAGTTGTGCTGGAAGCAAAGGGCTTTCGCCATGAAGCTCTTTTGGAGGATATCATATGATTACATTATGTATGGACAGTGCTCACAAGTATTTAACGATTGCTCTTTTAAAGGATGATGAAATATTGGCCTCGGTATCAAAAGAAGCTTGGAAAAAACAGTCAGAGCTTATTTTTCTGGAATTGACACGACTGATGGGCGAGGCGCATTTGCAAAGTGAGGATATCGATCAAGTCGTGATTACGGATGGACCTGGAAGTTATACGGGAGTGCGTATCGCCATGACGATCGCAAAGGTCTTTTGTACGGGCATGCATAAGCCGCTATATACGGTTTCGGCTTTGCAGCTGTATGCCGGCGATTGCCCGAATGCCTTTGTGATGATGGATGCCAGAAGCAATCGTGCTTATACAGCGAGTATTTTGGATGGAAAAGTAAAAGAGAAGATCTTGCTGCTGGATGAGATCCCGGAAAGGATAAAAGAAACGCAGCGTTTATTTGGAGATATGACTTTGATCGGCAGACAAGCGGAATTGTCTGATTTCGTTAAAAACTTTATCGCTTTGAAGGACCAGTGGAAATTAGTAAAAAATGTTCATGCGTTAACACCGCGTTATTTGAAAGAGCGCAGTGCTTATAAGTTATGATCACAGATGCAGAAGAACGGGATCTGGCAGTATTGGTAAAGCTGGAAAGAGAATGCTTCACGTCTTTCTGGAATTATGAGCAGTTTTTATATGAATATAAGGAGAATCCTTTTGCACATATAAAGCTCTTAAAAGAACAGGATGTACTTATCGGCTATATGGATTATTGGATCACTTTTGAATGCTGTCAGCTGAATAAGATCGCGGTTACGGAAACATGTCGCCATCAAGGTCATGCAATAGAGATGATGAAAGAACTTATTCAGAGTGCGGAAGCCGCAAATTGTGAAACGATCATGCTGGAAGTGCGCAGTTCGAATATAGCGGCGCAGCAATTATATAGAAAGTTTGGTTTTATCGATATGAACATACGAAAAGGATATTATACGGATAATGGAGAGGATGCTGTAATCATGGCAAAAGGGTTAGGAGGAAACTGGTAATGAAGTCGATAAAAATACTGGCGGTAGAATCCAGCTGTGATGAAACAGCGGTAGCTGTCGTTGAAAACGGGAAGACGATCTTATCAAGCGTAGTTGCGACGCAGATCGATGTACATAAAGATTTTGGCGGTGTCATTCCGGAAGTTGCTTCCAGGATACACATAGAAAATATATCCATAGTTTTGGAAGAGGCTTTGAAAAAAGCGAATGTTACTATGGAAGATATCGATGCGGTTGCCGTGACGCAAGGACCGGGACTGGTAGGTTGCTTACATGTCGGTGTACAGGCAGCGAAGACATTGGCATGGGCATTTCATAAGCCGCTTGTACCTGTTCATCATATTGCTGGTCATATCTTTGCGAATACTTTCATTGCAGAGCTGCAGTTTCCGCTGCTGGCGCTTGTCGTGTCCGGCGGGCACACAGAGCTTGTATATATGAAAGATGAATGGGATTTTGAAATACTTGGTACCACACAGGATGATGCGATCGGCGAAGCAGGTGATAAAGTAGGTCGCGTATTGGGATTGCCGTATCCGGGCGGTGTCTATGTGGATAAGCTTGCGAAAGAAGGACAGCCTGTTTATAAGCTGGCAAAACCGAAGACAGAGGGGGAAATGGACTTTTCATTCAGTGGGTTGAAAAGCAGCGTATTGCAGTTTATCGACCGCAGTAAACGAACGAATCAGCCGTTTATTCCCGCAGATCTGGCAGCTTCTTATCAGGAGACAGCTCTGGATGCGCTTTTCGCAAGGGCGAGAGTAGCCTTGACGAAGTATCAGCCCAAGCAGATGGTCCTTGCTGGAGGAGTAGCCGCCAATTCACGTTTGAGAGCCAAGGTAAATGAGGAATTAAAGAGGGAATATCCGACTACGGAATTTATCATTCCTCCGTTGTCTTGCTGTACCGATAATGCGGCGATGATCGCTGCTGCGGGGTATGTGGCGTATTGTCATGGAGTACGTGCGGATCTATCCTTGACGGCAGATCCGGGTATGGATTTAGAAAGTTAAAAACGTTCTCATATTCACAAAATAAAAAACTATGATATACTATAATCGGTGATAAACATGAATAAAAAGATAGTGCCGAGGGCAACGATGCAGCGATATCCAGTATATTTGAAAGCGCTTCGCAAATTGAAGAATCAAGGGATTGAGCGGATCATGTCCAAGGAATTAGCTAGTGTCATCAATATCGAACCGACGACGATACGAAGGGATTTTTCCTTTTTGGGAAATCTGGGAAAACAAGGGTATGGCTATGATGTGGCTCGATTGATCGAGATATTTAACCAGGAACTTGGCATGGACTTTGATGAGAAGATCATCTTAGTCGGTGCAGGTAATATGGGAAGAGCATTGATGAAGTATAATAAATGGGATTATGTCGTAGGAGAGATCGCCTGCGCATTTGATATAAATCCGGATCGTCAGGGCGTTCGCTTCGGGATCCCTGTTTATGCGATGGAAGAGTTGGAAGAGCGGATCCCCGAAAAATGCCGTATTGCGATTTTGGCGATTTCAGAGGATATTCAGGCTACGGTCGACCGTTTGATCGAATGCGGTATCATCGGGTTGGTCGATTTTACACATGAGCATATTCAAGTACCGAAAGGGGTTGTATTAAAGACGGTGGATGTGGTATCATCTATACAGGAACTTGTCTTTGAAACGAATTCCTTTTCATCAGGACAGTGAATCAGGACGAAATGATTATTTTTGGTAAGCGAATCCGTGGCGGTGGAAGACGGAGACAGAAAGATCATGGAGAACACCTGAGGAGTCAGATCGGAGAAATAAAGTAGACGATCTCGCGGGACAGCGTTATTTCGGAAGAGATGCGATCCATAGGGTCGAATCAGGATGGCACCGCGTTTAGAGACGTTCCTGTAGGAATGTCTTTTTTTATAAGGAGGGTAATTATGTTTGACTTTATGACGATTCGCGAATTGTATGAGATCATCTTTAGCGGTTCTCATGTGGAACTTGACAGCATGGAGTACATTCAGCTTCAAGGGTGGGTCCGTACAAACCGCAGCAGCGGGAAACTGGGGTTTATCGAATTAAACGATGGGACGTATTTTCGCAATGCGCAGTTGGTATACGATGTGGAATTGAAGAATTTTAAGGATATTGAGAAGCTGAATACCGGCTGTGCTCTGACGGTTACCGGAAAGCTGAAATTGACGCCGGAGGGAAAACAGCCGTTTGAGATCTTAGTAACGGAAATTTCCATAGAAGGCACTTGTGATAGTGATTATCCTTTGCAGAAAAAGCGTCACAGTTTTGAATACTTGCGTGAGATCGCACATCTGCGTCCGCGTGCGAATACGTTTTATGCCGTATTCCGCCTGCGTTCTGTATTGTCTATGGCAATTCATGAATTTTTTCAGGATCAGGGCTTTGTTTATGTTCATACACCGATCATTACGGGAAATGACGGAGAAGGTGCGGGGGAAATGTTTACGGCCACGACGATTTCCAATGATGACTACGAAAAGGATTTTTTTGGTAAGGAAGCCTTTTTGACAGTGACCGGCCAGCTGCATGTAGAGGCGTTTGCGATGGCCTTCCGTGATGTATATACGTTTGGTCCTGCTTTCCGTGCTGAGAACTCTAATACATCACGTCATGCGAGTGAATTTTGGATGATTGAACCGGAGATCGCATTTGCCGATCTAGATGATAATATGGACCTGATCGAGGATATGATCAAATATTGTATAGATTATGTGTTGGAAAACGCACCGGAAGAAATGAAGTTTTTTAATACGATGATCGATAAGCAAGCGATTGAGCGAATTACCAAAGTGCGCAACAGTGAATTTAAGCGTATGACCTATTCGGAAGCGATCGAAATATTAGAGAAAGCAGATGTGAAGTTTGAGAATAAGATTTCCTGGGGAATGGATCTGAATTCGGAGCATGAGCGTTATTTATGTGAACAGGTGATCAATGGTCCGGTCTTCTTGACAGATTATCCGAAGGATATCAAAGCGTTCTATATGCGTATTAATGATGATGATAGAACGGTAGCTGCTTGTGATCTTCTGGTTCCGGGGGTCGGTGAATTAGTTGGCGGAAGTCAGCGAGAAGAACGATATGACGTACTTGAAAAACGTATGGATGAGCTTCATATGGGAAAAGAAAACCTGCAGTGGTATATGGATCTGAGAAGATTCGGAGGCTGTAAGCATGCCGGTTTCGGATTAGGATTTGATCGCTTTTTGATGTATCTTACCGGTATTTCCAATATTCGTGATGTTGAACCGTTTCCGAGAACACCGCGAAATCTGTTGTATTAATGAGCACTTGAAGTGCTCTTTTTTTGAAAGAGAAGAGGTTTGACAAAACATATGTGATAATTTACACTAATAGTAATTATAATGGTATCATAAAATGATAAAAAGATTTTATGAGAAGAAAAATATTTCAGAAAGGGGAATCATATGGCAGCACATTACCGACAATGTCCCAACTGCGGTGGCCGAACAACCGAATCGGTTTGTGAGATATGCGGCAGAAAAACGATGGATACCGGTAAGAGGTATGATGGTCCAACGGCGGATACTTCCCCTGCATCTGTCTCTCGTATGGATAAGCAGAAGAATCCATTATCCAAGCCGTCAGGGCATATTCAGACGATGTTGGCGGAAGGCAGGAATTATCGAAAGAAAGCACCGATACCGACTCGCAAAATAGAGAAAAGAAAGGTTGTATTTCTTTTGTGGATTGTTTCGATTGTATTTTTTACAATTTTTCGCATAGCGCTAGACGAAGATAATGAAAACTATGACGATTATGAAACGATGTTTGATCAAATTGACAGTCAGAGAACATATTTGGAAAACTATCTGAGTCCTGTTTCAACGGATGAAGAGCTGATCTGTGAGGTCGAAAACGATACGTATGTGATCTTTAATCCCACACCGTATACGTATGAGGCGGAAGTGGAGCTTACTACGGAAAACGGAAAAGAATATTCCTATGTATATTACGGCAGCCCTTATGATTATGATACTCATTATGCGGGAAACTCCGTTCAAAGCTGTCGTGTTACCGATGTGAAGTTTCAGGATTTGATTTTGTATGATACAAATATCGACTATCGTTTTACTTATGATGATTATAATATCCGTGAGCTTCGTATTGACCGTTCTCTTACAAGTGAACAGCTGGAACAATTGTTAACAAGGATCTATTGTATGGATCTGTTGCGGTATGAATACTTTGATGAAAGAATGTATGTGATCATCGATGACGAAGATGCTTTTTATGTTTTATTTGATTATGAAAACGGCGATATCAGTATAGAAGATGTAGAAAGCGAAGAGATACAGCATGTTTATGTAGAACTTGATTGGTAAGAAGGCATATTCGTATATGCCTTTTCTTTTAATGGTATAATATGAAAAAGGGTATGTATGTGTTTCCTATAGTGCAGTAGCACGATTTCTGTCTCATTTGGTAGTATCATAGCCGAAGAGTTGTGTGCTGATTTGTACGGAGAACTGGCAGCCTTATATACAACAGGAGCTATCCGAATCTGGTCATCATCGATTACACGCGGTAGTTGGTTGGTGCCGATTCATGTCCTTAGTTATGGAACTAACGGAGGAGTGGATATCATGCAAGTAATTGGAGAACCGGATAAATTCGCTCATACCATGGGACATCAGCGTCCGGCTCTGATGAAATGAGATAACTATGGCAAGCATCATAGTTCTATATGACATTCAGAGGAACAGGATTTGTTCACAATGATGAAGAGCGGTGTCCCGTTAATATGGAAGGAAAAGGTTGTATGCCGATACCTTTTCTTTTATAATATAAAAAGGTGGTTTTGTGAAAAATTATATATTAAAAACGAACGATGACGGATCGACGGTTACGGTGCGTGATGTACAGCTTGTCTTATTGGATATATTAAAGGATATCGATGCTTTGTGCAGGACATATGAAATTCCTTATTGGCTGACAGGAGGAAGTTGTCTGGGAGCGGTTCGTCATAAGGGATTTATTCCATGGGATGACGATGCGGATATCGGTATGATGCGTGAGGATTATGAGCGCTTTTTGCATGTGTGTCATGAACTGGGAGATGGGTATTGTTGCCAGAGCATTGAAACGCATAGGGAGTATAATGTTGTAATACCCGCTATGAAGATTCGAAAAAAAGGTACATATGTGGAAGAGAATAATTCTCTTTTAAAAAATCGTTGTAAAGACAGTGACGGATTGTTTATCGATGTCTTTGTAGTAGACTATGTGAGCGAAGATAAAGTATCTGATTTTGGATGGCGTATGAAGAATGGACTATTGCTGCCAGTACTGGTAGCGCTCGATAATCTGCATATTCCTTCTTATGCGCTTAAAAAGAAGTATGTAAAAAATGCGGTTGCATATGGAAAAAGAAATCGGAAGTCGCGTTTGATAGGATATGATCTTACTTGGTGTTTTGATTCCTTCTTTCATCCGGTCGTATATCCTAAAAAATCCGTTTTTCCTTTGCAGTATGTCCCGTTTGAAGACACTTATTTGCCGATTCCACATGATCCGGATCCACTGCTGCGCGCAGAGGTTGCCGAAAATTACATGTCTTTTCCTCCTGAAAAGGATCAGGTGCCAAAGCATATCAAAGATATTAAGTTATAACAAAGAGAGGAGGGGTCATCATGGCTGTTAAAAAACAGAACCGTGCGATGTCCAAAAAGAAATCGTATGCATGGAAATATCGTATTCGCTGGAAAGTGATGATTCCTTTTTTGGTATTGGTATCGCTCGTTCTCTATCTTATCTGTTCTTTGCTCGGCTATCTTTTTTCACCGAACCGCAATCAGATTACGATATGCGGATTTGATAAGACAGAAACATTGGAAGTGATGAACAGCCGTTTTGATGCTTCTTATGAAATCGGTGATTATTTGTTTTATGGCGAACATCTGAGTTTGTTTACTGCGGATTATGATCCTTCGATTGAAGAATGGCTGGTGGGTAAGGATTTGCTGTTGAAAAATCTGTGTACGGAAGAGACGGTAAGAATGACCATAGGTCCGGCTTTGGATCAGCAGATCGATCTGACAAAGTTGGAACCGGGATTTTATGAACTATATGTTGAAGATGATGAGCAGATAAAGAGATTGACCTATGATGAGATTTTGCCGGAGAATTCCTTTTCTACAATCGTGCGCAATGAAAAGGTAAAAACGGTAGAACTGTTGAGCGATCCTGAATTGATGCAAAATAAAAAAGCTGTTTTTGATAAGAACTATCTCTTTCTTACGGTAGAGGAAGAAAAACCGGATAAAGGTGAAATCGATGTTTTCATTGATCCGTATGGCAACAGTACCGATAAGAGAGATACTGTGGATGCGGGACAGGTATATCATAATATTTCTGAAAACAAAGAGATTTACAGCGCTGCTTTGCAGCTGAAAGAAAAATTGGAGGATGCGGGACTGCGGGTAGCGATTTCACGCGGTTCGTCAGATGAGACAACAACGCTGTTTGGAGAAGACGGTCGTTTGATAAAGGCGTATGATGCGCATGCAAAATATTATATCAAGCTCGGTATGAACGGTTCTCCTTTTGATTATGCCCGCGGATTGGAAGTTGTATATTCCGCATATGCATCGGATGCATTTGCGAAAGGCATTTATGAGGGACTTGTGCGAAATACAGCGCTTGTGGGCAGTACATTGCATGACTTGGATGGGGAGCATCCCGGCTTGATACAGTCTTTACTCGTAGAAGGCAAGGACGGCCGTGTGTTGTATGATGAATACCTCTATGTGCGAGAAGCCGGTGGCAAAGGTACATTGGCCGGACGAAAAGATGAAAGATCCATGCTGAATGCGTTTGCGAAAGAAAATCGCTACGGCATGCAGGCGATCGAGTTGAATTATTTATATTTATCGAATATCGAGGATCTGAATTACTGGAAAGAAAACAAAGATCAAATTATAGAGGAGACAGCCCGTGCGTTATGCGATGCATTGGGTGTTTCCTATGAGTAAATAACAGAAAGGGGAGTGCCTATGCAATATCAGATTCATAAAGGAACGAAATATTATGGTGCACAAACCGTGTTTGAAAACATTCAGTTTGAAATAAGAAATACGGAAAAAATTGCTCTGATCGGGCGAAACGGCTGCGGGAAAACGACATTGCTGCGCTGTATTGCAAAAGAAGAGGAGCTGGATAGCGGAGAGATTCATAAAGCGAATGATATACGTATTGGATATTTGTCACAGATCACATTTGCCAATGAAACAGCTGCGGTAAAAGAAGAGCTGCAGCTGGCCTTTGAGGATGTTCATCGGCAGGAGGCACTGGTACATCAGCTTGCCGAAAAGATGGAATACGATCACAGTGAAACGGTTTTAAATGCGTATGCACAAGCGCAGCAGCGCTTTGAAGAGATGGGTGGGTATACGTATGAATCCGAGATGATGACAGTAGCTACGAAGTTTGGATTCGATGAAGGAGATATGGAACGTTCGATCGCTTCGTTCAGCGGCGGTCAGAAAACGAGGCTGGCCTTTGTTAAATTGTTGTTATCCAAACCGGATATCCTTCTTTTGGATGAACCGACCAATCATCTTGATCTTGAGACGATCGAATGGCTGGAAGGGTATATCAAGCGTTATCCGAAAGCGGTCGTATTAGTGTCGCATGACCGGATGTTTCTTGACGATGTGGTCGATGTCGTATATGAGATAGAGTATGGCGTTATGCGCCGATATCCGGGCAATTACACAGCATATGTGAATGCGAAGAAAAGCGATATGGAACAGCAGCATAGCGCGTATATGCGGCAGCAGAAAGAAATAGAGCGCATGGAGGCGCTGATTGAAAAATTTCGTTATAAGAAAAATAAAGCGGCTTTTGCACAATCGAAAATTAAATATTTGGAGCGGATGGATCGCATCGAGGATCCTAGATCGGATGAGAAAACTTTTCGTGCCCGCTTTCATACAAAGGTACGCGGCGGTAAACGGGTCTTGGAAATCCATGATCTGCTGATCGGCTATGATCGGCCGTTATGCAAGGTGGATCTGGAAATCATGCAGTCGCAGAAGATCGCCGTGATCGGACCGAACGGAAAAGGAAAATCCACTTTGATGAAAACGCTCATGCGTCAGATCCCTTCGCTGGGAGGCTCCTTCTTATTAGGACATCAGATTCAGATCGGCTATTTTGATCAGGAACTCGCTCAGTTTCAATCATCGAATACGGTGTTGGAGGAGCTTTGGAATGACTTTCCTGATCTTACTCGTACAGAGGTGCGCACTGCATTGGGGTGCTTCTTGTTTACAGGGGAGGATGTATTTAAAACGGTAGATCATCTTTCCGGTGGAGAGAAAGTGCGGCTCAGCCTGGCTAAGCTGATGTTGGAAAAACCGAATTTCCTCTTGATGGATGAACCGACGAATCATTTGGATCTATTAGGAAAAGAAGCCTTGGAACAAAGTCTTCAGGACTATGAAGGTACGATGTTATTTGTTTCGCATGACCGTTATTTTATTTCTAAGCTGGCTACCGCGATTCTCGTTATCGATGAGGGACAGGCAATGTACTATCCTTTGACTTATCAGGAATTTATGCAGAAAGATAAGGCGCCGGCAGCAGTAAAGGAAATTAAAGAAGAAATGCCTTCTAAGAAGCCGAGGCGTTCACTCAATTATGCAAAGGAAGCAGCAAAGCTGGAAAAGAAGATAGAAGAGAAAGAAAAAAAGCTGGAAGAACTGCGTGAACTTCGGTTTGAGCCGGAATATTACCATGATTATCACAAGATGAATGAACTGGATGAACAGATTGATACGATGCATAATGAAATTAATGCCTTGATGAAAACATGGGAGGAGTATAGTTCCTATTTGGAAGAGTGAGAAGAAGCAAGCGCTTCTTCTTTTGTATAGTATGGAAAAAAGGGATGATACTAGGTATGGTGATAGTATGAAACCTTTTTGGCTGAGAGAATGTCTGAATGCACAGCTGCTTGTCGATGATAATTTTGATATTGTCCGAAGAGATCTGATCGTTCAGGAAACTGGTTTTTCCTTTTATTTTATCGATGGCTTTATCAAGGATGAGGTCATGGAAAAAATGATGGAGTTTTTTTTGAAAAATACATTTGATTTTAAAATTAAGGATATGCGGGTATTGGCAAACCATCTCGTTCCTTATGTGGAAGTAGAGGTTTTTGAGAAAGTGGAAGAGATGACTACAGCCGTGTTGTCCGGATCCGCTCTTTTGATCATCGAGGGATATGATCAGGGAATCGTCATCGATCTGCGCACATACCCTACACGAGGGATGAGTGAACCGGAGGATGATAAGGTCCTGCGGGGAGCACGAGATGGTTTTGTGGAAACATTGGTTTTTAATACGGCGTTGATACGACGAAGGATCCGTGAGCGAACGCTGCGGATGGAATATCATATGGTTTCCAAGGCATCAAAGAGCGATGTTGTTTTGTGTTATATGAGCGATCGCGTAAATCGCCGCGCTTTATCCATCATTCAGGAGCGTATTCGGCAGATGCATGTGGAATCTTTGACGATGAGTCAGGAAAGTTTGGCAGAGGCACTGGTCAACAGCCGATGGTACAATCCTTTTCCTAAGGTGCGGTATACCGAACGTCCGGATACGGCCGCCAGCAACATTTTGGAGGGAAAGATCGTGCTTTTGATCGATAACTCTCCTTCGGTGTTGATTTTGCCGACACATCTCTTTGATTTCGTACAGGAGGCGCAGGATTATTATCTTCCGCCGATCACCGGGACATATTTGCGGATCGTGCGCATCTGCGTGTTCTTCATCATGTTGTTTATCACTCCTTTATGGTATTACATGAACTGCAATCCCGATCTCGTTCCTTCGTGGCTTGCGTTTATATTGATCGAAGATACGATGAACGTACCGATCCTTTTGCAATTCATGATCTTGGAATTCGGTATTGATGCTTTGAAGCTGGCTTCTTTAAATACACCGAGCTCTCTCAACAGCTCTTTCAGCATCATCGGTGCTTTGATCTTGGGAGAGTTTGCGGTCAACGCCGGCTGGTTTGCGCCGGAAGTGATCTTGTATATGGCATTTGTCGCTTTGGCTAATTTTACATCGCCGTCATATGAGCTGGGTTACGCGATCAAATTTATGCGGGTACTTTTGCTGATCTGTGTCGGTATCTTTCCTCGTTATGGATTTTGGCTGGGAATCGCTTTGGTCGGCGTTATCATCTATCGCAATAAAACCATTACCAAAGGAAGCTATTTGTATCCGCTGATCCCCTTCCATTGGGCTGATTTTAAGATGATCTTTTTAAGAAGAAAGCTGAGCGGCGAGGAAACGCATAAAGTTGTAGGAAAATAAAAGCTTTTTAAGGGGAATGGTACAAAAAACAGGAAAATTGTGCTAAAATGATTCCGTAATAATACAGGAGGAAAGAAAACATGGCGAATTGTTTAGTAGCACAATCAGGTGGGCCTACAACGGTCATCAATGCTAGTTTGGCAGGCGTTGTAAAAGCAAACCAGTTAAATCCGATTTATGACATTGTATACGGCGGCTTGAACGGTATCGAGGGAATCCTTCAAGAGCGCCTGTATGATCTGACGAAGATGAGCAATCTGGAAAACAGAGTATTGCGTCAGACACCTTCTTCAGCGCTCGGCAGCTGCCGTTATAAGCTGAAGCGAGATGATGAAACTGATTATCGTAAATTGGTGGAGATCATGGATAAATATGATATCGAAGTTATGTTCTACATCGGCGGCAATGATTCTATGGATACGGTAGATGCATTGAGCCAGTGGGCAAAGAAGAATAATATCAGCAAGCGTTTTTGCGGTATTCCTAAAACGGTAGACAACGACTTGATGGTTACCGATCACTGTCCAGGATTTGCTTCTGCGGCAAAATTCGTGAACAATGTTGTGAATTCAACTTGGCTGGATTATAACGTATATACCCGCAGCGAAGTGTTTATTCTGGAAACGATGGGTAGAGATGCCGGATGGCTGGCTGGTTCTTCTGTTGTCAGCGGTCATGTAGATCTGCTGGTACTTCCGGAAGAAGACTTTGACAAAGAAGTATTTTTGGCACAAGTTAAAAAATGCATGGATACCAAAGGAAAATGTTATATCGTCGTAAGTGAGGGTGCTCATTTTGCGGACGGTTCTTATTTGTCAGCGGGCAAAGCTGCTAATGACGGATTTGGTCATGCTGTCTTGGGAGGAGCTGGAAATGCTCTGAAAGAGATGATCATTGAAGCGGGCATCGCTCCGCGTGCGAAAGTACAGGATCTGAGCACTGCACAGCGCTGTGCGAACTATCTGCAGTCCGAAGTCGACGTTACGGAGGCCTTTGAATTGGGTATGTCTGCACATATGCGTTCCGCAAATCCGTCTTATACGGGACAGGTTGTCGGCGTTGTACGTAAACCGGGTGAGGAGTATGATGTGGAATTTATCGCCGGACCGGCAGAAAATTTCGCAAATCACGTGAAAAATGTTCCTGCAGAATGGATCAAGCCAAACTATGAAGGATTGACAGAAGAAGCATATGAATATTTTACACCGCTGATTCAGGGAGAACCGAAACTGATTATGGACGGTGCTGTTCCAGCTACATTGAAACCGTATCATATGAAATAAAACAGGCAGAGCGAAAGCTCTGCTTTTCTTTTCAAATATACAGAAATTATGTAAAATATAAATATAGATGTTATAATATTCATACATATTGGAGGAGAAACAGTGAAGTGAAAAAATTAGTGACGATTTTTATTTGCCTGATGCTGTGTATGGGGTTAGGCGGTTGCACGAAGCATCCGCAGGATACGACGCTGCGCATCGCTAGTGAGATACTTAGCGGTAATTTTATGGATGGCTTCAGTGCCAGCGATTATGACACCAATATATTGGAAATGATTCATGGCTATGCGACTTATGACTATGATGAAAACGGCTCCATGGTGCTGAATGAAGTACCGGTAAAAGAAGTGAGCCGTGAGGTGGATGCAACTACCGGCAATGTCCGGTACGACTATACGATTGCCGATGACCTGAAATGGTCAGACGGTCATCCGTTGACGGCGGCAGATTATGTATTTGCCATCTTGTTTGATTCCAGTTGCGAATGGATGGACGCTGGTGCTATGAATGCGAATTATGATCACGTATTGGGATATGAAGAATACAATGCCGCTTCGGGTGAGGATGTATATTTCCCAGGTGTTTTATTAATCGATGAGACACATTTTAGCATTATCTTGGATGGCGCCAAACTTCCTTATTTTAATGAAATGCTCCTTGCGGCAGTATCTCCCAAACCGTTGCATATATTTACAGATGGCAAAGGAACTATCCTCACAACAGAGGCGGGAAGTCGTCTTAAGGATTATTCCATGGATGATGCAGTCGTGTACGCCAAAGAGGAATATCGCTCAGCACCTTCTATATCTTGCGGACCTTACGTTTTTGTTTCTTATGAAGACCACGTTGTGACATTGAAAAGGAATACATATTTTTTGGGCGATTTTCGTCATCAGATACCGGAAATCGATACGATCCTCATAAAAGAGATGGATACATCGCTGCACGTAAGTGCACTGATCAACGGAGATGTGGATTTGATCACGGGTGTTTTATCAGATGAAGATCTTTTAAAGATTCAGGAGGAGGATGCGTTTACGATAAAGGAATTTGCGGGTAAGGCATATGGAAATCTGGCTTTTGCCTGTGATTTCGGACCTGCTGCAGATATGCATGTTCGTCGTGCACTTAGTTATATGATCGATAAACATGAGTTGATCCAAACCGTATATGGAGGAAGGGCCTCACTTGTTTCCAGCGATTACGTTCCCGCTCAATGGATGGCACAGGAAAAAGAGGAAGCTTTGGAACAGTTGCATGTATATGATTTTCATCTTGAGAAAGCTAAGGAAGAATTGGGGCAAAGCGATTATGTTTACGAAGCGGATGGAAAGACGCCGTTTGACAGTAACAAGATACAGAAAGACGGAAGTTATTTGCGCCATAATGAAAAGGGAGAAGCGTTAGTGATCCGTCATTTAGATACTTCCGGCAATGCGGTAACGGATGTTCTTCAGCTGCAGATCACTCAGCGGGCATTGGATCTTGGTATGCGATTTGAAGTTGATTACGGTGATTTTGCGGCGCTTTCGATGCATTATTATGAAGGAGCATCATTGGGAGATGAGCGTGTTTACCATAGCTTTAACCTTGCTAATGTGCTGCCGCCAGGATATGATCCGTATTATAATTATCACAGTCAGTTTGCCGGTACACCGATGAATCCGACTGGGATACGCGATGATGAACTGGACGCTGCTTTGGAAGTTATGGAGATGAGTGATCCGACTCAACGGGATGATTTTCTCGATGCATGGATGACATATGAGGAGCGTTTTCATGAGATCCTTCCGGTGATCCCGCTTTATATCAGCAACGAATATGCTGTTCATGCTAAAAATATTGAAAATGTCAATGTGAATACGATGGAGGGGTACGGTCATATCATAACCGGTGTTCGTATGCAGTAAAGAAAAGGGGGTGAGGATATGAGAAAGTATTGTTTGAAGCGATCGCTTGCTCTTATCCCCACCCTTTTTGTCATTTCTGTTATATTGTTTGCTCTTGTTAAGATGATGCCGGGTGATCCGGTGGCTATGATGATGGATCCGCATACAAAGCCCGAACTTTATGCAGCGAGTTATGCGGTTAAAAAAGAAGAACTGGGATATAATGACACACTCCCTGTACAGTATATCCGTTATATGGAACATCTGTTGAAAGGAGAATATGGATATTCTTCCAGCTATCAAAGACCGGTAAGCGATGTTGTGACGAAGCCGCTGATGAATACGATAATGCTAAACGGTATCGTTTTTCTTTTATCGTGCTTGCTGTCTTTGACCATTGGTGTATATTGTGCGGTTAAGAAAGACGGATATGTCGATCGTTTGATGCAATATGTATCTATAGTCAGCATTAGTTTGCCTTCCTTTCTGTTAGGTGCTGCTTTTCTGTATCTTTTTTCCTTTTCGCTGCATCTGATTCCTATCGGTACCGTATCTTCGCCTTCTTTGATAGATAAGGCTGTTCATATGATACTTCCCGTTCTTACACTGACGCTGTTATTGTCTGGCAACTGGATACGTTATGTTCGCAATGCTATGATTCAGGCATTGTCTGCCGACTATATCCTTGCTTTAAGAAGCAGAGGGATCCACCGCCGCCGCATTGTTGGTGTGCATGCTTTACGAAACGCTATGCTGCCGATCATGCATGTGGCAGTTATGGAACTTCCGAATTTGATCAGCGGTTCTCTCTTGATT
>Ga0224742_10131_pt1 | contig 17547 bp, 15 predicted proteins | sample LIM_E_Water_Neg_FD_161631 | JGI IMG/M metagenome (GOLD analysis project Ga0224742, IMG submission 161631) | Enriched cells from gastrointestinal tract of the lab mouse from Pacific Northwest National Laboratory (PNNL), Richland, Washington... | ecosystem: Host-associated > Mammals > Digestive...
TGCAACGCGCTGTTTAACGGGCCGTTAATTCAATTTTTTAAGGTACATGCGGCGGAGCCGCTTTTGAAGAAATAACGGACTGGAATTGTGTTTATATCGGTTTGGCTGTATAATGAAATAAATGAACCGCAGAACGGAGCCTGATTATGAAATATGATTGTTTGATTATAGATGACGAGCAAATGCTTGCGGACAATACGGCGGAATATTTTAATCTCTTTGGTGTGAAAACGGCGGCTGTCTACAGCGTGTCTGAATGCCGGGAATTTTTGAAAGAAAATACGACCCGCTTGCTTCTTCTGGATATTAATCTTGGGGATGGAAGCGGTTTTGAGTTATGCAGGGAACTTCGGGAAGATACGGATATTCCGATTTTGTTTATTTCCGCAAGGACAAGCGACGACGACCAGATTGCCGCGCTTCATATCGGCGGTGATGATTATATTCAGAAGCCCTATTCGCTGGGAGTCCTTTTGGCGAAGGTAAAGGTGGTGTTAAAGCGTTTTGGGCAGCGCCGGGAGCATAAGAATAAAAGCTATTCGGACGGCAGACTGACGGTAGATTTTGACGCCAGGCAGGTATTTGTGGAAGGAGGTTTGGTTAAGCTAACATTTTTAGAGTTTAAATTACTGGCATACTTGATTCAGAATATGAACAGAGTCGTCTCCAAGCAGGAACTGTTTGAAAAGGTTTGGGAGGATAAATTTACCGGAGACGGGACGCTGAATGTGCATATCCGTAAATTAAGGGAAGCGGTAGAACGAAAGCCGGGCAAGCCGGAGTATATTCTTACGGTGTGGGGCGACGGATATCGGTTCAGCGGGGAGGAATCATGAGAAAGCGAGTATTCATATGTAGCCTTATTGGTGTTTTTCTGGCGGAAATAACAGCGCTGCTCTTTTTTTTATTTAAGGATATAAATACAGCGCAGGATGCTGTTCAGGTTAATGAAATTGTGCATTCGGTGCAGGATGACTGGCCGGAAATGGAAAAGCATAAGAATCGGACGGAACTTGATTATGTAGTGCTTGGTCAGGACGGGAAGGCGCTGTATCGAACCAGGGAGGGGTTAAGCGAGAGCATTCATGAGGCTATTGTCCATAGAGACACGATGGTAGATATTGACGTGGGGGCTCTGCCGGCGGGTAAGATTGTTATTTATAATGATAGTTACCAGTTTTTTTTGGCCGGGAAAAGGAGGATGGCGTTTACTCTTCTGGCAGCTATTCTCCTGCAGGGAGGAATCTGCATAGGGTATTTGGTTTATCTGAACCGCAGGATCATCAGGCCGTTTCAAAAAATGGAAGGCTTTGCAGAGCGCATAGCAGGAGGCAGCCTGGACGTTCCTCTTGAGATGGATCGCCAGAATTTATTTGGCGCGTTTACGGAGAGTTTTGATATTATGCGGGCGGAGTTGAAGAAAGCAAGGCTTGCAGAGGCGAAAGCCAATGCTGACAAGAAGGAACTGGTGGCAAAGCTGTCCCATGATATTAAGACGCCGGTGGCAAGCATCAAGGCGGCTTCGGAAGTAGGGGCGGCGCTTACGCATAGCGTGAGGATGAAAGACACATATATGCAGATTATACGGAAAGCGGATCAGATCGACGGTTTGATTACGAATTTGTTTACAGCAACGCTGGAAGAACTGCAGCAGCTTTCCGTAACGCCTGTGAATCTGGAAAGCGGAGAACTGAAAGGACTGCTGGAGAATGCGGATTATCTGGGCCGGACGGCTGTTCCGGAGATTCCAGAGTGTATCGTTTGTGCTGATAAACTGAGACTGCAGCAGGTATTTGACAATCTGTTCGCGAATTCATATAAATATGCGGCTACGGAGATTGCAGTCGAGGCGGATATCAGGAATGGATATCTGAGGGTCAGTATGGAGGATATGGGCGGGGGAGTAAAGGAAGAAGAGCTGCCTCATATAAAAGAGAAGTTCCGGCGGGGAAGCAATGCGGCGGATATAGAAGGGGCGGGTCTGGGGCTTTATATTTCGGATTATTTTATGAAGGAAATGAACGGCATGCTGGAGGTTGAAAACGGCGAACAAGGACTGAAAGCGACGGTGCTGCTGCCGTGCTAATGGTTAGACAGGATTTTGCGGGGATTCAAAATAAAAAAGAATGTGGAGGCAACAGACAATGGCAAAATACAAATGACAGATTTGATTTTGCACTGAAAATAATATCGAATGGTATTCATGGTTTGCAGGGGGAATGGAAAAATGAAGCAGTTTTTGAATAAGCCAAGGGGCCGTCGGTTAATACTGATTTTAGGCTCCTGCCGCAAAATAAGCATATCCATCAGAAGTATTAACCTGAATAATATCCCCCTCTAACGAAAACTGTTTTCTACAACGCCCGGAAGCAAAGTATAAATAGAACAGCCAATCTTTTTTTCAAACAATTCTTTAATCTCTAAAATCTTTTTCCACCTGTCTATTGTCGCCGGGTGAACGCCGTATCGGATTGTCACGTCTACAAACCTCTTTTCCAAGAGGCAGAATCCTGTCGGCAAAGCCAGTGCGTCGCATAGCTGCACCAAGCGGTCATAATCATCATAAACCGCATTTGCAACAAACTCTTTCATAAACAGGTAATCTTCATCACTGACATCAAATGTTCCGATAGAAGTATCAATATCCTGTATCATAAATGCGTGGGATATACATATCTGCGCAGCTTTTTCCCATCCGCGCTCCATACAATAACGATAGCCGTCTATCAGATGCTTTTCTGAACTTATTCCTGCATAACGTCCAATATCGTGTAACAGTCCGAAAAGGTATGCCTGTTCAGAAGATAAAGTGTTACAGCGCGACGCAATATTTTTACAGGCTTCGGCTACATACCGGGAATGGTCTGCCCATGCTCCCGGATTGGATTCTGACGCTTCCTTTAATGCACGTTCCGCGGTGCGAATGTTTAACTCCATTTTTAACTCCTTTCAATAGGGCTGGACTGGCAGATAAACCGCTCGGCCCCTTTATGGTGAAATACAACAGACAAAAAATTCTATGTCTTTTATAAATTAAATATATAGGATAGCCCGGTAATTGTCAATTAATACAGCGTATTCTTTAACGCATAAGAAAAAGTAGAAATTTAAGTACGGTTAATAACAAAAACAGCCGGGAAAGCCTATCAATACGCTTTATAAATTTAAGGGATATTTAAGAATTGGATAAAGACTGTTAAGGATTGAATGGGTAAAATGAAAGCTGTACAGAAAAAGGAGAGCTAGTATGAAAAATATAGTTTTGAAAACAGAGAATTTAAGTAAATCCTTCTCCTGCGAGGGAGCCTTGCAGCATGTATTAAAAAATATTGATCTGGAGCTTTACCAGGGAGATTTCACCGTAATCATGGGCGCAAGCGGCGCGGGAAAATCTACGCTTTTGTACGCCCTTTCCGGATTGGATACGCCGTCTTTGGGAAAGATCGCGTTTGGAGACCAGGTCATTTCTGACTTAAGCCAGGATGAGCTTGCTATATTTCGGCGCCGCCATTGCGGGTTTGTGTTTCAGCAGATTTATCTGATTGACGGAATGTCGGTGATGGATAATGTACTGGCGGCGGGACTGCTGGTCAATAAAGACAGGAAATCCCTTGTGAAAAGAGCGGAAATGTTGTTTGAGTCAGTAGGTATTTCAGAAGAGACCAGAAATAAATTTCCAGCGCAGATATCCGGAGGCGAGGCTCAGAGAGCGGGGATTGTGCGGGGACTGATAAACTGCCCTGAAATGTTGTTTGCCGACGAACCTACCGGAGCGCTGAATTCCAAAACCGGCTTGGATGTGCTGGATGTGCTTACGAATTTTAACGAGCAGGGGCAAAGTATAGTTATGGTAACGCACGACATGCGTTCCGCAAGGAGAGGGAACCGCATCTTGTATTTGAAAGACGGCGTTATTTTAGGAGAGTGCGAGCTGGGAAAGTACGTCCATAAAGACAAGGGCAGAGAAGAAGAACTTGCCGCATTTCTTAGAGAAATGGGGTGGTAATATGAAAGAAATGATACTGCTTATGGGTTCTAATCTGCGCAGGGCGAAGGGGCAGATGATTTCCATTGGCGTACTTGTGCTGTTTGCTTCAGTGATGCTGAATCTATGGCTTATGTTATCTACCGATTACAAGCAGAACTTTGAACGGGAACATGATAGGCTGCATGCGGGGCATGTGACTCTTGCTGTGGATGACGGAAGCGGCGAGATGCGGGAGTTTCTTATAGAAATAAATGAAAAGGACAGTCGTATGGAAGAACTGTCCCTGACGCCCGCTATGCATATGGCCGGACTGTTTTCGCATAATGGCGGGGAGATTAGCTCAGAATTTGTGATTCTTGAAAAGGAACAGGCCGTCAGCCGCAGGGTAGGAAGAGCCGAAATCGTAGAAGAAGGCAGGTCTGCAAGCGGAGTCTATATGCCGGTTCTGTATAAATCGAAGGATGTGGAGATTGGAAAACAGGTGGAGATTTCTATTGGAAGCAGACGGATGACCTATACAGTCTGCGGTTTTTTTAACAGCGTTATGGCCGGCTCCCATAATTGCAATATGTGCGAGGTGATTCTAACGGAGGACAAATATCAGGAACTGAAAGAATCCGGAGCCGCACCGGAGGCGGCGCTGTGTTCGGTACGGTTAAAGGATAAGTCGGAAAGCGAGGATTATGAAACTATGTTAAAGAATGCGGTATCCGGAAGTTATCCGGCAGTCCGTATGGTGAGTAATTCTTATGCGCTGGTCTTTCAGTCCCGATATATTTCCCAGATGGTATGTTCCGGTCTGTTAAGCGCAATGGCATTCTTTGTCCTTTTAATTGCCGTAGTGGTAATTGCGTCGGATATCAATCATTATATCGGGGAGAATATGAAAAATCTGGGCGCTCTTAAGGCGATCGGCTATCGGAGCCGGCAGTTGACCGGCGCGCTTTTGCTGCAGTTCGCGGGAATTTCCGTGGTGATCGCCGCAGTCGGGGCCGGACTTTCCTATGTATTTTTTCCGTCCCTGAACCAGATGATGATTTCGCAGACGGGAATTCCGTATCAGATCCAATTTTTACCGCTGCCTTTTCTTGCTTCTATCGGGATACTGGGCGGTTCGGTCTTTCTGGCAGTGCTGGCGTCTTCCGGCAGGATGAAAAAAATTGAACCGGTGGCGGCGTTCCGGCAGGGGATGGAGACGCATAATTTTCGGCGTAACAGGATTGCGCTTGCCGAAACGAAACTGTCCCTTACTTTTGCGCTGGCGCTGAAAACTACGTTGCTAAATCTAAAACATAATTTCATTGTCTGCATTACGATGCTGGTTCTGTCGCTGTTTGTGGTATTTTCTGGTTTGATGATAGAAAATGTAATCGCAGATATTGAACCGTTTAGGAAGCTGATCATTGGGGAAACGGCGGATACCTGCATCAATGTAAACAGCGCGATAGAGGCCGAGTTTTTGGAGGAAATGAAGAAAAATGACCAGGTGGAAAAAGCGTACCTATATACTTCGACGGAAGTTCGGCACGTAGGCGGGATTGGCCTGATGGCGACGGTCTGCGACGATTTTGCAAAGGTAAACCACCAGGAGGGCGTATTTGAAGGGAGATTTCCAAAATACGACAATGAAATAGCGGTTGCGGCGAAATATGCCGGGGAGAAAAATCTAAAGCTGGGAGACGAAATTACGGTAACGTCAGACGGAAAGGAAGCAAAATATCTGATTTCAGGGTTTACTCAGACGAGCAATAATCTGGGCAAGGACTGCCTGCTTACCAGGGACGGATATGAACGGCTGGGAGAACTGATGGACGCAAGCTATTATTGTAATTTGAAGGACGGTACGAATATTGATGCGTTCAATTTGGAAGTGCAGAAAAGGTACGGCAGCGAAGTAAATAAGGTAATCAACGTAGACGCGCTGGTAACCGGAGGAGCTTCGGTGTACGTAGCGCTGATGAAGGCCATTGTAACGGCGGCTCTTGTACTCAGCGGTATTATCATAGCGTTTGTTTTGTATCTTCTGGTGCGGACTACGCTGGACAGTAAGAGAAAGGATTACGGAATTTTAAAAGCCTTGGGTTTTACCACAGGGCAGCTTGTTTTGCAGACCGCGCTTTTCTTTATGCCGGCGGTTGTAGTTTCGACTGTCATTGGGATTGTCCTATGCAGTTTCATAATTAATCCGCTGACCGGCCTGTTCTTAAGAGGAATTGGAATTGTAAAATGTACCTTTACCGTTCCGGTTTGGTTTGTGATGACGGGGGGAGCGGGGTTAATCGTCTTTGCGTTTGCGGCGGCATGCCTGATGTCTCTGCGGATACGCAAGGTTGCGCCGAAAGAGTTGCTGATTTAAACAAGGAAGAGATTGAAAAGAGCTGTTTTGTAATAAGAACATCTAATGTCTTTATAAGAAAACGAATAAAATAGCAGTATTGACAATTGCCTTTTCAAGTGATAGATTTTCTTGTGGACTATATATGTTTCAGCTTATAGTTTTCACATTTTTCGTTGGATATTTTGCTAAAGAAGAGAGGGAATCTGCCGATGAACGGGGCGTGGAAGAGTTATGGGTGTATTTTTATTGCAGGTTGTCTGTGGGGGACGAACGGGCTGTTTGTGAAGCTGATGCAGGGATGCGGTTCGTCGTCCGCATATACGGGTTTTGTGCGGATTGTGCTGAGTTTTCTAATTCTGACTGTGATTACTTTGGTTAAAGAAGGGCCGCGGGCGTTTCGGATCAGCAGGAATACGCTGATTTCCTGTGTTTTGCTGGGATTGGTGTGCCAGGCGCTTTATAATTACGTGTACAGTTCGGCGATTAATTCCCTTGGTGTATCCTTTGCCTGTGTTATGACATATATGTCGCCGGCGTTTGCCAGTGTGATTTCTTACTTCATGTTTCGCGAGAGATTCGGTCAGAATAAATATCTGGCTATGATGCTAAACCTAATCGGATGTGCGCTGACCGTTACCGGAGGAAGCTTGCATGGCGTATCCCTGGCGGTATCGGGACTTTTGTTTGGTTTAGCGTCGGCGGCGTGTTATTCACTGGTTGGAATATTCGGGCGGATTGCGTCGGGAGAGGCGTCGCCGTATGTGGTGGCCACATATAATTTTTTGTTTGGGACAATCTTTCTCGGACTGTTCGGGCATCCATGGACGACGGTGGACAATCCGCTGAACCTGGGGATTTTGCTGTATGGTTTCGTTTACGCGCTGATACCTACGGGGATTTGTTATATTATTTATTTTAGCGGAGTCAGCAGGATTAAGGAGAGCAGCAAAGTGCCGGTAGTGGCGTCCGTGGAGAATGTGATTGCGGTGGTAATCGGCGTGCTGATGTTTGGGGAGAAGGTAGGACTTGTGAATATGGCCGGAATCTTGCTGGTACTTGGCTCGATTGTAGTGATGAATATGGATATTCCGACAGGCAGACGGCGGGGAACGGGGTTTAGAGTCCGCTTTGGGACGCGCGGACATGCGGCAGCCCCCTATTAAAAATAAATGCGTTACCGGAAGTGAATCAATATGACCGGAGTTTTGGCGGTCGTATTGCCGCAGAATGTGAGTAAGTTAAAAAAAGAAGATGGTTCCATGAGGAAGAGCGTGCTGAAGCATGTTCTTTTTTCGTGTATATATATTTCTGATAGAATTTTTCGACATTTTTCAGGGTTTTCTGAAAAGAGTGAAAAATAGCTTATAAAAGTATGAATTTCTATGTTACTCTTATTGACACTTATCCGGCGGCATGGTAATATAAACCTAAATAAATTAGTGCTATTGTATAAATGTCAAGGTATTTTATATTCTTTCTTTGTGCTATTTGTAATATATTTTCGCCGGCGATGAATTGGATGAGATGGCTTAAATTTACAGACATTTCAGCTAATTGTACAAGATATTTTATTGATAGGAATGATAGATATGTGTATTTTGATGTATACAAAGCGTTTAAAAGGAGGAAAAGTATGAAAAAATTTATTGCGCTCTCCCTGAGTATGGCGACAGTTTTATCGCTGGTAGCATGCGGAGGCGGCGGATCAACCGGAGATGCAGGCAGTAAGGATGAAAGCGGGGAGAGCGGCGGCAAGACAGAGATTAGTGTAGTAGCGGCTCAGTATGGGCAGAATACCGCAGAATGGTGGAAGGGATTTGAAGCTGATTTTGAGAAAGACAATCCGGACATTGACCTGAGCGTTGAAGTCATTTCCTGGAACGATATTTCTTCAAAGGTAACGACGCTTATTTCCAATAATCAGGCGCCGGATATTCTGAATATCGACGTATTTGCTGATTATCAGGCGGACGATCTTCTTCTTCCGGCAAAGGATTATGTATCAGAAGAAACTTATGGCAAGATGTACGAGGCATTTTTAGAGCAATCAGAGATTGACGGAACCGTATGGGCTATTCCGGATCTTGCTTCTGTACGTACAATGTTCTACAATAAGAAGATTTTGAAGGATGCCGGCGTGGAAAAAGTTCCGGAGACATGGGACGAACTGACAGAAGCCTGCAAAAAGATCAAAGAGAAGTTCCCGGATGTTTATCCATGGGGAATTGATATGACGACGGATGAAGGACAGGCTGCATTCTCATACTATGTATGGAATAACGGCGGAGATTTTACAGATGCTGACGGCAACTGGACGCTGAACAGCCCGGAGAATGTAGAAGCGATTGAGTATGCGATTGGCCTTGTAAAGTCTGAATATACCAATACAGATCCGGCAAATGACACACGTTATGACCTGCAGGATAATTTTGGTACTGGTAAGATCGCTATGCTGATTGCACCGAACAGCCTTCCGACTTACATCGCTGAGAATGGCAATGAAGTAGATTATGGCATTGCTCCGATTCCAAGCAATACGGGGACTTCGGTAGCTCAGGGCGTTATGGACAGATTCATGTGTTTCGATAACGATTATTCGGATGAAGAACTGGCGGCGATCACGACATTCTTTGATTATTTCTATGAAGATGAACGCTATGCAGAGTGGGTTGATATGGAAGGGTTCCTGCCGGCAACCACTACAGGCGGCGAGGCGCTTGCAGCAGAAGACGAGGCGATGGCTGAGTGGATTGAGATTGTAGGAAGCTGTAAGTTCTATCCTACAGCGAAAGCTGAATGGGCAGATGTTAAGCAGGGTGTTATTGATGTTGAGCAGAACGCATTGTTAGGTGAGAGCGTTCAGGAACAGCTTGATAACTTGCAGTCAGAGATTGCTCCGTAGTTGGAATGAGCGGTGGCAACGGTCTTATAGTTGATGTTTAAATCCCTGCTTCTGGCGGGATTCAGAGCCGGGCTTATAGAAGTTCGGCTCTGTTTTATTCTTAAATTAATGAGGTGAACTGGTGAAAAAAAATATACAGAAAATAGAACCTTACATCTGGATTTTGCCTAGTATTATACTAATGTCGGTGTTTATCTTGATTCCTATTATTTTTGTATTCAGGATGGCGATGAGTAAAGTTACCAGGGCGGGACTGATCAAAGGCTTTATTGGATTTGAAAATTTTGCGAAAGTACTGTCCACGCCTACATTCGCGATGGTTCTGAAGAATACGCTTGTTTGGACAGTGGCGGTAGTCGGGCTTTCTACGCTGCTTGGATTTATTCTGGCGCTTCTTTTGAATAATGAATTTAAAGGCCGGAAAATTGCCAGGGCAATCGTAGTGTTCCCCTGGGCAACTACGCTGGTTGTACAGGCGTGTATTTGGAAATTTATTATTGATGTGGATTATGGTACATTGAATACGCTTCTGATGAAACTAGGACTTATTAGCAGTCCCATCAATTGGACCTCGTCGCCCGGAGCCTGGTTCGCATGGGAGATTGCCTGCGGAATTTTTGTTACCATTCCTTTCGTAACATTTACGGTTCTGTCCGGGCTGCAGTCGATTGACGGAACTTACTATGAGGCGGCGACGGTAGACGGCGCCAATTACTGGCAGAAGCTTTTTCAGATTACTGTTCCGCTGGTTAGTTCTTCGCTGACAGTCAGTACCGTACTGAACATTATTTATGTATTTAATTCATTTCCGATTATCTGGAACATGACGAAGGGAGATCCCGGAAACCGTACGGACACGCTGGTTACATATTTGTACAAACTGGCCTTTTACAACGGCAAACAGGGGCTGGCGGCAGCGGTATCCGTAATTGGGTTTTTGATTCTTCTGGTCTGCGCGATGGCTTACATGGTGATGACTTTAAGGAAGGAGGATGAATAGAATGAACGCTGATAGATCTATGAACGGCAAGAAACTTCTATTAAGGATCGTCCTGTATGTCGTTGTGTTTGTTATATGTGTTGTTATATTGTATCCGTATTTTGCTATGTTTTGTACGGCGCTAAAGAGTCGTTCCGAGATATTTTCTGCAGACGGCACAGTTTTTCCGATTCGGGCGCTGTGGTCGAATTTTTCAGATATCTGGCAGAAGGCTCCCATGGCTAAATATATGGCGAATTCAATTTTGATTGCCGGAGGATCTACCGTGATTGCTCTGCTCTGCGGGATTCCGGCGGCATACGCGTTGTCGCGTATGAAGTTTAAGGGACAGACCGCTTTTCTGGGATTTGTTATTGTGTCCCAGATGTTTGCTCCGGTTGTTCTTTTGATTGGTATCTACAAAGTTATCATGACTCTGGGTCTGACTGACAGCATTTTCGGACTGATCTTTATCAATGCTGCGTTTAATCAGGCATTTACGATCTGGCTGCTGCGGGGAACGTTTATCGGAATTTCCCCGGAGATGGAACAGGCGGCTAAGATTGACGGCTGCAGCCGGCTGCAGGCTATGATTAAGATACTGCTTCCGGTAGCGGCTCCGGGTATTGTAACAACCTTGATTTTCGTATTTATCAATGCATGGAATGAGTATACGGTTGCGCTGACGCTGATTTCAACGGATACGAATAAACCATTGACTGTCGGTATCAATATCTTTAACGGCTACAATATGATTGAATGGCAGTATCTGTTTGCGGCGTCGCTGTTTGCGATTGTTCCGGTTGTAATATTGTTTGCGATTATTGAGAAGAATTTGGTAAGCGGCCTTGCATCTGGCGGTGTGAAAGGTTAAGCATTACAAAATATTGTATTGGGATGCAGAGAAAGCAGCAGTCTGGTTTTAGAACCGGACTGCTGTATCAGACTGCGGCGGGCAGATAAAAAGATGAGCGCCTCAAAAGCCGGGGGGAGGCTTAAGAGACGCCCATGTTCTATTTGCGGGTATCAATTTATAAAAGGAATGATACCCTGCCAGGAGTATGCATCGTAATGCAATAGTTATTATATTTCATTTCTTCAAAAAAAGCGTGTCACAATATGCATAAAAATTTGCACAATTGATTGTTTTGCTTTGGGCGTTATTGCCTTGCAATTTGGAGTTTGATACATTAATTTTAAGAAAACGACAGGAAAATTTCTGTCAAGGAGGTATGTTTATGAGAATTTATAAAACAGAAGATTACAAGAAAATGAGTAAAAAGGCGGCGAGAATCATCGCGTCTCAGATTATTATGAAACCGAACTGTGTACTGGGACTGGCTACCGGTTCGACTCCAATCGGTCTTTATAAATATCTGGTGAAGTGGTATCAGAAAGGCGAATTGGACTTTTCTGAAGTAGTGAGCGTGAATCTGGATGAATACAAGGGTCTGCCAAAGAGCAATGACCAGAGTTACGATTATTTTATGCGTGATAATCTGTTTGGCTTAGTTAATATTGACGCTGCCAATACCTATCTGCCGGACGGCCTTGCAGAGGACAGCGACTTAGAGTGCGAGAGATATGAACGTCTGATTAGAAGCTTAGGCGGCGTGGACTTGCAGCTTCTTGGCATGGGACATAACGGGCATATCGGATTTAATGAGCCGGGGGACGCTTTTGATCTTGCGACCCACTGCGTGGACTTACAGCCAAGTACCATCGAGGCGAATAAGCGGTTTTTCGCATCGGCGGATGATGTGCCGAAGCAGGCGTATTCTATGGGAATCGGCACGATTATGAAGGCGAAGAAGATTCTGCTGATTGTGAGCGGAGAGGATAAGGCAGAGACCTTAAAGAAAGCGCTGCACGGCCCGATTACGCCAAAACTTCCGGCTTCTGTTCTGCAGCTTCATCCGGACGTAACGGTGGTTGGGGACGCGGCCGCGTTTTCTAAGATGTAGTTACCCTCAGTAGACAAAGGGACGTACGCTGAACGGCAGAATCACAAATCTGTAGTGCAAAACCGTGCGTCCTCTTATCCACTGAAGGCGGATATGCAAGATGCACAAAAGCCGGCAAGGAATAAACTGGTAAATAAATAGAAGTGTGCAGATAATACAAAATAAGAGCCTCATTAGACAAAGATTTTTGTGCAAAACCGTGAGAAAATGGTGAAAAGAAATTTTTGTATAAAGGAGGATGAATTATGAAGAAGAGAACTCGAATTCTTTCCGTGCTGATGTGTGGGGCAATGATAGCCGGCCTTACGGCATGCGGAGGCGGAGACGGCGGAACGAAGGATGCAAAGGACGACGGCGGAGCGGACGGCAAGATTAAGCTGACATTCTCCACATCTGTGTATGTGGAAGAGCCTCATCAGAAAGCGATCGATAATCTGCTCGCGGCGTATAACAAGCAGAATCCGGATGTGGAAATCGAGGTTCTGGGCGCGGGTTACGACGGATATTGGGATAACATTACCAACGAGATTGTATCAGGAACGGCAAGCGATATGATCCAGGTATATCCGGAAAATATTTCCACCTATCACGCGCTGAAAGAGGACGGAACCTTTGTGAATCTGGACGATTATATGAGCGACGAGCTTAAGGGCAAGCTTACCGGACAGGATATGTGCGTGGTTGACGGCGAAACTCTGGCGATTTCCAGCTATGCATGGGGAACCACCGGTATTTTCTACCGCAAGTCTATGTTGGAAGATAAGAAGATTGATCCGGCGTCCATCAAGACGCTTGACGATTTCCGGGAAGCAAGCTTAAAGTTCACAGAAGACGGCGGTTACGCAACGGCTGCCGTATCCGGTACTCATGCGTTTACAATCAGCGAGTGGAGCCGCCTGATCGCAAGACCGGTTTCCGGTGGGCTGTATTTCACAGACGACGCGGCAGGGCCTTATGACGCGGAGCATGTGAACGTAAATAACGAGGGCAACGTATGGGCGGCTCAGTGGTGGCAGGATTACATCCTGAAGGATAAGGCTGCTACGCTTGTAACAGATAAGAGCGATACCCGTGAGATGTTCTGGAACGGCGAGATCCCATTCTGTATGGACGGCCCATGGTTCGTAGGTATGACCAGTGAAGACGTATTAGAGGATGTAGGGATTATTGCGCAGCCGGATATCGTATACGACGGCGAGACTTATAAGCCGAATCCGACCAACTATCCGCTGGTTACTATGATCAATAAGGACTGCGAGCATCCGGACGAAGCTTACGCGTTCCTTGAATGGATGACAAGCGACGAGGCTCAGGCAATTATCGCTGAGTGCGGCATGATTCCAAGTAATACGGATTATTCCACCAGTGAAGAATATATTGCGAATCATGAACTGGAATATGCAATTGTTGATTTTATGCAGAACAATTACGTAGAGCTTGTTGCGGATCCTAACATCCCGGAACTGGGAGAGATCTCTCAGATCATGCTGGATGCGGGACAGAAGATGTTCTCAGATCAGGCTGCGGACGTTCAGTCTGAGATGGATAATGCCCAGAAGAAGATTGAAGAGGTAATGGGCAGATAGACAAGAATTGGTTTGTTTAAAAGGATGTATGTTTTGTAAGAATGCCAGGTATCTGGCATTCTTGCATATAGTGGTACTTTTGGCTGCGCGCGGTTTGTAATGAGCCGGGGCGGCCGTACATCCGGCATTCTGTGAGGTTGTTTTTCGATGTGCCGGATATTTATAAAAATGAGCGAAAAGCTCCAGGGAGTGGGTTGAAGTATGGATATGAGTAAGAAAAGAAAGTTAAAAAAGAATATGGAACCATACTTATTCCTTGCGCCGCTGCTGCTGATATTGCTGGTTTTTCTCCTGGTTCCCATTGTAAAGGCTGCGGCCATGAGCTTTCAGTATTATTATATTATAAGGCCGTCTGCCGACGGACATTATTTTGTTGGGATGGAGAATTATCAGAATCTGCTGGCTGATGAGAATTTCTATAATTCAGTGAAAGTCACGGTAATCTATATCCTGGTAACGGTAATTGGAAGATATGTGCTTGGTTTTTTATCGGCGTTATTGCTGAATACCCAATTTAAAGGAAGAGGACTGGCGAGGGCGCTTGTGATTATTCCGTGGGCTGTTCCAGAAGTAGTTGCATGCTTGGTCTGGATGCTGATGTATGACCGGGATTATGGTATTATTAATTTTCTGCTGAATAATGCGGGAATACTGTCGCAGAATATTGCGTTTCTTCAGGATGTAAAGGTTGCCCTTCCGGCTGCTATGGTCGTAAATATCTGGAAAGGATTTCCGTTTGTGGCAATTATGCTTTTAGCAGGCATGCAGAGTATTTCAGAGGATTTGTTTGAGGCGGCGGAAATTGACGGCGCGTCCTGGATTCAGAAAGTTCGTTACATCGTAATCCCCGGTATTAAGTCGGTGTCTACGGTTGTGTTCTTGCTGTTGGTAATCTGGACGATCAAGGATTATGCCATTGCTTATGTTCTGGCGAAGGGAGGGCCTTCGAGGGCTACAGAGATTCTCACGATTTTCATTCAGCAGACAGCGTTTAAAACCTTTGACTTTGGAAAGGCAGCGGCAGCCGGCATGTTGATGCTGTTAGTTTCGCTGGTATTTACATTCTTCTATTTTAAAGCAGTGAACAGAGGGGAGGAGGATGTATAATGAAAACGAGAAAGACAGGAAAAGCAGTTACGGTAATCTTGACGATTATTGTATGTGCGTTTGCGCTGTTTCCTTTTATATGGATGCTGTCTACGTCGTTTAAGACCAACTCGGAGATCTATACCGCGGCGCCGGCCTTTGTTCCGAAAGAGCCGACGGCAGCGGGATACGTCAATATGTTTACGACGGAGACGTCTACTTTCAACTTTAAACAATGGGCTGCAAACAGTGTGTTTGTAGCGTTCCTTACAACAGTGTTTTCTATGGTTATTGCTGTGCTTGGCGGATACGGGATTTCCAGATACCGGTTCCGCGGGCGCGGGGCGTTGTCTTATATTGTGCTGACTACCCAGGTGCTTCCGGGATCGCTGCTGATGATTCCGCTGTACATTATTATGGGAAACTTTAACCTGCTGGATACGAAGACAGGATTGATGCTTGCCTATGTAACCTTTACGGTTCCGTTCTGTACTTGGATGATGAAAGGGTTCTTTGATTCAATCCCCATCTCTTTGGAAGAAGCGGCAAAGGTAGACGGCGCCGGTACGTTCCGCTGTTTTGCTACGGTTGTGCTTCCTCTGACGGTACCGGGGCTGGTATCTACAGGATTGTTTGCATTTATCAACGGCTGGAACGAGTATCTGTTTGCAAGTTCCTTTATGCAGAGCTACGGCAACTGGACGCTGCCGGTAGGTATTGCAAGCTTTAAAGGACAGTACGCTACAGATTGGGGAACGCTGATGGCGGGTTCGGTACTGATTACGATTCCGGTCGTAATCCTATTCCTTGGCTTACAGAAACACCTGGTAGGGGGAATGACAGCCGGAGCTGTGAAGCAGTAAAAAGAAAAAGACGCTGCTGTGGGCAGTAACAAAAAGCAACAAGGCGTACCATACTGCGTATATTTGGCAGATGCGTGCGCCGGGACAGATGACGGGAAGAAAGGCGATAGTTATGGAATTGAAACAAATTAGAATGGGGATTGTAGGAGCCGGTACTTGGGGCGCAACGCATGCGTCAATTTATGCGGAGCATATCTGCGCAGATCCGGTTGCCATCTGCGATATGAATAAGGAAAAGGCGCAGGAGATTGCGGAGCAATACGGGATCCGCAAAGTATATACCGATTATAAGGAGCTTGCCGCAGATAAAGAGATTGATGCGGTAGCGATTGTTACGCCGGATTTTGCCCATGCGGATATTGCCTGCGCTATGGCTGATGCAGGCAAGGACATCCTGATTGAGAAGCCTCTTGCGACGACAAGAGAAGACGTAGACCGGATTTGCGAGGCAGTTAAGAGGAATGGCGTTCGCTGTATGGTGGATCTTCATAATAGATGGAACGCGCCGTTTAATAAGGCAAAACAAGAGATTGCTTCCGGGAAGCTTGGAAAGCCGTATACAGCTTATATCCGGCACAGCGATGTGAAATGGGTAGCGACCGATATGCTTTCCTGGGCAGCAAAGTCATCCATTCTCTGGTTCCTTGGAAGCCACAGCTTAGATTCTTTGAGATGGCTGGTAGAATCTGAGGCAAAGAGGGTATATTCTGTTAAAAAGGAAGGACTTCTTAAAGAAAGAGGCGTAGACGTACCGGATATCTATCTGACCACCATTGAATTTGAGAACGGCGTGGTAGCTCATATGGAAAATGGATGGGTAACCCCAAATGGAAACCGGAATGTGAATGATTTCTTATGCGACGTTATGTGTACGGAAGGGATGATCAAACTGAATCTTTCAGCACACAATATGATTGAAGAAATTACGGAAGAATCTTCCAGCGTACCGGATATTCTGGTATCCAATATGGTATTTGACAAGTGCAAGGGACTTTCTTATGAGAGTATCCGCGATTTCGTAGACCGCCTTGTAGACGGCAGAGAGTTCCGGGTGACGCTTGAAGATTCCAGAAGGACGGCGATTGCGATTCTGGCAATTTTAGAATCGGCGGAAAAAGGGGTTCCAGTGGAAGTAAGCTATTAAATTAATTGGAAGGACGGCGGTATGCGGCAGCGGCCGGCTATCCGCGGCAGACCGCCTAAACACTGGGGTTATCGGAAACGATAGCCCCAGTGTTATTTCTTCTTTCTTAAATTGAACAAAACCGCGGATAAAAAAGTGGATTTTGGCAATGCCGATATGATATATAATCTAGGATTCTTTAAAATCCTGTTCGGACATGGCTTTTATGGAAGAGGCGTACTCGGAGGGCGTCATACCGGTGATTTTCTTGAACTGTCTGGAGAAATAATGGATAGACGCATAGCCGAGAGCTTCGGATATTTGTGTGAAATTCATGTGCTGCGTGCGGATCATCTCTTTGGCGAGCCGGATCTTCATATGGGAAAAATATTCGATAATCCCTAGATTGCACTGTTGTTTGAATATCTTCTGCAAGTGCGAGCGGCTTACCAGGTTGTCCCGGCAGATCTGTTCGATTGTGAGCTTGGAATCGGGGTGCGCTTCCATATATTCGGTTACACGGGAGTAGATATCCAGATCACTGCGGGCCTTGGTTGCTTTGGTGTTGCTGGAGACTGCGGCAAATGCCGTTTTTCCCTTTGATTCATAGCGGCGGGCAAGGTGGATTAGGAATTGTTCCAGATACAGGCGAATGAGCTGTTCTGAGCCGAAAGCTTCTTCCTTTTTTTGGGGCATGTTCTGAAGGTAAGGGTCGTCT
>Ga0224742_10132_pt1 | contig 17497 bp, 11 predicted proteins | sample LIM_E_Water_Neg_FD_161631 | JGI IMG/M metagenome (GOLD analysis project Ga0224742, IMG submission 161631) | Enriched cells from gastrointestinal tract of the lab mouse from Pacific Northwest National Laboratory (PNNL), Richland, Washington... | ecosystem: Host-associated > Mammals > Digestive...
GCGTTTTGGATATTGAATATGGCGGCATGAATGAAATTTTTACAAGGATGTATGAAATTACTAATGACATTACATATAGAGATGCAGCAATACGTTTTACGCATCATTCTGTTATTGATCCTATGAAAAATAATGATACAGCGTCACTTTCCGGCAGACATGCAAATACACAGATACCTAAATTTGTCGGAGCAGCGAGGCTTTATGAGCAGGATAATATAGTATATGCTGATTACAGGACTGCCTGTGAAAATTTCTGGAATAATGTCAATTATGAACGTTGTTATGCCATAGGAGGTAATTCGCTGTCAGAACATTTTCAGGACACAGACACCGAGGAATTGGGCGTAAAAACGTGTGAGAGCTGTAATACCTATAATATGATGCGTCTTACGGAGCATCTTTTTGAATGGGAGCGCAAAAGCGAGTATATGGACTGGTATGAACGCGCATTGTATAATCATGTGCTTGGACAGCAAGAAAAGAAAACGGGAGCCAAAATGTATTTTGTGTCGATGGTGCAGGGGACTCACAGGATTTATGAGCAGAAATATAACTCATGGTGGTGCTGTACAGGAACAGGAATGGAAAATCCGGGCAGGTACGCAAGAGTTGCATATTTTGAAGATGGTGATGATTTGTATGTGAATTTATATCTGCCGTGTATATATAAATGGAATGATAAAAATCTGATTTTTAAAACACAAACACATTATCCGTATTCGGAGAATATTACAATAACAGTATCCGGAAGCAATAACAGAGCAAATGTCAGACTTCGCGCGCCGAACTGGATATCAGGGCGAATGAATGTTAAGGTTAACGGCCGGCAGGAAGCGTTTTCCGGCGGCGGAGAATATATTGTTCTAAATAGTATTAAGGCGGGAGATATAATTGATATTACAATTCCTATGGGAATAAGTCTTTATGAGTCTCGTGACAACAAAAAAATTGTATATGAATATGGGCCGCTAGTACTGGCCGCAAGACTGGACGGTGTAATTAAGCCTGAGTTTGAATATATTTGGGAGGAAAGAAATACCGCATGCCAGCAGGTGGTATATCCAATTCTTAAAACTTCGGACGGAAAGGGAAAGCAGACGGCGGATGATATGACATCATATATTACAAAGGACAGCGGTGATAACATGCTTTTTACTCTTGCCGGTAATAAAAATTCAACAAACAGGCCTGTAAAACTGGTACCGTTTGCTGATATTATACATAATTATTATAATATTTATTTTGATCTGGATACGGAGATTGATGAGTATGGAATAAATCTGAGTAATGTACAGCTGGATTATGTTGATCCCGACGGACAGCAGTCTGAGATTGGTCACGGAATGATTCAGAGTAATGACGTGTCAACGGAATTCAGATATCAATCAATGCAGGGAATGGATAGTAACGGACAATATCGGTTTGCATACGGTAAAGACGGATTTTTTAGATACGATATGCTTGTTGATAAGACAGCGGACAAAAATTATCTGATATTGCGGTATTTTGATGCGGATAATGCTGTTGACGTCAACGGAAAAATGTATGGAGTGAAGTTTAAAATTCTTGCGGATGATAATGAACTTGTTATAGATGGTAAAAATTGTATGGACATCACGGAAGGAAACGGCAGTTTTATGGATAAGTCTATTGAAATCCCTATGGAGATTGTCAGGGCGGGTAATAGAATTGATGCATCAACCGGCTATGGTATAGTTTCGATAAAGTTTATGCCGCTGGATGATTGCAGTGCTACGGTGCCGTTTAGAAGAATATATACAGCAACAGGCAATCCTGAGTATATGAGATAAACAAAAAGCAATGCAGTATAGACTACAAGCATTTTATGCAAATTTAATATTTACAACATAAAAAAACTGTTGTATAATAGGTGTATTAAGATATAAGAGGTGAATTTATATGGGAATGACTATGACGCAGAAAATTCTTGCTAATGCGGCCGGAAAAGATAATGTTAAAGCCGGAGAGCTGATAATGGCTGATTTAAATCTTGTTCTCGGCAATGATATTACAACTCCTGTTGCCATAGGAGAATTTGATAAAATAGGACAAGGCAGCGTGTTTGACAAATCCAAAATAGCTCTTGTGCCGGATCACTTTACTCCGAATAAGGATATAAAATCAGCTCAGCAGGCGCTGAAAGTGAGAAACTTTGCAAAAGATCAGGATATTGTAAATTATTTTGAGGTTGGAGAGGTTGGCATTGAGCATGCTCTTCTGCCGGAAAAAGGACTTGTCGTGGCCGGTGATGTTGTCATAGGCGCAGATTCACACACATGTACATACGGTGCGCTGGGAGCGTTTTCGACAGGTGTAGGCTCGACAGATATGGCTGCTGGAATGGCTACCGGAAAGGCATGGTTTAAAGTGCCTGAGGCTATTAAGTTTAATCTTACTGGTCGTTTAAACAAATATACAAGCGGTAAGGATCTTATTTTACATATTATAGGTATGATCGGGGTCGATGGAGCACTGTATAAATCAATGGAATTTACGGGCGAGGGTATGCGTTCCCTTACAATGGATGACAGATTTACCATAGCTAATATGGCGATTGAAGCGGGAGCCAAAAACGGCATATTTGAAGTTGACGAGTTTACGGTTGACTATATGAAAAATCATTCGGACAGGGAATACACTGTGTTTAAAGCCGATGAGGATGCTGAATATGTACAAGTAATTGACATTGATTTGTCAACAGTACCGCATACAGTCGCTTTTCCGCATCTTCCTGAAAATGCGAGAACTCCAGAAAACTGGGGGAATATTAATATTGATCAGGTGGTAATAGGATCATGCACAAACGGACGCATTTCAGATCTTCAGAGAGCCGCTCAAATCCTCAAAGGAAAGAAGGTAAAGAAAGGAATAAGAGCTATTGTATTTCCCGCGACACAGTCAGTGTATCTGGAAGCTCTGAAAGACGGAACCTTGTCAGCGCTTGTGGAAGCGGGCTGCGTAATTTCCGCGCCGACATGCGGCCCTTGTCTCGGCGGACATATGGGTATACTGGCTGAGGGAGAAAGATGTGTTTCGACAACGAACAGAAACTTTATCGGACGTATGGGACACATTGAGAGCGAGGTGTATCTCGCAAGCCCCGAAGTGGCGGCAGCAAGCGCTGTGACAGGAAAAATAACAGCACCCGAGGAGGTTATGTAAAAATGAAAGCAAACGGAACAGTTATAAAATACGGTGATAATATAGATACTGACGTAATTATTCCTGCAAGATACCTTACAACGTCATTGCCGGAGGAACTTGCCAAGCATTGTATGGAGGATATTGATAAGGATTTTGCAAATAAAGTTAACAAGGGAGACATTATGGTGGGAGGATCGAATTTTGGATGCGGTTCTTCACGTGAGCATGCTCCTATCGCGATAAAAGCAAGCGGAATTTCATGTGTAATAGCAAAGGATTTCGCGCGTATTTTCTACAGAAATTCAATTAATATCGGACTTCCTATTCTTGAATGCGCGGAAGCGTCAGAGGATATTGATGCTGGTAATGAAGTTGAGGTTGATTTTGATACCGGAGTTATTACAAATAAAACAAAAAATAAGACATATCAGGCGGAGGCTTTCCCTGAGTTTATGCAGGGAATAATAAATGCTGGTGGTCTTGTGGAATATATTAAAAAGACTAATTAAATCATACAGAATTTATACGGAGGAATTATTATGTCGGAATTTAACGCGGCGCTTATTCCCGGGGACGGAATAGGACCTGAAATTGTCTCGGCGGCAGTTACAGTGCTGGATGCGGTATGTAAGAAATATGGGCATACTTTTAATTATACAGAGGTTTATATGGGCGGATGTGCTATTGATAAATTTGGCGTTCCGCTTCCTGACGAGACTATAGATATATGTAAAAAATCGGATGCTGTACTTATGGGTTCCATAGGCGGAAACACAACCACATCTTCGTGGTATAAGCTTCCGGCCAATCTTCGTCCGGAGGCAGGACTGCTGAAAATACGAAAGGAGCTTGGTCTGTTTGCAAATCTCAGACCATGCCTGCTTTATTCACAGCTTTCCGGAGCATGCCCGCTAAAAGAAGAAATCAGCGCAAAAGGTTTTGATATGCTTATAATGCGTGAACTTACAGGCGGATTGTATTTTGGCGAAAGAAAGACCGAGGAACTTGACGGTGTTATGACCGCAATTGATACTCTTTCTTATAATGAAAATGAAATTAGAAAAATTGCAGTAAAGGCGTTTGATGTAGCTATGAAGCGCAAAAAGAAGGTGACAAGCGTAGACAAGGCAAATGTGCTTGATTCCTCGCGTCTTTGGAGAAAGATTGTTAATGAGGTGGCTGAAAACTATCCGGAGGTTACTCTTGAGCATATGTTGGTAGATAATGCGGCCATGCAGCTTGTACGTGATCCTGCCCAGTTTGACGTGATGGTAACAGAAAATATGTTTGGCGATATTCTTTCAGACGAAGCGTCAATGATTACAGGATCAATAGGGATGCTTCCTTCAGCAAGCCAGAATGAAACATCGTTCGGTTTGTATGAGCCGAGCGGAGGAAGCGCGCCGGACATTGCGGGTAAGGATATTGCGAATCCGATTGCTACTATTTTATCGGCGGCAATGATGCTTCGTTATTCTTTTGATCTCGCCGATGAGGCTGACGCCGTAGAAAATGCGGTTGAGAGAGTACTTGACAGCAATTACAGAACAATAGACATCATGTCTGACGGTATGACACAGGTGGGCTGTAAAAAAATGGCTGAACTTATTGCTGAGAATATATAAATATGTAAAAATAAGTACATCCCCGATGCTTATAAAGGCATCGGGGATGTACTGGTATGGTTGTAATTTTTATTTATTTGTAAAATTTTTTTGAAATCTTTGCGCATTATTCATCTGAGATGTAGTGCCATTCCCCCAATGGTGTGTTCATATGCGATATGCTCTCTTGATGCAAGATTGTTTCCATCGCATCAAGAGTTCTTTCTTGAGCGGATGAAAGAAGCGTTTTGCAAATAAGAATAGAATAATAAATACGGAAAGCATCTGTTTGTGGGTGTTTTTGTCTATTTATGGTAAAGTTGTACGATTTTGTTGACTTGTTACGGACTTTGTGCTACAATATAAAATTAGATTAGGATACATAATTTTATTTAACATCACAGGAGGACATATTTATGAACATTTCAACAAATCTAAAAGCTATTGACATGATAAAAGGAGAAATATTATCTGAAATAGCAAATCTTTACAGGACACTTGCGGACTATGACGAAATAGGCGAATATGAGTGTGTAACAAATGAAATAGCAACAGTTATAGCTATGGACTATATACTTGCGAGGAGATTAGGTCTCAGCTTTAGCAGTGTTGATAATAAAATATCAGAACTTTTAACAATCGGTGAGGAAAACGGTCATGAACTGGAGGTTGAATTTGCCGATATGTCCGAACTTAAAAGATATCTGAAAAGTCGCTGAGTTAAACGCGTTTAATGCGTTCGGAGGGGTGTATGAAGAAATATTACGGGCATGTAATAAAAAATTATGCGAAAGCCGCATACATATCAGCTGTGCTTATGTTTGTCTTTGCAGTGCTGTTTTATATTACGGGAAACAAGTTGCCGGCTGCTGCAGAGGGAACAGCCGCTATTGTAATTTTTGCGGCCGTAATGTTTATGGACCGCAAGAGAAGGGATGATATACGAAATTATCTTAGCATGATTACCAAAAACTCAGGCGCGGTTTCAGGCAGTATTATAAGTGGTATACCTATTCCTGCGGCAGTGGCGCATATAGACGGTTCATTGTATTGGTATAATGATAAGTTCTCGGATTTATTTGCGAAAATAAAACTGACAGATAATAAAATTGAGAATGTTATATCTGATATAAAATGGGGTGAGATACTTAAATCTTCTGAACATTATGAAAAAAAAATACATGTAAATGATAAAAGCTTTATGTTTGCGGCCAATATTGTTCGTAATAAAATAAGCGCTTCTGCTGACGGCGAGGACAAGGTTTCTGTTTATATTTACCTTATCGACAGAACAAACGAAGTTGAGCTGAAAAAAATGTATACAAATGAAAAAACGGATATTGCCATAATTAACATTGATAATTATGACGATATTCTTCAGCGCGTGAATGATAATGAGCAGCAGCAGATTATCACGCAAGTTCGCAGATGTGTCAACGAATGGGCGCAGGAAGGGAATGCGATTGTAAAAGCGACAGACAGAGACAGGTATTATGTGTTTTTTGAGCACGGGTATTTAACAAAATATATAGATAGAAAATTCGATATTCTTTACAAAATACGAAAAGTGGGAGAGGATATAAAGCAGCCTGTGAGTATAAGTATAGGCATAGGCGTAGGCGGAAATCTTTCGGAAAATGACTCATATGCCAGAAGCGCTCTTGATATGGCTCTTGGACGCGGAGGCGATCAGGTTAGTATAAAGGACGATACACAATATAAGTTTTACGGCAGTAAAGCAAGAGATTATGAGCGCAGCACGAGAGTTAAAACGCGAGCTTTCGCATATGCGCTTAAGGATTTTATATCTAAGTCTGATGGTGTTATTTTTATAGGACACTCAGGAGCAGATTATGATAGTATGGGAGCGGCAGTGGGACTGCAAAGAGCAGTGCGCGCTCTGAATGTGAAACCTTATATTATTTATGATAATAATTCACCGGCTATAGAAAAACTATATAATGAGCTTCGATGTGAAAATGAATATAAAGGTATGTTTATAAATGGTGATGAAGCACTTGAAATTCTTACAGCTGATACACTGGTGGTAGTGCTTGACACGCATCGTCCATCAATGCTTCCGTGTCCGTCTTTGGTTGAAAAGGCCGCTAAACTTATACTGATAGATCATCACAGGCGTTCAACAGATTTTATAAATCCCTGCTCTCTTATATATCATGAGCCATACGCATCATCTACATGTGAAATGGCTACAGAGCTGCTTGAATATATGAATTTGGGAAGTTCTATAACGCCTGTTGAAGCGGAATGTTTGTATACGGGTATTCTTATGGATACTAAAAATTTTATGGTGAAAACCGGTGTCAGAACATTCGAAGCGGCATCGTATCTTAAACGGCTGGGTTTAAACACAGCCAACATTAAGCACTTATTTAATGTGAATAAAGAAGAATACGATCAGAGAGCGGACATTGTAAGAACAGCGCAGACAGCCGCGCCGCATATTACTGTGGCAAGGTGCTATAAAAAGTTTCCCAATATTAAGGTTGTTGCGTCACAGGCTGCTGATGAGCTGCTTAATATAGGTGATACGCATGCGTCGGCTGTAGTGTATCCTATGGATAATGGAGTCGGTATCAGCGCCAGATCTTTGGGAGATATAAATGTTCAGCTAATCATGGAATATCTTGGCGGCGGCGGTCACAGTACGGTGGCGGGAGCTCAGGTTACCGGAAAAAGTGTGGATATGGTAGTCGATGATGTAATTAATGCAGTTAAAGAATATTTAAAAAATAGCACAGAATAGAGTGGAGGAAGTATTATGCAGGTTATACTTAAGCAGGATGTAAAAGGACAGGGAAAAAAAGGACAGATGGTGAACGTTTCTGACGGATACGCAAGAAACTATCTTCTTCCGAGAGGATTGGCGGAGATTGCTTCAAAATCCAATATAAATGTCATGAAGGGAAAGCAGGAATCGCTTGAATATAAGAGAAAAAAAGAGCTTGAGGAAGCGAATGCCATAGCTGACAAAATGAAGGAAATAAAGGTTGTATTGAAGGCGAAAGCCGGAGATAACGGTAAGCTTTTCGGGTCGGTTACATCAAAGGATGTTGCGGAGGCTTTAACAATGCAGCATCATATAAAACTGGACAAGAAGAAGTTTGTTATGCCTGACGGTATAAAAACTCTTGGCACAACTGTTGTGGATGTTAAAATTTATACAGGAGTTACAGGCAAACTTACAGTTTTGGTGGAACAGCTATAATTATGGGAGGTACCTTGTATGGCGGAAGTGTCAAATCCAATAGATGTGATGGGCAGGGAACTGCCATATAGTCAGGATGCAGAGCTGGCGGTTATAGGAAGCGCGCTCACAAACGCACACAGTGTGGCAGAGTCAGCAGAGATAATAAAACAAAATGATTTTTATTTTCCTCAAAACAGGGAAATATATGCCGCTATAATGGAACTTTTTAATGAGAATGAGGCAATTGATTTTATTACCGTATCAAACAGACTTAGTCAAAAGGACAAGCTTGAAGCTGTAGGCGGTATCACATATCTGAGAAACGCTGCCACAAATGTTCCGACTACAAGGCACGTAAATTATTATTCGTCCATTATAAAGGATAAAGCCACACTGCGTTCTCTTATACAGCGGGCGAATGCTATCTCTGATATGGCATATAGTGAGACTGATAAGATTGAGCGCGTTGTGGATCAGGCGGAACAGCTTATATTTGATGTGGCTTCTTCGAGGGATAAGGGAGATATTCTGCCGATAAGTGAGATATTTCTCGGCAGTTATCAGGAGCTTGTTGAAAACTCCTTAAATCAGGGAGGGATTACAGGACTTTCCACAGGATTTGATGAGCTTAACAGACGTACCGGAGGCTTTCACGGCGGTGAGCTTATACTTATAGCCGGACGTCCCGGCATGGGTAAATCCAGCTTTGCTGTAAATATTGCAGAGCATGTTTGTATTACTGAAAAGAAAACTGTAGCTATATTTAATCTTGAAATGCCCAGAGAACAAATAGTAAACAGAATTATATGCTCTCAGGCGCTTGTAAATTCACATAAGATACGCACAGGTGATATGACAGGTGAGGATTGGGAGAAAATCGGCGCTATTGTAGACCGTGTTGCGACTGCGCCTATGTATATTGATGATACAGCGTCAATAACAGTTTCAGAAATACGCGCGAAATGCAGAAGATTGAAACAGACAAAAAATCTTGAACTTATAGTAATAGATTACTTGCAGCTTATGCAGTCAAGCGGACGGGTGGACAGCCGTCAGCAGGAAATTGCTGAAATATCAAGATCACTGAAAATACTGGCAAAGGAATTGAATATTCCTGTAATCGCGCTTTCACAGCTGTCTCGTGCCAGCGAAAGCAGAAGCGATAAGCGGCCTATGTTGTCTGATCTGCGAGAATCAGGCGCAATAGAGCAGGACGCGGATATGGTAATGTTTCTGTACCGTGATGACTATTACAATAAAGATACCGAGGAAAAAAATCTTGCCGAGTGTATAGTCGCTAAAAACCGAAGCGGTGAAACCGGCACGTTTAAGCTGGGATGGAAAGGCGAATATACAAAGTTTTCTAATCTTGAATTTGCTTTAAAGGAAGAATAATGATTTTACGATCAATACGAAATACAATTAAAGATCATAATTTGCTGAATGAAGGAGAGAGTGTGCTCATAGGTCTTTCAGGCGGAGCGGACAGCGTATGTCTTACGCATATTCTGCATGTTTTGGCAGATGAAATAGGAATAACACTGTATACGGCTCATATTAATCACGGTATACGCGGTGAAGAGGCGAAGCGTGACGAGCAGTTTGCGTATCATTTTTCCGAAACACTTGGCATACAATGCTTTGTAAAGCATGCTGAGATTCCCAAACTGGCTTTGAAAGCTGGGGAGTCTGAAGAGACTGTCGGAAGGCGCATACGATATGATTTTTTTAATGAACTTTGTGTAAAATACCATATAGATAAAATTGCGACAGCACATAATAAAAATGATAACGCTGAAACTATTTTAATGCATTTTATGAGAGGGAGTTCTCTGGGAGGTCTGCGAGGCATACCGTACAGCAGAGATAATATCATTCGTCCTATTCTGGATATTTCAAGAAACGAAATTGAACAATACTGTAAGCGTAATGATCTTAAATATGTGACGGACAGCACAAATTTGGAAAATGATTATACACGTAATAAAATACGTCATATACTTATTCCGATTATAGAAAAGAATTTTAATCCGAATTTTGTAAACACAGTTACTGAAAATGCTGCTATTATAAGGGAATGTGATAGTTTTATTGACCGTTATGCCGATAATATTTATGCCGCTGTCGCAGATAATGATTGTGTTGATATTAAAGAATTAAAACTATATGATATGGCTGTCAGGCGTAAAATTATAAGACGTTTTTTGAAAGAAGTATATGGCACAAACGAGGGAATATCCTCAGTATATATCAATGATATTTTATCTCTTGCTGATAATAACAGCGGCACATCCATAGATTTACCTCAAAATATAACTGTTAAAAATGAGTACGGCAAAATTATAGCCGATACAAAAGGAAATCAAGAGATAAAAGACTTTGTTTATGAAGTTAAAACAGGCGCGGATATATTTATTAATGAAATATCAAAAAAAGTTCGCATAATACAGGCAATTGAGCGTAAAAATGATAAAGCGGTATATCTGGAAGCAAAAAAAGATGATAAAATTATTATAAGAAACCGCCGAAGCGGAGATAGATTTTATCCGTCGGGAATGGACGGAAGTAAGAAACTGAAGCAGTATTTTATAGATAACAAAATATCGAGGAAACATCGTGATATGATACCAATAGTTGAGATTAACGGAGTTATAGCGTCTGTAGGAACCAGAGTAGACAGACATTTTTTGTTTAAGAACCATGGGATAAGAATTGAATTTATAGATATATAGGAGGTAGTCAATTGCAGAAAAGAGTTAAAGGACTGGGTGTTTGGCTTGCGATGCTGATAATAGCATACTTGATTTATTCATTTTTTGTCACAATGAATTCCGCTCAGATAAAAATGAGCTATTCGGATCTTATAAATCAGATAAAATCCGAACAGATCGCAGAAATGACAGTTTCTGGCAATACGGTGACGGCAAAACTAACAAATGGTCAAAAAGAAAAAGTGACTATATTGTCGCTTGAAAGTCTGCAGTCAGATGCGGGAGAAGAAATGAACGCTCAGATGGAAAGAGGCAGCCTTAAGGTTGAGTCTTATGAAACAAAGATCTCATGGGCTGTAATTACGAATATCCTGTTAATCATTGTATTTGTATTTGTGCTTGTTTTCGGTTTTATGCGCAAGGGCGGAGGCGGAGCGGCAAACTTCACCAGAAGCCGAGCTAAACTTAATATAAACAATACGAAGGTTACATTTAAGGATGTTGCCGGAGCGGACGAGGAAAAAGCAGAGCTTGCGGAAATTGTTGAATTTCTTAAAAACCCGCATAAATTTATTGCGCTTGGCGCAAGAATACCAAAAGGAGTACTGCTTGTCGGTACTCCTGGAACAGGAAAAACGCTTCTTGCGAAAGCAGTTGCGGGAGAAGCAGGAGTGCCGTTTTTCTCGATAAGCGGTTCGGATTTTGTGGAGCTTTATGTCGGCGTCGGCGCGTCGAGAGTAAGAGATCTTTTTGAGCAGGCAAAGAAAAACAGGCCTTGTATAGTATTTATAGACGAAATTGATGCCGTGGGACGAAAAAGAGGAGCAGGCATGGGCGGAGGTCATGATGAAAGAGAACAGACGCTTAATCAGCTGCTTGTTGAAATGGACGGTTTCGGTGAAAATGACGGAGTAATTATTATAGCTGCTACAAACCGTCCGGATATCCTTGATAAAGCGCTTTTGCGTCCGGGACGATTTGACAGACAGATTGTTGTTGATACTCCTGATATGACAGGCAGGGAAGCAATTTTAAAAGTACATTCCGAAAAGAAACCATTGGCTAAAGATGTAAATCTATCAGAAATTGCGAAAGCGACTGTGGGTTATTCGGGAGCTGATCTGGAAAATCTAATGAATGAAGCCGCTATTTTTGCTGCAAGGCGTAATCATATTGAGATAACGGGAAAAGATATTGAAGACGCGAACCTGAAAGTTATGATGGGTTCTGAAAAGCGTTCAAGAGTTATAACAGAAAAAGAAAAGAGACTGACAGCTTTTCATGAGGCGGGGCATGCGGTTATTTCAAAGCTTGTTGACAAAGCATCGCATATTCACAAGGTATCTATAATACCAAGAGGCCGGGCTGGAGGTTTTACAATGGATATTCCCAATGAGGATAAAATGTATCGCTCAAAGAATGAGATGCTTAATGAAATACTTGTTTTTCTGGGCGGCAGAGTCGCGGAGGAACTGACAATGGATGATATAAGCACCGGCGCCTCAAATGATATTCAGCGAGCAACTGAGCTTGTTCGTAATATGGTTACTAAATACGGCATGTCTGATAGTATAGGACCTGTTTCATATGATGAAAACGGCGAAGTTTTTATCGGCCGCGATTTTGCGCATTCCAAAACCTATTCCGAAAAAACAGCGGCAGAAATTGATGATGAAGTAAAGCGCATTATTACAACTCAATATCAAAAAACAAAACAAATTCTGAATGACAACATGGATATTCTTACTCGCGTAGCTAATAAATTACTTGAGAAAGAGACAATAGATAGTATGGAATTTGAAAAATGTTTTAATAAAACAGAAGGAGGAAATGAAAATGCAGATAACTAAGGAAACCCTAATAGGAGAAGCGCTGCAGATAAACGCAGGTATCGCTCCCATACTGATGGAGATAGGAATGCATTGTCTTGGATGTCCCGCATCACAGGGAGAGTCTATTGAAGATGCCTGTATGGTGCATGGCGTTGATCCTGACGAGCTTGTCAAAAAGATAAATGACTTTTTAGCAGAAAATAATTAATTATAAAAAATAGTATTATAATTTTCAGCAGTGTAAAGTCAGAAATGTTAAAATACTGCATATTTGCTTGTTTTTCCGGCTGGTGATGATTGCAAGCGCAGAAAATATCCCTTTGACATTTTTTTGACGCCCCCACTCCACGAGGGCTTACAAAGAGTATCCTAAACCCGCTGGCCTTTTTTGAATGGGTACCACTTTATTGGCAGAAGTTTTTGCTGTTATATTATAAAATGAAAGACAAGTAAAGGCCGCACTTGTAGGGCGAAACTGAGAACGAATTATATCATTGAAGGAGCGTATGATGAAAAGAGAATATTCAACTATACCCGACTCAATGTCTGAAATGGAAACGTATGGCTTTTCATGGATGGAATTTGTGACGGCAATACCATCACCTTTATTCGTTGTAACCACATATAAATCCAATGGAAAGCCTAACGCTTGTCTGCAATCATGGGCATGTTTTAATGGAAGTCCAAACGGTTTCTATGCAATATTGTCAAGTGTTAATAAAAGTGGTCATTTATATCATAGTATAAGAGAAACAAATGAAGCAGTAATTAACTTTCCATCTTTAGAATTTTATGATAAGTGTAGCGATACGATAGCGAATAATGGATTTGATAACGATGAAATCGCATTGTCTGGGTTGACATCTGAGAAAGCTTCAATCGTGAATGCTCCGATGATTAAAGAATGTTTTCTCAACTTAGAATGTCGTTATTTATGGGAACGTGAAATAGTAGAGGGCAGCTCCCATGTTTTGATGTGTTTGGAAATTGTTAATATTTGTGCAGAAGAAAAATACTTAGATGAAGTTGTGCATGGACGTTACGGCGAGGAAGGCTATCTTTATAATATTCATTATCCTGTAAATCCGGAAAATTTTAACGGTAGATCACATGATTGGATCGGAACTTTAAAAAAATCAAAAGATATGGGCGAGTATTAAACAAAATTATCAGCTTTGCGCAACGGGAACTATTAGAGTAAGCAGCTCTTGTATGTCGGTAATCACGAGGGAAAAAGCAACAAGTACTTTCGCCCTTTCCACGTTATAATTCCTCCGTATAAATTCTGTATGATTTAATTAGTCTTTTTAATATATTCCACAAGACCACCAGCATTTATTATTCCCTGCATAAACTCAGGGAAAGCCTCCGCCTGATATGTCTTATTTTTTGTTTTATTTGTAATAACTCCGGTATCAAAATCAACCTCAACTTCATTACCAGCATCAATATCCTCTGACGCTTCCGCGCATTCAAGAATAGGAAGTCCGATATTAATTGAATTTCTGTAGAAAATACGCGCGAAATCCTTTGCTATTACACATGAAATTCCGCTTGCTTTTATCGCGATAGGAGCATGCTCACGTGAAGAACCGCATCCAAAATTCGATCCTCCCACCATAATGTCTCCCTTGTTAACTTTATTTGCAAAATCCTTATCAATATCCTCCATACAATGCTTGGCAAGTTCCTCCGGCAATGACGTTGTAAGGTATCTTGCAGGAATAATTACGTCAGTATCTATATTATCACCGTATTTTATAACTGTTCCGTTTGCTTTCATTTTTACATAACCTCCTCGGGTGCTGTTATTTTTCCTGTCACAGCGCTTGCTGCCGCCACTTCGGGGCTTGCGAGATACACCTCGCTCTCAATGTGTCCCATACGTCCGATAAAGTTTCTGTTCGTTGTCGAAACACATCTTTCTCCCTCAGCCAGTATACCCATATGTCCGCCGAGACAAGGGCCGCATGTCGGCGCGGAAATTACGCAGCCCGCTTCCACAAGCGCTGACAAGGTTCCGTCTTTCAGAGCTTCCAGATACACTGACTGTGTCGCGGGAAATACAATAGCTCTTATTCCTTTCTTTACCTTCTTTCCTTTGAGGATTTGAGCGGCTCTCTGAAGATCTGAAATGCGTCCGTTTGTGCATGATCCTATTACCACCTGATCAATATTAATATTCCCCCAGTTTTCTGGAGTTCTCGCATTTTCAGGAAGATGCGGAAAAGCGACTGTATGCGGTACTGTTGACAAATCAATGTCAATTACTTGTACATATTCAGCATCCTCATCGGCTTTAAACACAGTGTATTCCCTGTCCGAATGATTTTTCATATAGTCAACCGTAAACTCGTCAACTTCAAATATGCCGTTTTTGGCTCCCGCTTCAATCGCCATATTAGCTATGGTAAATCTGTCATCCATTGTAAGGGAACGCATACCCTCGCCCGTAAATTCCATTGATTTATACAGTGCTCCATCGACCCCGATCATACCTATAATATGTAAAATAAGATCCTTACCGCTTGTATATTTGTTTAAACGACCAGTAAGATTAAACTTAATAGCCTCAGGCACTTTAAACCATGCCTTTCCGGTAGCCATTCCAGCAGCCATATCTGTCGAGCCTACACCTGTCGAAAACGCTCCCAGCGCACCGTATGTACATGTGTGTGAATCTGCGCCTATGACAACATCACCGGCCACGACAAGTCCTTTTTCCGGCAGAAGAGCATGCTCAATGCCAACCTCTCCAACCTCAAAATAATTTACAATATCCTGATCTTTTGCAAAGTTTCTCACTTTCAGCGCCTGCTGAGCTGATTTTATATCCTTATTCGGAGTAAAGTGATCCGGCACAAGAGCTATTTTGGATTTGTCAAACACGCTGCCTTGTCCTATTTTATCAAATTCTCCTATGGCAACAGGAGTTGTAATATCATTGCCGAGAACAAGATTTAAATCAGCCATTATCAGCTCTCCGGCTTTAACATTATCTTTTCCGGCCGCATTAGCAAGAATTTTCTGCGTCATAGTCATTCCCATATAAATTCACCTCTTATATCTTAATACACCTATTATACAACAGTTTTTTTATGTTGTAAATATTAAATTTGCATAAAATGCTTGTAGTCTATACTGCATTGCTTTTTGTTTATCTCATATACTCAGGATTGCCTGTTGCTGTATATATTCTTCTAAACGGCACCGTAGCACTGCAATCATCCAGCGGCATAAACTTTATCGAAACTATACCATAGCCGGTTGATGCATCAATTCTATTACCCGCCCTGACAATCTCCATAGGGATTTCAATAGACTTATCCATAAAACTGCCGTTTCCTTCCGTGATGTCCATACAATTTTTACCATCTATAACAAGTTCATTATCATCCGCAAGAATTTTAAACTTCACTCCATACATTTTTCCGTTGACGTCAACAGCATTATCCGCATCAAAATACCGCAATATCAGATAATTTTTGTCCGCTGTCTTATCAACAAGCATATCGTATCTAAAAAATCCGTCTTTACCGTATGCAAACCGATATTGTCCGTTACTATCCATTCCCTGCATTGATTGATATCTGAATTCCGTTGACACGTCATTACTCTGAATCATTCCGTGACCAATCTCAGACTGCTGTCCGTCGGGATCAACATAATCCAGCTGTACATTACTCAGATTTATTCCATACTCATCAATCTCCGTATCCAGATCAAAATAAATATTATAATAATTATGTATAATATCAGCAAACGGTACCAGTTTTACAGGCCTGTTTGTTGAATTTTTATTACCGGCAAGAGTAAAAAGCATGTTATCACCGCTGTCCTTTGTAATATATGATGTCATATCATCCGCCGTCTGCTTTCCCTTTCCGTCCGAAGTTTTAAGAATTGGATATACCACCTGCTGGCATGCGGTATTTCTTTCCTCCCAAATATATTCAAACTCAGGCTTAATTACACCGTCCAGTCTTGCGGCCAGTACTAGCGGCCCATATTCATATACAATTTTTTTGTTGTCACGAGACTCATAAAGACTTATTCCCATAGGAATTGTAATATCAATTATATCTCCCGCCTTAATACTATTTAGAACAATATATTCTCCGCCGCCGGAAAACGCTTCCTGCCGGCCGTTAACCTTAACATTCATTCGCCCTGATATCCAGTTCGGCGCGCGAAGTCTGACATTTGCTCTGTTATTGCTTCCGGATACTGTTATTGTAATATTCTCCGAATACGGATAATGTGTTTGTGTTTTAAAAATCAGATTTTTATCATTCCATTTATATATACACGGCAGATATAAATTCACATACAAATCATCACCATCTTCAAAATATGCAACTCTTGCGTACCTGCCCGGATTTTCCATTCCTGTTCCTGTACAGCACCACCATGAGTTATATTTCTGCTCATAAATCCTGTGAGTCCCCTGCACCATCGACACAAAATACATTTTGGCTCCCGTTTTCTTTTCTTGCTGTCCAAGCACATGATTATACAATGCGCGTTCATACCAGTCCATATACTCGCTTTTGCGCTCCCATTCAAAAAGATGCTCCGTAAGACGCATCATATTATAGGTATTACAGCTCTCACACGTTTTTACGCCCAATTCCTCGGTGTCTGTGTCCTGAAAATGTTCTGACAGCGAATTACCTCCTATGGCATAACAACGTTCATAATTGACATTATTCCAGAAATTTTCACAGGCAGTCCTGTAATCAGCATATACTATATTATCCTGCTCATAAAGCCTCGCTGCTCCGACAAATTTAGGTATCTGTGTATTTGCATGTCTGCCGGAAAGTGACGCTGTATCATTATTTTTCATAGGATCAATAACAGAATGATGCGTAAAACGTATTGCTGCATCTCTATATGTAATGTCATTAGTAATTTCATACATCCTTGTAAAAATTTCATTCATGCCGCCATATTCAATATCCAAAACGC
>Ga0224742_10126_pt2 | contig 17386 bp, 23 predicted proteins | sample LIM_E_Water_Neg_FD_161631 | JGI IMG/M metagenome (GOLD analysis project Ga0224742, IMG submission 161631) | Enriched cells from gastrointestinal tract of the lab mouse from Pacific Northwest National Laboratory (PNNL), Richland, Washington... | ecosystem: Host-associated > Mammals > Digestive...
CCTGTATTCTTTTACATACAGGGCAGATTTGGCAGATTATGAAATGGACGGAGTATTTTCCTGCCGGGTCTGCGTCGGGATGAAGCTGACAGAGCATATTCAGGCCCAGTTTGTGGGATATGCTGTGGATTATGATATTGAAAGCTGTGTCCGTTATGTGACCGCAAGCTTTGAAGAACATACACAGGGATATGATTTGGATGAATTTACGGTCAGTGATTCCAACATGGCGATTTCACCGGAATCACCCTGGGAATTGGAAGGTATGTTTAATTCCTTTGCATGGATCGACGAATTTTTTACTGCCCTTTTTAAAAGGGCGGCGGGAATTGAACCGGAGAAAAGCCCGAAAGAAAACCTGGTAGATAAGATGACCCGGACGGGTAAATAAAACCAGACAAACCCTGAATGGTTTTACAACTGGCTTATTAAGTGAAAAAGGCTCAAAACCTTTCACAGGTTTTGAGCCTTTTGGAGTTGTCTGTGTGACTTAAGCTTCTGTTTTGATACCGGCATCTTCAGCCATCTTGTCGAAGCCTTTAAGTACAGCGTCATAAGTCTGCTTGGAAATTTCAGGAAGTTTTCCTCCCCATGTTTTCTCAGCTTTCTCATAACCTTTTAAGAATGCAGAACGCATTTTCTCAATTTTGCTGGGATCACCACCTGTTAAAGCGGTGGCAAAGTCCAGAATACGCTGGGAAGTCTGGGAAACACCCCAATATCCATCCTCTGCAATGTCTTTCTGTGCCTGTGCTTTGGTTGCAGCGTCAACAGTGAAGTTACCGCTTGAGAGTACGCTCCAGATATCGTTGGCCTTTCCATAGGTATCGCCCTGCTTTAAGAGCAGTTTTTCAACAAGGCTCTTCATCTGGGAAACTCTGGCGTCTGTATCAGCTTTCAGTTTTGCAATCATATCTGCGTCAGGTTTGTACTTTTTGGTTGCAGATGTGGCAGCATCTTTGGAAGGCTCATAAACTGCACCAGTATCCTGGGTAGTTTTGTCTTCCTTAGCGGCTGCATTGGCTTCTGTCTTGGCTTCGGTGTTCTTGGTTTGTGCTTGTGTAGTGTAAGCACTATACGTATTACTAGCACCGGTAATTCCATTTACGCTCATAATATCACCCTCCTTGGTTTTTTCTATTATGGATATCGGCATCTTCCCTGAAAATATTTAACAAATTTAGGAATTTAATTCCCAAATGTCATGAAATCTGCCGAAACCGTATCGAAATAAAATTTCCTGTTTTTACAGGGGAAAATCGTTAAAAATATTATAGCAGAAAAGATTGGAATTTTACAGTGTTTTTATGAATTTTATATTCTGTACTTTCCGCCATTGCTTCCAGTGTTTCAGCATTTGGCATGTGCCAAGGAGCGCACAATATTTCCAGTGATGAAAATATTTTTTGGATAACGCATGCTGCCTCTTACAACAATATTGGTGCCAGTTTCCCGATTTGAAATCGGGAAAGTCCGGCAAGCTGGGACCATGATTATTACATATTGAGCAAATCGGCATGTGTACCAGTACGGACAAGATATAATTCATCATCATTGACTCGGTAAATCAAAAGCCAGTCAGGGGCAACATGACATTCCTTCTCGCCGGAATGGTTGCCGGACAGTTTATGGTCTCGGTTTTTTGCCGGAAGTGGTCTGGGAATACGCAGAGTGTCAATGACAGCCTCAAGAAGCTGCATGTTATAGCCACGTTTTAGGCATAACTTAAGGTCACGTTTGAATTTGGTGGAGGTATTTAATCTCAACATGGCTATCCCTCCGCCAGCATGGCAAGGAAATCAGAGGTTAGGCCGGTGAAATGTTCCCCGGCGCCGCTTTCAATCATATCCTGTACTTCCGCCATTGCTTCCAGTGTTTCAGCATTTGGCGTTTCGTCCGCCAGGGCGGCCCCCTGCAGGTAGGGGATTACATAGAGTAGCTTCGCGTCGGATATCTGGTCTATCAGGTTTTTGGCTAATTCACGGTTGCTCATAATGTGCACTTCCTTTCATTGTTATTATATTCGGATTGGTGACAGCTATTCTTTTTGGCTATCCCGTGCCATGGTTTCATTTATGGCACGGCCTATAAAACTATTGACACTTTCTCCAATTAAATCCGCATGGGCCTTAATTTCGGCCTTATGCCCTTTATCTACACGCACCTTTATTTCATCATAATTTTGTTTCATATACTTACTTACTGCTTTTTGTTGTGCTTTTGATGCTGGCATATTGACATCTTCTTTCTGCTAATGATGAATGGCTGATTGTAGATATATTTTCTCTACTATGTTATAAGTATAACACATCTGTATATCGGGTACAATATATAATTTAAATTTGGGAGTACAATATGATATACTTATATCATCAACAAAGGAAAGGGGTACAGGATATGAAACAAATCACAAAGATAAGAAGGTCGGTAATCCGGTAGCAAGCAAATTAGGGGTATGTGGGCACTCGCATTTATTGATAAATGTACACTGACAAGCAAAGTTCATCTACATGAGTGCTTTATGTGGGGAAAGTATTTCAAATTACTGTCAGAGGGCAGCAGACATATGGAAAGGCAAACCAGAGGATTGTAAAGCAAATGACAACAAAATATAAACATTGACTCAATATCATGCATTGTACTATAATTAATACATTTTTCTGGAGGAAGTGCCCTGTTTATAAGGATTTCCGGCTACTGACAATGGTTTCTACCCCAATTTTTACCCCAATAGTAATTTTATTCTTTATCCAAACCGCAATTTGACAATTTGCTTTCTAGGATTTGCTTTCTCATTTGCACAAGTTCATTTTGGATGTTAACCAATAGTGCTTTATTAATAAGTTCACTGTTAACCCGAATCAGCATGGCACCATTTTTATCAAAAATCGCAAAAGCATCAAGGGAAATGGTATTGGAGGATACTTCATAATTATGTTCGGATTCATTATACTGTACTTCTGCCGCGAAATCAAAATTGAGGTTTAGATAGCCAGATATTTGGTCTACCAGTCTACATTCTGGAAATAACAGTAAATTAACTGTATTCATAAAATAATTTCCATACTTACTATCTGTTTCAGTATGTGCGATATTATTGTAAAAGCATAAAGTATCTACAGCTTCTTCACTTAATCCAGTTTTTTCCGAAATTGCCCTATTATCAATATTAGGCGTTAAATAGTCGGTTAGACCTAATAGGTAATCACAGGAAACATTGTAGTATGATGCAATTTTTAATAATACTTCAATATCCGGTTTCCTATCTCCGTTTTCATAATATCCCAAAGTTGCCCTTGATATACCCAAGTCATGGGCAACCTCTTGAAGACTTCTTTTACCTCGTAAAGCCTTCAGCCGTTCTTTAAATATCTGCATGTTTTCGTTTGTTTTTGTTTCAGTCAACATGGTAAATTCCTCCTTGTGGATATATTTGTTGCATTTATTAAAACAATCTCAACAAATATTTACTTTTGATTATTGTTGCGATATAATCACGTTACGCAACAATAATATCATACATATTGGTATAAGTAAATGATAAAGACAAAACATGTAAAGGAGATTTCAAAGTATGAGGAAAACCAGAACAACGGAAGCCAGCAACAAAGTATCGGTTAATGCGGAAACACTCGCTAAGATACTGGACTGTGGAAGGCCTACCGCCATGAAGATAGGCGAGGCAGCAGGCGCAAGGATCCAGATAGGAAAAAGGGTTCTTTACAAGGTGGACAGGATAGAGCGGTATCTTGACGGGCTGGCAGGTGAAGCACAGAAGGAAAATGCACTGTGATGTGAAAGGAGTTCAGATGGCAAACAGAAGGATGTTCAGCCTTGATGTAGTGAACACGGATAACTTTTTGGACATGCCCAGTTCAGCACAATGCCTGTACTTTCACTTAGGGATGAGGGCAGACGACGACGGGTTTGTTTCAAGCCCAAAGCGGATTGTCAAGATCACAAATTCTTCCAGTGACGACATGAAGATACTGGTTTCAAAGGGATATGTGATACCCTTTGAAAACGGGATAATTGTTATATGCCACTGGAAGCAGAATAACAGCATTAGGACTGACAGATATAAGGAAACCAGATTTTTAAGGGAAAAAGGGATGTTGTGCAGTAATAACGGGAAATATGAGTTGTTTCCCACTGGTATACCGGATGGTATACCAAGCGACATACCTGCGGGAAACCCAGATAAGGTTAGTATAGGTAAGTATAGTATAGATAAGTATAGTATAAATACTATATGCCCGGAGCCAGAACAGCCGGCGGCAGATTTGAGTGGGATACTGCTGCCTCTGATAGACGGTACGGACTATGATGTGCCCTTACAGCGGATTGAAAAATGGGGCGGAGCCTATCCGGCGGTGGACATTAAGCAGGAACTGTATAAGATGGCCGCATGGCTTGACTCAAACCCTGTACGCAGGAAAACCAGAAGGGGGATAGACCGCTTTGTCAATAACTGGCTTTCAAGGGAACAGGACAGGGGCGGCGCGTATAAAGCATCCGGGCGGCAGCAGGATCAGAGGCAGGAGGAATATGATTATCCGCCGGAGTATAAGGAGATGTATAAGGGGCTTGGTGGAAATAGTGTTTCAGACACGGACGGGCCATTTTAGGAGACAGGATGATGGAAGAAAGAAGTTGCACCGGTGCAACGGCCGGGTTAAGCGGAAAAGAGCTTGCAGGGTTCAGGCTGCTGAAAAAAGACGGCCTTACATACCGGGCTATGGAAATGAATCTGGAAGAATTGAGCGAAAGGCGCATATACCTGCGGAAAGCCCTTAAGGATTACCCCAGATGGGAGAACCTGACTAACGATGAACTAAATGACATATGCCTATCTGCCACTGAAAGTGGGTTTCTTCTGGAGGACGGCGAAGGGCACGAAATATTCTTACCCGCTGCCGGTATCACCAGTGGGGAGGCAGAGTACAGAAAGATAAGGGCAATGATGCCGTTTGAGTTTATCAACCTTGACGGAAAAGACTTCAGATGGGACAGGTATAAGGCTGACACCACATCCGAAAAGAATCTTGTCAACAGTTATATTACAAGATATCAGGAGTTTCGAAACAGCGGGATGGGGCTGTACATATATTCCGGCACAAAAGGGAGCGGCAAAACCATGCTGTCCTGCTGCCTGCTGAATGAGATTGCCAAAAGATATGCAGGAAGCGTGAAATTTGTAAATATACTTGATTTTCTTGAAATGACCAAAAAGGGGTTTAATGGTGAGGAGGAAGATGTAAGGGCGGTTTACAGGGCCGGGCTTCTGGTCCTGGATGATATCGGTGTGCAGATGTCGTCAAAAGAATGGATAGACACAGTGCTGTACAGGCTGGTAAATGAAAGGTATGTGAACCGGCTCCCGACAGTCTATACCAGCAATATACCCATAGAGCATCTGAAAATAAATGACAGGATAACAGACAGGATAGAGAGTGCAACGTTTTTTGTAAAGCTCCCGGAAGAAGCTGTAAGAAGAAGTATCATGCGGCAGGAAAAACAGAAGCTTCTTGAAAAGATAAATGGTTCACCATGGGGCAGCAGCACTGCGGAGAAATGAATCTGGTATGCCCTGCTGCCACAGGCGGATCACCCAGCACGGGAAAGACGGCACGGGTCCGGTGTGTGCAAAGGAGCCGCTGGGGAATACACAATTTTTATACAGACAAATGCCCCTTGGTTCGGGAGTATCTGAAAGCTGGAAAGAGGCAGCAGGCGTATTCCGGGAAATAAGGGACTGCACAGGACCGTGCCGTCCAGATGCCCGATACATGAGAAGGAGACTTAAAGGCGGCGGGAAATTTCCGGCTGGAAGATGTGGTTATTATAAAATACAGGGCAGTAACCACGGAAAGGAAGGGATATGTTTGCAGTCATTCAGGAAATAAAGGCTAAGAAAGCTCCCAAAGGGGAAGGGAAAACAATAGAGGTGTACGAGACGCGCTATACTGTCGGCGGTGAACCATACTGTAAATACGATTACCGTTACAGCGATGAATGTTTTGAACGTCCTGTGAAAAATTCATACCGCATAAGCATCTGTGAAAGCTACCGGGAAAACGGGAAGGTGAAAAAGAGGCAGACCGTGATATGCACCATCAGATATTACGATGTGGTGGACTCGGGGGACTGGATCGGTGATTACGTAAGAGGCGGACTGGAAGAAAAAGCGGAAGCCCTGGGACTTGAGGAGAGCGAGCTTGTAGAAATGGTTTGCAGGAAATGGAACCCCATTGCCGAAAGGATCCTTGCAGAGTACCAGCAGACAGAGGAATATGCGGCCAGGGAGGAACACAGGCGGATAATCAGCGAACATGCTAGGCGTGTGGATGCCTTTGTGGAGCTGTACGGCGTGGAGCGTAGCGAATACCGGCACTGTTATGATGTATTCGGGAAGCTCCGCGACCCTGCATATCTGGAAAAAATAAAGGCTGGTTATGAGGCCCGGAAGGAATATGAACGCCAGAGCCGCAGGTATTATGAGAAATTCACAGGCAGCTACGGGGGATATGACAGGACTGCTGCCAGAGGCTGTGATGAAGCTGAAAAGGCCATCTTGAAAAAGTTTTACCGTGCGCTGTCTAAAATGTATCACCCTGACAGCAACCCCGGCAGGGACACGAGCGGGGAAATGACGGTGTTGAACCGTATCAAGGGTGAGTGGGGGCTATAGTCCTTTAAAGGGCTGTCCCGGTTGCAATGTTGTAACTTTTATGTTGTACAACATTCAGTCAATAGGGGCGGCATGTAATGGCACCCCGTCCGCATTGATGTCTGAAGCATGTGGAGGCAGATAAAACAGTGGGGAAGATCCGGTTTGATGATGCTAAGAAATGCTAAGGTTTAAAACAGGGGGCCATGCGGGAAACGTCCGGGAATACAGTTCTTTTATTGCCCTGTCCGGATTGCAACGTTGCATATTTGAAACGCAACGTTGCAAACGAAAATAGCAGGCATGTAATGATAGATATTCCCCGACTGTATCAGTGTTTCAAACATGTGGAAGCAGGGGAAACAGTGGAGAAAAGCCGTTTCGGTGATGTTAAGAAATGTTAAGTTTAGAATTGGAAGGACATGTGAAAAACAGATTTAGGGATGCTAGGAAATGCTAGGATTTAAATTGGACGTTGGCAGGGGCAGACAAAAGTAGGGAGGAAAATATAATGGCAGGCTTGAGCAGATATGAGCAGGAAGTAGTGATAGGATTTAATGCTGTAGAGGATACAGCAGAGCTTTGTACAGCCGATCCCGTCTGGATACGAAAACTTGATAAATTGGTGGAACAGAACCCGGAACAGTTTAAGCTTGGAAAAACGGAAACTTACAAGGGCAAAATTGTGGCAAAGCGGTATTTGTTTCCCAAGGGATTCATCACTATAAGGACAAAAAAAGTGAAAAGGGAATTGACGGACGAACAGAGGGCAGGGCTGGCGGGGAGGTTCCAGGTACGCTGAAATCAATTTTACGGTGAAATCTCCCATAGCAGAATGGGAGAAAAGATATTGAAATGGTGTTAGGGTAGTTTTATAAGGGTAGAAGGGTAAAACGCGAAAATAGGCTTTAAAATTGAATATATATAACAAATGCTCTGTAAGGAGATGCACGATGCGTAAAGGAGGACGAAAAAACAGCCGCCACTACTGCGAATAGTGACGGCCAGCCTCGTAAGAGGGTGACGTTGAAATATATTTCAGGGACAGGCCACTTCTGTGGCGTTCCCCTTCCCGTCTAATATAGCATATCTGGCAGCAGGCCACAACAGCTTTTGGCAGAACATTATGGGGAGGACAGAGGGAACCCGTCCATAAATAGTCAGAACTCCCTGTAGGGTGGGCTTTAAGATATCAAATCGGGCTTAAAATGGCATAAGGGTATAAACATAAGGGCAGGGGGATAAAATGCGAAAATTGGCTTTAAAACCGTAGCAGTTCCGTGATAGTTGAAATCATAAGCCGGTATTTGAAACGGCCGCCTTTTGTCCCGTCTTTCCGGGGCTGTGTTCAAAGGAATATCTTTGGGATTGGACAGTACACCTGCATGGACAAAGGTTTTACTCATTTTTGGGTAAAACCGCTTCCCCAAATAAAAACCGCATTTGTGTGGAAACGCTTTTCCGGCTTTGGATAGTCAGGGCAGTCTGCCCTCTGCATCCGTGTGACCCGTAAAACTGAATCGTACACACTGGCTCCTTCGGCATAGACTCCGTTCCAAAATCATGCAGGACGGCAGCAGGGCACAATACATACCCCATAAGTGGGGAAGAGTAAATGTGACGCCTGCTGCCTCTCACAACAATATTGGTGTCAGTTTCCCGGTTTGAAGTCGGGAAACTCCGGTACAATGATTATTACATATTGAGCAGATCGGCATGTGTGCCTGTACGGACAAGATATAATTCATCATCACTGATACGGTAAATCAGAAGCCAGTCCGGGGCGATATGACATTCCTTCTCTCCGGAATGGTTGCCGGACAGCTTATGGTTCCGGTTCTTTGCCGGAAGTGGCCTGGGGATGCGCAGGGTGTCAATGACAGCCTCAAGAAGCTGTATGTCATACCCACGTTTCAGGCACAGCTTAAAATCCCGTTTAAATCTGGCAGAGGTATTTAATCTCAACATGGCTTATCCCTCCGCCAGCATGGCAAGGAAATCAGAAGTCGGGCCGCTGAAATGTTCCCCGGCACCGCTTTCGATCATATCCTGTACCTCGGCCATTGCTTCCAGAGTTTCTGCGTTGGGTGTTTCTTCCGGGACTGCGGCCCCCTGCAGGTATGAGACGATATAATACATCTTGCTTTCGGGTATCTGGTCTATTAGTTGTTTTGCTAATTCACGGTTGCTCATAATGTGCACTTCCTTTCATGGTTATTATATTCGGATTGGTGACAGCTATTCTTTTTGGTTGTCACGTTCCATAGTTTCATCAATAGCCCGTATAACGAAAGAGTTCATGCTTTCGTCCATGTTGGCGGCATGTTCCTGAATTTTCGACTTGTTACCTTTGGGAACTCTGATTCTGATATCCTCAACAGATTCTTTTAGGTATTTTGCGCTTGCTTTACGTCTCGCATCGGTTTGCCCGGTGTATGTACTTTTTTTTTCTGACATAGGTACACCCTCTTTCCTTATATATGTTTTGATTGGGGCAGAGAATTATAGGCACCTTCTCCATCTTACACTGTTATTATAACATTTGTAAATATGTGTGTCCATATACAAAGTATACAAAGTTTTAATGTATGTGTGTCCATATATTTGGTGGTTTTATCAATAGATATATGTGTGCCCATATGCTATACTTATATCATCAACAAAGGAAAGGGGTACAGCATATGAAACAAATCACAAAGATAAGAAAGGCGGTGACAACGATAGCGAACCAGCTTCACAAGCTTGGGTACTCCCTTTCCAAGGCATTTAAGACGGCATGGAAAAGAATCAAGGAAGGTATGACCGTAAAGGCCCAGGGCGTTACTTTTGATAACAGACAGGAGTTACTGCAGTTTATAGCAGGGAGGAAGCCGGAAGAGCTTACCACTTACCTTAGACGCGACAGGGCAAACGCATTTGACAAATATGCGGTAGCTGTGGTGATCGGCATAAAAGGTATCGGGTACGCACATATAGGATATCTGCCAAAGGGCATAGCCCAGAGCATTGCGGCGGTACTTGATAGCGGCATGGAACTGAAAGCTGAAACAAGGGTCATTGGGGGATATGCTTATAAAGAGTCGTTCGGTGCATTGGTAAGCATTACAGCATGAAAGAAAAAAGACATAAAAATGCCCTTACCAATGATGACGCATTGATAAGGGCGGTAACCCGGTAACAAGCAAGTTAAGGGTATGCAGGCAGTATATCACGCCTGCTGCCTCATGTAAAGAAAGGAAATGGGAAATTGATAGACGAAGTGTTAAACAAAGCGGCAGCAGTGGAACTTTTTGAGGGGGAGGCTGTCCTGATAGGGAGTGATGATGCAGTCCCTTTTTACAGGGCAGTAGAGATTTTCGGAGAGTGGGCGGCCGCGTTTATTGATAAATGTATGGAGACAAGATCGTATTTTGAATCTGGTATAGATTATGGCGGCTGGGGAGAGTGTAGCAGTGAACACCCGTTTACAAAATTTTTTTACAGATCCGGCTTTCTGAAGCTGGTAAAGGAACATAACTATTTACACATCATTAAGGCCCATAAGGAAAGTAGCAGCGGACAGCTTATCGACCGCTACACGGAGGAAAGTATACGCAGGCTTGAAGAACGTGAGGCAGAGGAAGAACGCGGGAGGGCAGAGCGGAGGGCAAAGCGGGCAGCCGCCAGAGAAGCGAAAGCAAAAGAGAAGGTGCAGGCGCATTAATATATACGCCTGCTGCCAGAGAAAGGAGATGCTGCGATATGGCTAAAAGGAGTCTGGCAGCCGGATTCCGGCAGAGGAAAGACGGCAGGTATGAATCACGCTTTACGGTCAATGGGAAACGCTACAGCGTCTACGCTGATACTCTGAAGGAATGCAAGGCTAAGGATGCAGAACTAAGGGAAAGGATTAAAGCTGGATCATATGTGAGCAACCGCAATATAACCTTAGACCAGTATTATGAAGAATGGAAAGCGGCCCGGCAGGGGACCATAAAGGGAAATACTGCCCTTAACATAGAGTGCAGGTACCGGAAGCATATCAGTCCGGCAATGGGTTCACGGAAGATGGTGGATATAGAGAAAAGGGAAATCGTACGTCTTCAAAAGGAACTTGCACAGAAAGTAAAGGCCACAACGGTTAATATAACGATCGTACAGCTTAAGAGCATCTTTAATGATGCAGTAGTGGACGGGATAATAACTAAAAGCCCGGCAGCAGGTGTCAAGGCGTTGAAGGTGGAGGGAATGTCTGCAACTGAAACCTATCACAGGGCATTAACGCTGGAGGAACAAAACCTGTTTATGGAAAATGTGAAACAGGAATGGCTCTATGAGCTAATTGCATTATTGCTGTGCACTGGTATGAGGTTAGGAGAGGCAACCGCCCTCACATGGAGTGACATAGACTATATCAATAATGTGATCCACGTGACCAAGACAATCAGCAGGTCCGCCACAGGTGAATATATTACAGACACACCTAAGAGTAAGACCAGTATAAGGGATATTCCGTTGAATGATTCCATAAAAAGGGTTTTAAAGAGCCAGAAGGAAAAACTAAGCCTTGTCCATGGCAATGTGATACCATTGTCGCAGGCAGTTTTTGAAGGGGTATATGGAGGTATGGTACATAATTCCAGTGCAAATAAAGCTATCAGAGATACGCTTAAAAGAATTAATGCGGAGGAGGAGAAGATAGAACACTTTTCTGCCCATGCATTAAGAGATACCTTTGCAACAAGGTACATAGAGCAGGGAGGGAGCGCCCAGGTATTGAAGACCATCCTTGGACATGCCAGCCTGTCAATGACAATGGATTTATATTCCCATGTACTACCCAATACAAAGCAGGAAGAAATGAACAGTATTAATATAGCATTATAGGCAGCAGGCCGCAATATCATGGCAGTCTACGATAAATAACCGTAAGATGGAAAAGGACGAAGATATGGACTATAAAAACGCAGTGCTGGAACTGATTGGGAAAATAAGTGATGATGATATTATTTTCCTCCGGCAGATATATACAATCATAAAGAAACACACTGACAGGCAGAGCTCCCATACATGAGTATTTTTATGTGGGGAAAACATTCAAGATTGCTGCCAGAGGCAGCAGGCATATGGAAAGAACAAACGCCGCCACGCTTCGTGAGCCGGCTTATTGTAAGCAGAGCAGGGGAGAATAATCCCCTGCTTTTTGAATGTGCGTTACACTGGACAGCAAAAGGTACTGTGACGCATATTTCCTTAAAAGCGGGTCGGAGGAGCGCACAATACTTCCAGTTATGAAAATATTTTTTGAGCCGTTTCGTTCGTCTGGGAGCTGGATCCACTTTGACAGATGCAAAAAGGCAGGAAAATACCTGTGATTTATATGCATTGTTTTAAAAATATCATGTCAATTTGGCGAAATAATGTAGGCGGTAGTTTTCGTTTTGAGAATGGAAAAGGTTCCTGATGATGTGTGGATAATAGAGCATGAAGTCAGGTTCATATGGTAATTTTCAATCGGCAGGTTTCAATTTTATACCCCAATCTGTACCCCAATTTATACCCCAATATTCTTATCAGAATGAAGATAAGGACAGGATAAGACAAAAGGCTGATTTATAATGGCTGTACTAAAATCCCAGACCTTATGCGGATTAAAAAGCTAATGACAACAAAATATAAACATTGACTCAATATCATGCATTGTACTATAATAAATACAATTCATGCGCAGTATTACAGCATGGATATGTCATTGACGGGAGAGAAGTGAGCGGATGGACAGCATTACGAGGAAGGCTTATGCCAAGATAAATCTGGGGCTGGATGTAATAAGAAAGCGCCCGGATGGATATCATGAAGTAAAGATGATCATGCAGACTGTGGATATCTGGGATTTACTGACATTTAGGAAAATCAGCAATCCGGGTATTTTTTTATCGGTGGATCAGCAGGAGATTCCGGCAGGGCCAGATAATCTGGTCTATAAAGCGGCAGAAATGATCATGCAAAAATATCATATAAACAGCGGTGTGGAGATCACACTGGAAAAGCATATCCCTGTGGCGGCGGGAATGGCGGGAGGAAGCACGGACGCGGCAGCCGTGTTCCACGGGCTGAACCAGTTGTTTGATTTGGGAATGTCTTTAGAGCAGATGCAGGGGATAGGTGTGAAAATAGGTGCGGATGTGCCCTATTGCATCATGGGCGGGACGGCCCTTTCGGAGGGAATCGGTGAGGTGCTGACAGCTCTTGCGCCGCCCCCGGCATGTACGCTTCTGGTTGCTAAGCCGGATATCAGTGTTTCCACGAAGTTTGTCTATGAAAATCTTCATGCAGACAAACTTACAAAGCACCCGGATATTGACGGTATGATCGGGGCGATCCGGGAGGGGAACCTTGCAGGGATCACAGAGCGGATGGAAAATGTTCTTGAGACGGTGACGGTCAAGGCATATCCGGTCATCCAGCAGATCAAGAAAGCCATGCTGGATAAAGGGGCGGAAAATGCCCTGATGAGCGGGAGCGGACCGACGGTGTTCGGCATATTTAAGGAGGATAGAACTGGGAAAGAGGCTTTGGAGGAAATAAAGAAGCAGGGACTTGCCAGCCAGGTCTTTGTGACGGCCTTTTATCCATAAAATTTATACGTACAGTTCTTATAAGAGGAGGAAATGGGGATGGACGATCAGTTGCAGATGGAAATGGAAGAGTTTTTACCCCTAAGGGACGTAGTATTTAATACCCTGCGCAAAGCGATTCTGACCGGAAAGCTTAAGCCCGGCGAAAGGCTGATGGAAGTGCATCTGGCTGACAGGCTGGGGGTCAGCAGGACGCCCATCCGGGAGGCTATCAGGAAACTGGAACTGGAAGGACTGGTGATCATGATTCCAAGGCGGGGGGGCTGAGGTAGCCAGAATCACCGAAAAAAGTTTAAGGGATGTGCTGGAGGTAAGGCGGGCGCTTGACATCCTCAGCGTGGAGCTTGCCTGTGAACGGATCACCAAAGAGAATATACAGCGGCTTTTTGAGGCATGCCGCGCTTTTGAACAGGCGGATAAAGGGAAGGACGCTTCGGTCATTGCCAGGGCGGATGTGGCTTTTCATGATATAATAGTGGAAGCAGCAGGCAACCAGCGGCTTCGCCAGCTTGTGAATAATCTTTCGGAACAGATGTACCGTTACCGGTTTGTATATATCAGGGAGGAGGCCCGGCACGACAATCTGGTCAAAGAACACAGGGAAATTTACACCAGCATTGCCGGGAAGGACAAAAAGCGGGCCTGTGCGGCGGCCAAACTTCATATTGACAATCAGGAGAAATCCATTATCAGGCAGATCCGCATGGAAAATGAAAGCAGAGTGAATAACCCCGGTTAAAACGGCAAAACTCTTACCATGAACCTAAAATTTTGTGAATGATACAGGTAAAAAGGGTAAGAGATGCTATGAAAAAATTAATGGAAACTGCTGTTATTTTATTAGGAACTGTAGGCTGGTGGGGGTTCGTGTATCCGGAATTGTGTCTGACGCAGGATGTTTATGAACAGGCATATGAGGGCGGCGAAGAAACCGCGGCGGAAGAACGCGCCGAAAAGAATACGCAAAAATCAGCAAGTGAAAAGTCTGCGGCATCGGAAGGGGAAACACCAAAAGGCCCGGGGCCGGGGAGCATGTCAGACACTGGGGAAACTATACAGCCCAGGGACGGCCGGCAGACCGGATGGCAGATTGGGAAAATCTGTATAAAAAGCCGCTTTGCGGAATATGTATATCAGGTAAAAGAAAAGGAAACAGCAGAAAAGGAATTGTGATATGATAAATAAATATGCACCCATAGGGGTTTTTGATTCCGGGGTAGGCGGCCTTACGGTGGCAAGGGAAATCATGCGCCAGATTCCCAATGAAAAGATTATTTATTTTGGAGATACGGCAAGACTGCCCTATGGCAGTAAATCAAAGGAGACAGTCACAAGGTATTCCCGCCAGATCGTGCGCTTTTTACAGACACAGGAGGTAAAAGCTATTGTGACAGCCTGCAATACTGCCAGCGCCTATGCACTGGACGAGATAGAAAAGGAGACAGACATTCCCATAATAGGGGTGGTGAAGCCGGGGGCAAAGGTGGCTGCAGAGACTACCGCCAATGGAAAAATCGGCGTGATAGGGACGGAAGGCACGATTGCAAGCAGTATTTATTCCCGTTACATAAAAGAAATCAATAAGGAGGCATGGGTAATCGGAAAAGCCTGCCCCCTTTTTGTACCGCTTGTGGAGGAAGGGCTTTTGAAAGACCCGGTCACGGACGAGATTGCAAAGCGTTATCTGACGGAACTGATTGATATTGGGATTGACACCCTGATATTGGGATGCACCCATTATCCCCTGATACGCTCCACCATAGGGAAAATCATGGGAGAGAGTGTGAGGCTGGTAAATCCGGCTTACGAGACTGCGCGGGAACTGAAAGAACTTCTGGCAGCGGAGGATATGCTCAATGATAAAGAAGCGGAGCTGGGGGACAACCAATACCGGTTTTATGTCAGCGATGCCGCAGAGAAATTCAAACATTTTGCAAACTCTATCATCAAGTACGGCATTTTATCTGCAAAAATAATAAATATAGAGGAGTATTAAGAAAAAATCATGACGAAAGAAATCATTTTGTCGATTAAGGGACTCCAGACAGGCGTTGATGAAGACGCCCAGGGAACGGAAGTCATAGCACTGGCGGATTACTATAAAAAAAAATGACAGCCATTATGTTATTTATGAGGAGCTGACGGAAGGATTCAGTGAGACTACAAGAAGCAGAATTAAATTTAATGACTCCTGCATGGAAGTGTCCAAGAAAGGGCTGATCAATGTACATATGATTTTTGATAAAAACAAGAAGAATATGACCAGCTATGTGACGCCTTATGGGAATATTTTTATCGGCATAGATACGGAATCCATTCTGGTGAAGGAGGAAGAAAACAGAATCAAAGTTGAGGTTTACTATGGGCTGGAAGCCAACTACCAGCATTTAGCCAACTGCCGGATAGAAATGCAGCTTGCTCCCCGGGAGGATGGGATCAGGCTCGCATAACAAACGCCGCAGCGCTTCGCAGGCCGTTTATTGTAAAAAGAGGATGTCCCCGGGGACATCCTCTCGCATCTCTTAAATCATTTAACGGGCTTTGCGCCTGCTTTCTCCTGGGCCTTTTCCAGTGTACGCTTGAAGAAGCTTTTCTTCTTGGCGGGAGGCGCGGCATATTTGCCGTGAAGCCCTTTCACATCGGTAATGTAGATCCCGCTTACCACTGCTTTGACTTCCTTCTTGACCGGTACGGAGTCGAAAATCTTTTCCTCGCAGACAAGGGACATGATCTGGGGACCAACCTTGGCCTTGACAATGGGAAGTTTGGAACCGCGCATCAGCTTCGGCGTCTGGTCGATGACCATCTGGGGAAGACCGGAATCTTTGATCTTCATCCGCTTCTTATCAATGATCAGCATGGAAACAGTCTGTTTCATGGCATCTAACTGTGCCTGCTGTTCTTCCTGCCGCTTCTGGGCTTTCTTTCCAAGAAAATATAACACAACCAAGGCAATGATCAAAATTGCCAGAATGACTAATAAAACAATTCCTAATGTATTCATGATAACCCTCCCTGCCGTACGGTTCTGCCAGAAGGAAAAACATCCCTTCATGAATTCCAACCGTCAACGGCCATGCAAGACATATTTTAGCATTTTTGTGACAAATAGGCAAGTGGTTTCAGGGAACTCCCTAAAGATTTGCTATATAAATTATGAAATATTCGTTAAAAACATATTAAGATACTTTCACGAAGGTGGGTTTTATGATATAAATGTAAGGTGACAGGCAATAAATAAAAAGGAGACAATATTTTAGATGAAGATCCAGGTAAATAAGAAATTTACGACAGCACTTATTACCCTTGTGGCAGCAGGTGCTTTAATGGCATGTGGAAGTGCAGATACAAGCGGTCTGAAATACCTTTCGGATTTTAAGGCAAAGGACTTTGTGAAGCTGGGAGATTATAAGGGACTCGAGGTACAGGTCAAGGAACCGGAAATCACCAATGATTATCTGGACGGATATCTTGACTATCTTCTCATGAACAATCCGGTTTCTACGCCCGTTACGGACCGCAGTGTGAAAGTGGGCGATACGGCCAACATCGACTATGAAGGAAAGCTGGACGGGGTGGCTTTTGCAGGAGGCACGGCGGCGGGGTACGACCTGGTCATCGGTTCCGGCAGTTTCATTGAAGGGTTTGAGGACGGCGTGGTTGGAATGGAGATCGGGGAGACGAAGGATATCGGCCTGACTTTTCCAGACCCTTATACCAATCCGGATCTGGCAGGGAAAGATGTGGTGTTCACGGTGACTGTAAACAGCATCAGCCTCCAGGAGACGCCGGAATTAAATGATGAATATGTGAAAAGTCTTGGATTGGAAGACTGCAGTACAGTGGAAGACTACCGGAATTATATTTATGACGAACTGATGGAACAGGCGCAGGATACTTTTGAAGAGGATAAGAAGAATGCCGTGCTGGAAGCGGTGGAAAAGAACACGGTCTTTGACGATATGCCTACAGGCATGGTCAGCCGCCTGAAAGACATGCTGGTAAGCAACATGGAAGGATATGCCGGAATGTTCGGTATGGATGTAGGGGAGTATGTTGCCAATGTTTACGGCGGCAAGCCGGAAGAATATGAGGATGT
>Ga0224742_10134_pt1 | contig 17238 bp, 15 predicted proteins | sample LIM_E_Water_Neg_FD_161631 | JGI IMG/M metagenome (GOLD analysis project Ga0224742, IMG submission 161631) | Enriched cells from gastrointestinal tract of the lab mouse from Pacific Northwest National Laboratory (PNNL), Richland, Washington... | ecosystem: Host-associated > Mammals > Digestive...
CACCATTGGACCGTGCCTGTAATCCAATACACGGAAATATTTTCCACTTATCATTGCAATCTCTGTAAATGCAAGTGCACCTTCCTCTGCAATGCCACAAAGCGGGCCATCGGCAAGTACGATGACATCCGAAAATTCCTTCAAAGCAATTTCATGTGCAACCGGCCTTGTTTTTTCAAGCAGTTCCTGTTCTCTGTCTATCATGTGGATAATGTCCTTATACATATTGTGTTGCGAAAAACAGGTCGAAAAGACAAACAGCATTCCTGTATATAATGTCGTAACTGTGCGCGTCTGGCACACACTTTCATCATATGCCCACGGCAGAACAATACTAAAATCTGAAATTGATACCAGTGTGCTATCCTCTTTCATAGTGACTGACATGATTTTTGCATGATAATTATCTCTTATATACTGTGCTGCCCGTACAATCTCTGTTGTCATTCCTGAACGCGATAATATGACAACAACAGCCCCTTCTACTGACATCCTGTATAAGTCCGGATTAACAAGGAATTCGCCACCTGTTATACTTACTGCCTTTACGTCTTTCTTAACTGCAAAAATATGTTCTAAACTTTTACACAGCATAAAGCTGGAGCCGCATCCCATAAAAACAAATTTTTCTCTTCCAGTTTCTGTAAAAAAATCTGAAATTTTTTCTCTGTTTTTTTCAAAGTAACTGCTTGTTTTTTTTAAAGCTTCTGTCTGAGACATTATTTCTTTTTCTGTTAAATACATTTATACATTTCCCTTCTATTTATTTTTTTAATTCTGACTTGTAAAAGCTCTCTGGAATATACTCTTTGTTTTCTTCTAAAATATCCTCCAGTAAGGGCCCGGCAATACTGTCACAATTAATAAGCGGATGTATCATCAGGCTTTGATACAGCTTTAACTTATTCCTTTCAGATACAGCCGAAAGAAGCATCTTTTCAAAAGCCTTCATTGTAAAAATTAAAGGAGCCGCTGCTTCAGGCAGCTTTTCTACTGCTACAGGCAGCACACGATTTTTATTTACCACACACGGAACCTCTACAAATCCGTCATACGGCAGTTCTGTAACAGCCCCCTTATTCTGTGTTACAAGATAGTGAATTCTATTATCTCCTTTATGTAAAGAAATAATTGTATCTATCACAGTTTTGGAATACCCAGAACCTCCTCTTTTCGTCAGCCCTTCCGGTACATAATCAATTCCCTCATATTCAGCCAGCAATTGTGCATTAATATCCTTAACAATTTGCGAACGAACCTTTAATTCCTTCTGCTCTTTTTCAATTATGTCTCTTTCCAGATAATAGTATTGAAAATACTGATTCGGCAAATATCCCAGCTGTCTGCACAAACGTGACGGAAACGGTGTTCTGTCTGATTCATAGTCCTCCAGTCTGTCAAGAATTTGGGGCAGAATCTCCTCTCCGTTTAAAAGAAAGCTGTCGACAACGGCCAGATGGTTCAAGCCTCTCCAGTTCATATAAAAATTGTCTGTTTCTTCAAATTGCATTTTTACACGTAAAAACTGCAGCAGTCGTGTACTGGCATTACATACTCCAATTACATTTTTTACACCACATCGGTACAATGCCTCTGCAATCAGTTCAGCAGGGTTTGCAAAATTAAGCACCCATGCACTAGGGGCTTTTGCTTTTACAATCTCTGCAATCTTCTCTATTTCGTAATATGAGCGCAAGAACGTAGAAACACCGCATACGGAAACCGTCTCTACAAAGGGAATCCTATATTTTCTGCCAAGTAATTCGTCCTGTATTCTTTGGTCCTCACCGCCGATTCTAAATTGGAGAAGAAGGTAATCACAGCCATCAATAGCTTCCTCGTATGTCGGCACATATTGAATGTGAATGTCTGCCTTTGATTTCTTCACAATTCTTTCACACAGTCCTCCAACTATCTTCTGGCGTTCCTCATCAATATCCATAAATTTTATATTTACTCTGCCAAATATATCTATATTCTGTGCAATCAAATCTGCTATTTCTGGCGAAAATATACTGCCGCCCCCTATAATACTAAAATTTACTGCCATCTACATCCTCCTATATGCTCTATTGATTTTTGTTCTGATTTTGTCAAGCGCTTCCATCCTTTGTTCTAATGGTAAAAAAACTTTTCTGTAAATCTCCTGATAGTATTCCGTACGTTCCCTATCAGGATGTACCATCCTTATTTTTGTACTGTCTGAAATACGCCACGCTTCCTCATAATCCCGGAAAATGCCGGATCCTGTTCCTCCAAGCATTGCTGCCCCAAGTGCTGATGCTTCTGTAATTTCTGGTGATAGTATGTCTATATTCAAAATGTCTGCCTTTATCTGCATCCATACAGGACTTTTGCCCGCACCTCCCACAGCCACAATTTTAGTATGCTCGTCTCTTTCCCTATTAAGCCATCCAAGCATCTTAAGATTTTGAAATGCCATTCCTTCTATCATGGCTCTCAAAAGTGTTCCACTGTCTGTCTGCTCCTGAAGTCCGCAAAATACCCCATATATATGATGATTAGTCTCGGAAACACAGGTTCCAAATACTTTTGGTATAAATAGTTCTGTAGAAACCGGATGTTCATTATATAGTTTCTCAACATCTTTAAAGCAGCTCTCCCAGTCAAGAGAAAAGCCATATTCCTGCCTTGCAATAATCTGGTTTTTTAACCATTCAGTCTGCGCCGCACCAATTGTTTCCATCATATCACTGTGAAAATCTGGAATAACATGTTTATCCGATATATGTCTGCATCCCTGTATCCGCCCTATCAAGTCTCCCTTAGAGAAAACAGCGATCAGGTCTACAGTTCCTGTTACGTTAAATATATTGTTCTCTAATTCCGAATGACAAGCAAATGCGGCGCATTCATAATCGTGTCCGCCAGTACACACAACTGTCTTATGGGAAAGCCCTGTATCCTCAGCTACACGTTTTTGTACATTACCTACCGCAATTCCGCTTTCTACAGGGCATCCCATAGCTTCCTCGTCCAGCCCGCTTTGTTCAAGAAAATAGGAAAGCCATTTATTTTTCTGCCAGTCCCACATCCCGCAGGAAGCTGCTGTACTATAATTCCGTACTGTCTCCCCGCATAATTTCCATAATATGTAGTCATCTACTGACAACACATGTGCAATCTTACTCTTTTGCCCGGTCCGGCAAAAGGCACTTAAATGTATTCCTGAATTATCTGCCTCCAACGGATATCCTGTATAACTTTGAAAATCCTCATGCGTATACTGTTTTTTATAAGCATTTACTTCATCCAGCCGCATTTTATCATCCGTTTTCAGATTTATCTGCCTTCCATTTCCATCTAGCAAAAGTAGAGTACACCCACAACTGCTGACGGCAATACTGTATACAAATGAATTTTTTGGCAATCTGCGGACGGCTTTATAAATTGTTTTTTTTGTAATCTCCCATAAAATCTCTCCATTAAAATTCCTCTGAGGACCAGTATCTGCAATGCTTCCTTTCTGTGTCCTATATGCACTTAAAGTAGATGATTTTTCAAAGCTGACAATTTTTTTCATTCTGTCACATACTACTACCTTAATACTGGTTCCCCCAATGTCTATTCCCGCAATATACTCCATTTAAGCTTCACCTGCCCTCTTTTTTTATCCCTTCGTCGAACCGCCTGCAATACCTTGTATCAAAAATTTTCTAAATACAATGGCAATAATTGCGGGAGGAATTAAAGCTATAATGCCGCCTGCATTCATCAGTCCATAATCCACCGTACTCTTTGTTACAAATTCAGATGCCACTACTGCAATTGGCTTTGTCTCGTGTCCTGGTGCTAAGATAAGCGGTATCTGAAACTGATTCCACGTCTGGAGAAAAACAATTAGCGATGCCGCAAAAATAATGGGGTATGATACAGGCAGAATAATTTTGAGCATCACATAAAACTTTGAACCTCCATCTACATAAGCAGCTTCCTCCAGTTCCTGCGGCAGTGTATCGAAGTAACTAATCAAAAGCCAGACTGTCATCGGAAGAAAGGATGTAATATAAACCAGAACCAGACCAGCTAAATTATTTAGCAGTCTTAAAGAAATATACAATTTATATAATGGAATAATCGTTGCAAACACAGGAATTGCCATCGTAAACAAAAGTACATTCCTCATTACCACACTTCCTTTAAATTTTAGTCTGGACATAGGATATGCACATAATACTGCCATTGGTATCCCGATTAGTAATGACAATAATGCCGCTTTCATAGAATTTCCAATTCCTCTTCTATATAAAAGTGCCTGTTGTTCTGTATCAAGCAGCAGCTTCTTATAATTTCCAAAAGTTGGATTTTCAGGAAAAAATGTCGTAACCTCTCCCATCATTTCCGACTGCGGTGTAATGCTCATAATAAAAGACCACAAAATAGGACCAAGGCAAAATACTATAAAAAGGACCACTGCGGCAGTATATCCAATTCTGGATCCAGCCGTTCTTTTTCTTTTCATAGATAATTCACCTCCCTGTACAAATTTCTTATATAAAGCAGACCGAGTATCCCGGCAAAAATCATAATAATATAAGTTATTGCACTTCCAGCACCATAATCGAGAAAATTAAATGTCCTCAAATACGCATCCATCATTAGTGTCTTACTGACATCCCCATATCCCGAAAGGGATACAATTTCATCAAATACATTAATCGCATTAATTGAAGTTGAAGTTACAACAATTCCAAGTGATGGCATTAGAAGCGGCAAAGTAATTTTCCGAAACATCTGACCGGTACTGCTTCCATCAATAGCTGCTGATTCATAAATATGGCTGGGAATTCCTTGTAGCGCTGACAGAAGAACTATTGCACAGAAAGGAATATTTCTCCAGGCTACCACCAGTGCCACAATTAGGATAACAGAGAATCGATTGGACAGCCACTGGACTGGTTCCTCTATTAATTCACATCTTAGAAGCAACCGGTTTAAAAAACCATAGCTTGGGTGAAAAATCCAACGCCACATAACACCATTCACAATGGGAGGAAGCGCCCACGGAATGATTGCAGCTGCTGTCAAAACTCCTTTTATCTTTGTATTTACATTAAGCAGCATGGCAAATGCTATACCAATTACTACAGTAAGAATTACAACTCCCACAAGAATAATAATTGAGTTCAAAAATGAATACCAAAAATTTGAATCTGCCAAGATCATCTGATAATTTTTAAATCCGACTATTTTATCATTCTGGGGTTCTGTAAGCTTCATCTGCTGCAGACTATATGTGAAAGTAACTAAAATCGGATAAAAAACAAGTCCGCACATCAAAACAACACTTGGCGCCAGCATAATATAGGGGGGTGTATTTTTTCTTTTTTTCATGTCCTTCACCTGTGATACTCACCGACGCTGCACATCAGTGAATATCCTTTCTTATACTAGTAAACCTGCCGTTTCTTCATCATTTCAATTCTGCTACCTTCTTTTCAATATTTTCACAGGCCTGCTCTGGTGTCATCGCTCCTTGAACCATCTGGTTAACACTATTATAAATTGTATTGCTCATTTCAGAATACCATTGCGGAATGCCTCCTGGAAAAGGTGACGCTATATACTCAGACTGTTCAATCAATACTTCGCCGCCTACTATGTCACCGCTTTCAATTAGCTGCTGAAGCGCTTTTGTACGGGTAGGAATGTTTCCCTTTTCCTTATACATCTTTATCTGAATTTCTGGAGATGTATACCAGTTGACAAACTCTTTTGCTGCTTCTTTATTCTCTGAATATTTTGAAACGCCTATTCCTTCCGGCAGGGCAAATGTTGCAGTTTTAATGTCACCGTTTCCTGGAACCAGCATTGCAGATGCCTTTCCTACTATCTGAGACTCATCGGGATTATTAATCAGTCCTATATAATAGGTTGGACCAATCATAAAGCTTGTAGCACCGGCAGTAAGTTTCCCATATACTTCCACATCCTTCATGTTCTCACTTGCAGGATCAATCAGTTTATCATCATTAACCATCTTATTCACAAACTCAAGTGCCCCGAGAACATTTTCTTTTTTTAAAGTGAAATCATCGTTAAAAATGTCACCGTATTTAGACAATGTCATCCAAAAAAGACTTGTGGTAGATGCCTCTGTTGCAGATAAAGTCATGGCAATGGGATAATTACTTATTCCCTGATCTTTAATTTTTTTACATGCCTCATAAACTTCATCCCACGTTTTTGGTGCTTCTGTAACGCCAGCCTGCTCAAAATGCTCTGTATTATAGTAGGCAAGGCGGAAATCATTTGCATATGGAAGCGCTACAATCTGATCATTATACATAAATGACTTAACTGTAGGCATCCCTTCAATCTCTTCCTCCGGCATTTCTATAGGTTCAAACCAATCTGCCGCACCAAACTCGCCTACCCAGGACCAGTCAACTTCAATTACATCTGCAGGTGCTGTTTCTCCAGCAGCCGCAATCGAAACTTTATTCCGAATATCATCCCAGCCCACAATGTTTATTATTACTTTTATCCCTGTTTTTTCGGTAAATTCTTTAAGTAATTCACTTGACGGCTCTGCCCAGGGAGGAACCATTACTACGATTTCCTTTTGTTCCTCTTTCTTTCCAAAGCCTTCTTCTTTTTTTCCATTTCCGCATGCTGTCAGCATGACTGAGACTAAAAAAAAACACAACAGACAATACTCAAAATACGTACTCTACTTTTCTTCATTTTTGTTCCCCTTTCTTTTTTATAAACTACGTAGTCATTAATTGGTTATAACCATTTTGACATTTTTCATATATCTTGTCAACACTTTTTTATTTTTTTTGTAATCATTTCCAACTTTTTGACCTTTATTCTTTTCTTTACTGCCTTTTTATGATATACTTGATATGGCATAGATTCCCCATTTTACAATTCTTTATAACTTTCATTACACATAACTATAAGTAGAATAGGATGATTATAATGATTACCCATATTGAGGAACAAAAAAATAAATACAGCCAGCTTTATAATACCTTTTACAGCAAAATCACAAGTGGTGAATGGGAAAACGGACATCGGATTGAACCTGAAAGAGAGTTATGTCAATTATATAACGTCAGCCGTATTACAGTACGTGAAACATTGCGCCTTCTAGAGCAGGAGGGCCTAATTGTTAGGCAGCAAGGAAGAGGAACATATGTACGCCGCAAACCAATAGAACAAAAACTAAATAAACTTTATAGTCTAAGGGAACATTTTAAAAAAGAAGGAGTAGAAAATATTGCAGAAATCCGCTCTTTTGAACGTATTTCAGCAAATTTATTTTTATCCCGTGCATTAAATATAAAATTAACCGATGATGTTATAAAAATTGTCCGGGTTTTTTATGCTGCGGGAACTCCATATGTATTGGAGACTAATTATCTTCCTGCTGCATATTTTAGGGATATTACTGAGAAAATGGTAGAAATGCAAGGATTATATAATAGTTTTTCTACATTAGGCATTTCTATTAGTAAAGCAGTTGAACAAATCAAGCCTATCTTGATTGATAAATCGACTGCTGGCATCCTTCAGGTAAGAACGAATGATGCTGCAATGTTTATTGACAGAACTACCTATTCCCAAGATGTTGTTATAGAATTTTCCAGAAGCATTGTGCGCAGTGATTATTTTATATACACGGTTGAACTTTCTTAGGAACTAAAAAAAGGGGTAACATCTGAATATTATCTTACTGTTCATACAAAACCTCTTAACCGGACTGATACAGTACTTCTCGCCGGAGCATAAAAAAAATTATCCAAAATGGCGGACCTGTGTCTCTGACACCAGTCCGCCATATCTTATTATTCAATCCCGCACCAGTCAATTACAATAGAAGCAAAATGTTTTGCATACTTTACAACATCCTCAATCTCAATATACTCATCTGCCTGATGCAAAGAATCATTGCCCAGTCCATATACTACAGCCGGAGTATCTGCAAAACGGTCAAATCAAAAGATTTCAGAAGATAAAAATTAACCTTAACAATACTTTAGCTTTGTAATAATATCAAATTTATCACAAAGCTAAAGTACTTTTTTATTTACTTATATCCTAGTCTTTTCCCAACAACCGAAACCAGTATCTCAACACCTTTATACAACGCCTCTGTGTTAAACTTCATATCCTTGCTGTGAAGTCCTGGAACAAGATCTGCGCCAAGTCCGATATAACCTGCCTTACATCCCAATAACTTTGCAAAGAAATGGAAATCCTCCGAGCCCGGTGTGTGAATATCTGGTACTAAATTCTCTTTCCCCAGAACCTCGCAGATTGCCTCTGCATTTGTCGCCGTCATCTCATCAGAATAGATTGCTGCCGGCACATATGTTGTGTCTACCTCTGCTGTAGCTCCCATTGCTTCTGCTGTAGACTGAATTGCCCTGTTCATCTTTTCAAGCAGCTTATCCATCTCCTCATTATTCTGACAACGCACATCTACTGTCATGACCGCCTCTTCGGCAATTGTATTCACCGTACCAACACCGGTATCAATTCTTGTTATCTTAATTGAATGAGATACTCTGGGATCTATACGGATAGAATTAATCGCATTAGCCATCAGTATTGCAGTCTCAACTGGATTAATTCCAAGGTGCGGCCTTGCACCGTGGGCAGTCATTCCCTTAATCCTTATTGTAGTCGGTGCACATCCGCCATGCCAGAGGGCAGCCGTTGCTGTTCCAAGCACTGCCTCCCCAATAGGTCTTAAGTGGATTCCTACAATTTCGGTCATATCATTAAAGAGACCGCTTTTTATAATTGAATTGGAGCCCTTTAAAGATTCCTCTCCCGGCTGGAAGATAACATAAAGCTTGCCTTTTTCAATACCTCTGTCCGCGATTTCCCTTGCAGCAGCCATTACCATACCGCTGTGGCTGTCATGACCGCAGGCATGGCGGTATTCTGTCTTTCCATCAATTTCATATTTGAGTGCATCCATATCAGCACGCATGCCCAGCACTGGACCTGGCACCCCGCTGTCCAGAACGCCAAGTACTCCTGTTGTTCCTCCGATACCGCGTGTTACCTTATAGCCGTATTTTTCCAGCTCATCAGCCAGAAATGCAGATGTTCTCACTTCTTCAAATGCAATTTCAGGCTTCTCGTGTATGTACTGATACACTTCCTGTACATATTCTCTGTTTTTCATTGCGTTACTTATCCTTTCTATCATTGTTCCTTGTGACAACTATCTTCCTAAAATGAAGCTTGCCACGAACATTCCAAGAAATCCACATACAATATCAATTCCAACAAGGGCCGGATAATGCTTGCTTTCAACATCCGCTGTTCCAAGAACTCGTCCCATATACTGGAATACAGAACCAAAAAGCATAATACCTACAAGAAGGATTCCAGCCTGTGAATTAGTAAGCTCTCCGTTGAGTGCAAGACTTGCCGCTGCTCCTACTCCGCCGCCTGTTGACAGCAGGCCTGCTACCACTACTGTTGCCGCAATACCAGGAAGTCCAAATATTCCCATAACTGGTCCAAATATCTTACCTATAACAGTTGACAGTCCGCTTAAGTTAAGAATCTGTATCATAGCAAAGGCGAATAAAACATTCGGTGCCATGTTATTCATAGACATATTGAAGCCCTTACGCGCTCCCATGACAAAGCTTTCAATAAAATTTCTCTTTTTTTCTACTTCTGCCGGTTTATTTAATTCTTTTGTCTCCATTAATTTAAGCCTCCTTTACTACTTTGCTCACATACAGGCGCACAATATTTGTTGCAACTACTTTAAACAAAAGGACAATTACAAGCGGAAGAATTACCGGAACACTTAAAAATGTAAATAATGCCGCTCCACTTGACAGGTAATTTGTCAGCACTGCTCCTGCATTTAACTGGAAGCCTCCTGCAAATATTATTCTTTCCTTTGATGTTATATCGCCGCGCTCAAAAAGCTCTTTTGTCATACCTGCACCAGTATCTGTGGACTGAAGGCTTGCAACTAAGGCAAGTCCGCAGATTCCCGGGATTCCCATAACCGGCTTGAGCAATGGATTGAGCAGTTTATGCGCTGCCCTAAGACCATCCATATCCTCTACGATTTTAACGATACCAAGCGCCAGCATTACTGCCGGAGCAAGTGTAAGCGCAAACAGCCATCCGTCACGGACACCGGCTCCTCCTGTTCCTCTGAAGTTTGCCGCTAAAGTCCCTGCTTCCTCCGTAACCGTACCCAGGCTTCCAAATGCACCAAGTACATTTGTAAAATCGAAGAATTTCAAAAATCCCTCTGCATCCTTGAATAATCCGGAAAAGAACAAAATTGCAAGTACTAATGAAATATAACCGGATATTCTTACTTTTTCTTCAGAAGCATTCTGCGCTTCCAAGTTTGTGTTTTCCATAATTTCTTTTTTCTCCTTTCAGATATTCCTTTTATTAAGTTTTCCTTAATATTTTATAAACTAAAAATACCACCTTCCAGCGCGCCATAATACGACCTAAATTTGACCAAAAATAAAAGTCTGCCAAAAGCAGACTTTAAAGTTTCAAATATCAAATCTTAAAAGGCGTCCAGGCCGACCCTTTTTACCTGAAGCCGCCTCCTGCCCAATTACATTTACAAATCCTTTTTCTTCCAGCTTTTCCAAAATACGGTTCATACTGCGGATATTGATCTTCATATGCTCTGCTAATTCCTTAGAAGTAAAAATATTATTATGCTTTTTATGCAGATACATCTGAATACGATGCACTGTCTCAACATTAAACCCGCACTGTCTGGCAATATATAGGACCTGTTCGTCTCCAGCACATTTTTTCGCTTCATTTACAAAAGGCAGAATAAACTGTCCTGCATCTTCGCCAAACAAGTAATATGCATTGCTTCCTTCATACTGCGCCACCTTCATGGCTGCCTTCATAGCCCGCCTTTTTGTTTCCAGCAGATTGCTGCCGCTTCCAATTCCGATTTTAAATATGTATGGAAACCGTGCTGCAAGATGATTCAACAATTCAAATTCATCAAATATATTTTCCTGTACCTCAACAAATTTTTTATGAGTAATAATATGAATTTCCTTTTGGGATATCTCACTCACCACTCCCTGCAGTTTCTGCGCGTATTCATAAATATAAGAAAGTATATTGTTTCTATGCAGCATACGCTGATATTCATCTGAATACATCAACGCGTACTCCGCAGCAGTCTGCATTTCCACAACAATCATCAAGTAGTTGTCTAGATTCCCGCTGGTTTCCTCCACCAGTTTTTGCAGAAATATAATCTGGGAGCGGACCATATCAAAGGTCGGCAGCGCATGTATTGTTCTGATGCCTTCTCCCTTTAATATTTTTTCAACTGTATTAAGCCTTGTAATGACAATTTTTTTATGTTTCTCTTCAATTTCTTTTATATGAAATTCAACTGCACGGTCATTATATGCCTGTGCAGTAACATCTCCCCTATAAATGGAAAATACATCCTCTCCACAGGGCACTCCTATATCACTCAGCGCTCCTTCCACCATCTTACGGTGATAAGAATCTACACTTAGATCTGTAATTCTGAAGCCCTGATTAAAGGCAAGTATTAGTGCACGCAGAAACGTACTTTCCTCACTTGGAAAGAAGGACCACACTGTCTCTTTTTTTATCCTTTTTAGAGAATAATAATACGGTGCTTTCCCTGCAAAAAGAATTCCGTCCCACTCCTTTTGTCTACCGTCAATAATAAGAGGAGCCTCTTTATAGTCTTTATAAAAACAAAATTCTACCTCATGGATTCCGTCAAAACTTTCTGCCGCTTTTTTACATGCAGAATAATAATCCTCTGGTATTATAAACGCCATTCTCATATACATCCCTCACTGCAGCCTTGTTATCACCATGTTTTATGTAATTTTCCGTTGCTGCCAACGAAGTAACCAGTAACAATCTTCCTATAAAGCTATATATTATATTGATTATATCAATACTATCTGTTATAATCAATTACAAATTATAACATGAAAGACATACTATTTTACTTATGAAAGATTCCATTTTACAGTACAGAAAATATATTTATGAAATTTACAAATCCGGATCATTTATGAAGGCTGCAGAGAATCTTTTTATTTCCCAGCCCGCTCTCTCCTTTACAATTAAAAAGTTCGAAGAAGAGCTTGGCACAAAGATATTTGATCGGCACACAAAGCCTACGACTTTGACTCCGGCCGGAGAATTATATATTCACTTTATAGAAGATATTGCAAGGCTGGAAAAAAACTTTTTTGTTGAGTTAAGTGATTTACAGGATGCAAAAACCGGACATATTACCATCGGATGTGCCTCCTATGTTATGTCTAACATTCTGCCTGATATCTTGCAGCCCTTCCGGCTTAGACATCCCCGGATAAGCTTAGAGCTTGTAGAGATGCCCTCCTTTGATTTAAACCTAAAGCTGTCTGAGGATGCCCTTGATATTGTGGTAGACAGTTCCTCCTTTAACCAGAACCACTTCCAGTCTGACTTCCTTCTTCAGGAAACCATACTCCTTGCCGTACCCTGCGGCTTTGATATCAACCGTCATCTTGGAACCTGCGGCTTTACTCCTTGTGAGTTTAAGGAAAATCCGTCCGTCATCCGACAGAAGAAGGAGCTGGACATAACACTTTTTTCTGGTGAAAGCTTTATACTTTTAAAGCCAGGCAATGAGATGCGTGTACATTCAAACCAAATTTTTGCGGAAGCTGGCATTGAGCCTTCTACTATCCTGGAGCTGGACCAGCTTGTCACCTCCTACAACTATGCCCTTAAGGGCTTCGGTGCCTGCTTTGTCACAGACCGGCTTATAGAGGACTGCGCTCCCAATAATCTTCTTTTGCTATACCGTATTAAATCCAAATGGTGCAGACGTTCCATTTATGCAACCTACAAAAAAAACCGCTATATTCCAAGAGCAGTCAAAGCATTTCTAAAAGATGCTGCTTCTGTATGCAGCTAAAAATCCGCTCTTCTTCGTCTCTTACAGACGAGGGCGGATTTTTTTGTTCAATTCATAAGTAAAATAATATGTCTTTCATGTAATATTTTGTATTTGATTATATGAAATAGTGTTGCTATAATCAAAACATAAAAATTATAATATTTTTGCATAATTTTCTTTGGTGTACCTATGCTATTTTTTGTGCAAGATGCACATATGCAGAAACGGAGGTTAAAATTGAAAACTGTTGGAATTATAGGTGGAATGGGACCAGAAGCAACTGCCGACCTATTTCAGAAGATTATTGTATCCACAAAGGCAAAGCATGACTATGAGCATCTTCATATTTTGATTGACAATAATACAAATATCCCTGACAGAACAGAGGCTATCTTAAACGGAGGTGAAAATCCCCTGCCACAGATGCTGGCTTCAGCAGAAAGGCTGGTAAGCCAGGGTGCAGATTTTCTTGCTATAGGCTGCAATACGGCCCATTATTTTTATGAGGATCTCTCCAGCAGAGTTTCTGTTCCTATCTTAAACATGGTAGAGATTACTATGAAAAATATTGTGGAACAAAAGATACATACTGTAGGAATCCTTGGTACCTTTGCCACCCTGAAGGTTGGATTATACGACAAGCTTAGTGAATATGGAGTGGAGATAATAAAACCTGATGAAGCCGATGAAGAACTCATTATGAGTATGATATATGACGGAATAAAGGGAGGGTGCAGCGATTATGACACATCTGCCGTAAAGTGCTGCCTGGATAAGATGGTCCTTAAGGGTGTTGAAAAATTTATCCTTGCCTGTACAGAACTGCCTCTTGCCTTTCGTAATTATCACCTAGAGTATCCCTCAATCGATCCGACGACTGAACTTGCAAAAGCGGTCATCATTGAAGCAGGAGCAAGTCTTAAGTAAAAGCCTTGTAACTATCGCCTGAACATATTATAATGAAGGCAGTACGTTACGGAGGACCGGCAATGAACAAGCTTATTCCAATTCAAAGTATATACTGCTCTAAGGAGGACGAGACAAAGCTGTGTAGCTTTGACACAGAGGTCTTATCTGCCCCCACCACCCCTCTCATCCATCCCATGTCCAGATTATGGCTGGTAAATGAGGGGGAGGGAACTCTTCTTTTGAATAATAAGGAATATACATTAAAAAAAGGAGCTCTTGTCTCCGTACTGCCCTGGCAGATTACCGATATTACTTTCGTGAAGTCTACACTCCAGTTTTTTGTGATGGCATATTATTTTGATAATATTAATGAAATCATCAAGACCTTTTACAATCCGGACAGTGTGCACCTTTCTGTCATGCAGTCTATGTCAAAGACACCCATAATTGATTTAGAGGGAGAAGAGCTTGTTCAGGTAAGGCAGATGTTCCTGCAGATAAAAAAGGAGCTGCACGCTCAGTCCCATATGGACGTATCTGGCACAAAAGAGCTTTCTGAGGCACACGGTCTTAGCAACCTATATATTACAAATAAGCTGATTGAAATTCTGGTTTCCTTCCTGCGCAGAAGCCGTTCTCTTCCAGTTCAGGAGGTGCCGGCGGGAAAAAGCGAAATCTTTCAGTTCCTATATACACATTTGAATGAGAAAATAACTCTTTCCATGCTGTCCGGAATGTTCTATATGAGCGAGTCAGCCATCAGCTCTTATATTACAAAAACTACCGGACTTTCCTTCTTTGATTTATTAAATGAGATGCGGATTGGAAAGACAATTAATTACCTTCTCTATACAGACTTTACCCTTGAGGAGCTGTCCGAAATACTGGGATTCGTTGACAGTGCCCACATAAGTAAAGTCTTTTTGGCGCGTACAGGCATGAAAGCGAATGATTTCCGAAAAACCTACCAGTCTATTGGGGATATGTGCCGTATTAAGGACAGACAGATTTTTTATAACATCGTATCCTACATCTACAGAAACTATACCGAGGATTTGCAGCCCAAAAATGTAAGTGAGTATTTCCGCATTTCTCCAAAGGAGTTAAATCGTATCCTTTTGTTTCAGGTAGAAATGAATTTCAGCGATTACCTGAATTATATCCGTGTAAACCGTGCCTCTGAGCTTCTCTTAAAAACAGATAAGAGTATCCTTACAATTGCTCTTGAGGTAGGTTACCACTCGGAAAAAACCTTATCCCGCAACTTTATTCGTTTCCGTTCCATGACACCGGGCAGCTTTCGTAAATCTACCTGCCTGCAGGCGTAGTCGGGGACGGGGTATTTTTAAAAAGTGCCTGACCCCTGCCTTAGCAAGGGTCAGGCACTTTTTAAAAATACCCCGTCCCCAACGGAACTCACCGCAGCATTTCTGCTGATATTTTATCATGAGGCACGCGGACTACCCTGTCATTCATATCCTGTATATTCTCCGGAGTTTCTCTTCTTCCAAGCTTATAGGCAATCTTTGCAATCACCTCTGCCTGGCCCTGCGCATCATTCATGACCGTCCCCATCATGCGCCCGTCCTTTACTGCTAGAAGTGCCTCTTCTATCCCGTCCATGCCGACTACCTCTATATGGATATCTGACCATTGCGATGCCGACATAGCATCAAGCGCTCCTAATGCCATTGCATCGTTGTTGCTGATGACCACTTCTATTTCATTCCCAAATTCTGTAAGCCATCCCTCCATTTTTTCCTTTCCCTGGTTAAGCCGCCAGTTTGCGTTGGCTCCTGCAAGACGATACATCTCCACTCCGCCTTCCTGTATTTTTTTAATACAGGACTCGGTACGGATTGCCGCATCCTGATGCCCTGGCTCACCTTCCAGAAGAACATACTGAATAATGCCGTCTCCATTTTTGTCAATCCTCTCTGGGTACTTTTTATAATAGTCAAGAAAGATTTCCCCTTGAAGCCTCCCGCCTTCTGATGCATCTGTTCCTACGTAGTAAATTTTACTCCAGCGGCTTAGGTCTGCACTTACAGGCTCCCTGTTAAAAAATACAATAGGAATATCAGCCTTTTTGCCTTTATCAATAATAGCCGCCGCATCAGTGCGGTCTACCAAGTTTATACACAGTACATCATAACCTCGTTTTATAAATGTATCGATCTGCTCATTCTGTGTTGTCTGGCTTCCCATAGAATCAGAAAAGCTGACGGTAATCCTGCATCCCTCCTCTTTTTCCTTTTTTCCTGAAACACTTGTCAATCTCTTGCTTCATGGAACTGATAAACAAGTCATCCTCATTAAATAATAGAACACCTACCCGCAATTCTTCAGAACCGCTTTTCTCCTCTGCCGTACATCCGCAGAATAAACTCATAAGCAGCACTGCACATAACATACTACTTAATCCTCTTTTTTTCATAACTCATACCTCTTGTAACCTTTTATCTATATACCGTTCACCCTGTAAGTCCATTTTATCTTACAAATGGAAATAGCAGCCTTTCATCCACATCATCATACATATGGCTCGAGTTTGTAATGATATAGCGGATATCCTCATTTCCCTGCACCTCTTTTCCCTGAATCAAAGCCACCGACTCCTGTACACCCAGATAACCAATTGCGTAATCGTCCTGCGCCGCTATATTAACAAGCTCCTGATTCTCCAGACTCTTTAATATCTCGCTGCTGCACCCAATTCCATATATCTGTAATTTTTTCCCAGTATTCTCCTGGCGGTAAATCCTTCCAGCCTTTGTCAAATTTTCCACAATACGGTCATCGAGAGCGATAACAGCATCCGGCTCCTCCACTGTAAGAATCTCTGAAATCGCCTCCGGCTGAAAACTTCCCGCGCTCACAATCATACACTGATTATCTGTCTCCTCCATAACAGAAAGAAATCCCTTCTGCCTCTCTGTAACACTGGAACAGATTCCGTTACCAGAAAAAATAATAATTTTCTCCCGGATATTCCCATGGTTAATCATTGCCTGTGCCATGTCCCTGCCCATCTGCTCATTGTCGCAGCATAAAAGGGGAATCTCATTTTCTCCGGAAATTCCTGACTCAAACATCAAAAGAGGTGTTTTGTTTTTGGACAGCTTAAGTATGGGATCCTTCATCAAAATACGGTTAACAGGAGAAATAAGTACTGCATCGCTTCCCTCCATCTCCTTTTCTAAAAGCTCCAGCTGCTCCTCGGCCGTATTTCCTTCCAGGGATGCCACAAAGCGTACATTCACGTTTAAATCCGCAGCCGCATCCTCTGCTCCACGTTTCAGATTGCTCCAGCTCATATCCATATTCCCCCGGACAATAACAGAAATATTATAGCTAACCTCTTCCTTATTCCGAGGGGGACT
>Ga0224742_10135_pt1 | contig 17204 bp, 16 predicted proteins | sample LIM_E_Water_Neg_FD_161631 | JGI IMG/M metagenome (GOLD analysis project Ga0224742, IMG submission 161631) | Enriched cells from gastrointestinal tract of the lab mouse from Pacific Northwest National Laboratory (PNNL), Richland, Washington... | ecosystem: Host-associated > Mammals > Digestive...
GAATGGTCCTGGCAATCCCGAAGCCGGAGAACCTGTTGTCGGTGAAATTCAGACCCGCCTGCTCTCTCCTTACTATGTCAAAGTGGTGGAGGACCGTGTCGCCGCGTGCCGGGAGGCCATTGGTCCGAATGTGGATATCATCATGGAAAACCACTCCATTCCTGACGCCCAATCCGCCGTGCAGCTGGGCCGCGTCATGGAGAAATACAACATTTTCTATTTCGAGGAGCCCAACACCCCCAGCCCCAAGACGGCCAAGTTTATCTCCAGCAAGCTGAAAATGCCCATTTCCCATGGTGAGCGTGTCTATTCCCTCTGGCAGTACGCCCCCTATTTCGAGGACCAGTCCATCCAGGTCATCCAGCCCGACCTTGGCAACTGCGGCGGCATCACCGAGGGCAAAAAGATCTGCGACATGGCCTATGTCTACGACATCTCCGTCCAGGCCCACGTCTGCGCCAGCCCCCTGTCCACCGCCGCCGCCCTCCATCTGGAGTGCGTCATTCCCAATTTTGTCATCCATGAGCATCACCAGATCAATCTGGAGGAATACAACAAGCGCCTCTGCACGGTGGACTTCCAGCCCGTCGACGGCAAATTCAAGGTCCCCGAGGGGCCGGGCCTCGGCTGCGAGATCAGCGACTACGCGCTCACGGAAGGTGTGGGCGAAAAGGTTACTGTGGAATAAGGAACAGCCTGAATCAAAATGATGGGAGGATTTTACTCATGAAGATCACGCAGGTCGACATTATGTCTCCGCACATCGAGGAGCGGCCCATGTGGCGTCCCATTCTCTGCCGTATCCATACGGACGAAGGGATTTACGGTGACGGCGAAGCCGCTCTGGCCTATGGCATCGCTTCCCCTGCTGCTGCCGGAATGATCCGGGATTTGGCGACTTTGATTATCGGCATGGACCCGCTGGACAGCGAGGTCATTTGGGACAAGCTCTACAAGGCCACCTTCTGGGGCCAGAACGGAGGTCCTGTTGTCTTTGCCGGAATTTCCGCACTGGATATCGCCCTGTGGGACATTAAGGGCAAGGCGTTCAACGCCCCCATTTACAAGCTGCTGGGCGGCAAGCGTCGGGATAACCTGCGCACTTACGCCAGCCAGCTCCAGTTCGGATGGAGCGATCACCCCGAAATCATGACCACGCTGGACGATTACCGCGAGGTCTCCAAGAAAGCTGTGGCCGAGGGCTATGACGCCGTTAAAATTGACTTCTTTACTTATGCGCCGGAGGATGGATATGTCTACACCGCTGAGGACTGCACACGTCTGCTGACGCCGAAGATTGTGGAGATCGTCGAGTCCCGTGTGGCCGCAGTCCGGGAGGCCGTCGGCCCCGGTGTGGACATCATCATGGAGAACCATTCCCGTCCCGACGCGCAGTCCGCCGTGCAGCTGGGCCGGGCCGTCCAGAAGTACAACATCTTCTACTTCGAGGAGCCTAACACCCCTACGCCGAAAACCGCTAAATTCATCTGCGACAAGCTGGAGATGCCGATTGCACACGGTGAGCGCGTCTATTCCCGCTGGCAGTACGCCCCCTATTTCGAGGAGCAGTCCATCCAGGTTATCCAGCCAGACCTTGGCAACTGCGGCGGCATCACCGAGGGGAAGAAAATCTGCGACATGGCCTATGTGTACGATATCTCCGTCCAGGCCCACGTCTGCGCCAGCCCCCTGTCCACCGCCGCCGCCCTCCACCTGGAGGCCGTCATTCCCAACTTCGTCATCCACGAACACCACACCAACAATCTCAAACAGTACAACAAGGACCTCTGCACCGTAGACTTCCAGCCGGTAAAAGGCAAGTTCAAGGTTCCCGAGGGACCGGGCCTTGGCTGTGAGTTTACTGACAAGGTGCTCAAAACGGAAAACAAGATCATTGTGAAGTAAAAGCGAACAACGAGGGTTTTCCCATTCCGGGGGGCGTCGCCCCCCGGAAAACGAAAGATTATGGAGGGAAGTATATGGCAATCAAACTCGTTCGTGAACCGGAGCCCGGTCCCGGCACTTTAGGCAAGCCGGAGCTTTACGCGCTGGCAATCGGTCAGGTTATCGGAGCCGGTGTTATCACACTGGTGGTCCCCGCCATTAAAATGACCGGCTACTCCGCTTGGCTGGCCTATTTCGTCGCAATCCTTATGGGCTTCTTTATGATTTTGCCCACGGTGTTCGTCTCGTCTACGGTTCGCCTGGGCGGCGGCAACTACTCCATGCTGGCCGGTCTGGCCGGTCCCAATATTGCGGGCATCTATGCGTTCATGTATCTGACGCAGTGCCTGTCCCTGTCGCTGTTCGGCTCCTCCGCCGCCGCTTACCTGGGGGACATCATCCCGGTCCTGAGCAGCCATACCGCCCGCATCATCATCGGCGCGGGACTGCTGACACTGTTCTATGTGGTCAATTTGCTGGGCATTGACATTATGGCGTCCGCCCAGAAGCTGATGACATGGCTACTGATTGCCGCGCTGATGCTGTTCGCGATTGTGGGCATCTTCAAAATGCGGCTTCCCATCTTTGACTTCTCCGACCCTGCCTTCCTGACCCAGGGCTGGGGCGTCAATATTGCCGACGGCCAGATTACCGGCGGATTCCTGGGCGCGACACTGCTGTTTGTGTATTCCACCCAGGGCTATTACATGACCACCGCTTATGGTGGTTCCTCCAGGAACGCCAAGCGGGATATCCCCTTTGTCCTTCTGCTCTGCGTCCCCACTCTCTGCGTTCTCTATGTGGGCGTGGCCATGGCCGGTGTCGGCTCCACGACTTTGGAGGAATACGGCGCGTCCACGACGCTGGTTGTGGCGGCCCGGAACCTCTTCCCCACGGTGCTGTTCTATTTCTTCATCATCGGCGGCCCCATCATGGCCCTGCTGTCCACACTGAACTCCAGCTTTGCCTACAACTCCATCACCATTGGAACGGCCTGTGACGACGGCTGGCTACCCAAGGCCTTTGGAAAGAAGAACGCCAAGGGCGGGCGCATCTGGATTCTCACCTTTATGTACATCGTGGGCATGATTCCCATTCTCTTCGGTCTGTCTATCACAACCATTACAAATATGGTGCAGCTCATCGGCGCGTGCTATGCCTTCCTGAATTTCAAGGCGTATATCAGCATGCCGAAGCTGTATCCCGACGCCTGGGCCAAGTCCCGCTATCATATTCCTAACGGCGCGTATTATTTCCTCTGCTGCGTTTCTCTGGCCGGCTTCATGGTCACGCTGTGGAAGTCCTGCCTGTCCATGAGCCCCGGACTGGTGGCGGCGAACATCATCGCCATTGTGGTCCTGGCCATCGCTGGCTTTATCCGCGGCAAGAAGGGCGATGTTGAGATTCACACCTCCATCTGGTGCGGAGACGCCGAGGGAGACGAAAAGGCCGCCGCCATGATGGCCGCGTCTATGGCAAAGCAGTAAACCGATAGAATGAAAATCCTGCAAAAGGGAGGCAGCTATGAAAATTACAAAAGTAGAAGTTTTTGAGGTCCAGACCCGCCGCCCCGCATGGCGTCCCATCCTCTGCCGCATCTATACGGACGAGGGCGTCTATGGCGACGGCGAGGCCGCTCTGGCCTACGGAACCGCCGCCCCGGCCGCCGCCGGGATGATCCGGGATCTTGCCAAGCTGATCATCGGCATGGACCCGCTGGACAACGAGGTCATCTGGGACAAGCTCTACAAAGCCACCTTCTGGGGGCAGAACGGCGGCCCCGTGGTCTTTGCCGGCATCTCCGCTCTGGACATCGCCCTGTGGGACATCAAGGGTAAGGCGTTCAACGCGCCCATCTACAAGCTGCTGGGCGGCAAGCGCCGGGACAACTTGCGCACTTACGCCAGCCAGCTCCAGTTCGGTTGGGGCGATGTGTGCCGGAACAGTGTGGAACTGAGCGCTCCCCATGACGCGTATAAGCTGTCCGACTATGTGGAGAACGCCAAAAAAGCGGTGGCTGAAGGCTATGACTGCATCAAAATCGACTTCTTCACCTTCTGCCCAGCAGACGGACACCGTCTGAATGATGAAGACCGCACGCGCCTCCTGCCGCCCGCGAAGGTCCAGATGGTGGTGGACCGTGTGGCGGCTGTCCGGGAAGCCGTGGGCCCCAACGTGGACATCATCATGGAGAACCATTCTTATCTTGACGCCCAGGGGGCGGTCCAGATTGGCCGGGCGGTCCAGAAATACAACATCTTCTACTTCGAGGAGCCCAACACCCCCACGCCGAAAACTGCCAAATTCATCTGTGACAAGCTGGAGATGCCCATTGCCCACGGTGAGCGCGTCTATTCCCGCTGGCAGTACGCCCCCTATTTCGAGGAGCAGTCCATTCAGGTCATTCAGCCCGATCTGGGCAACTGCGGCGGCATCACCGAGGGCAAGAAAATCTGCGACATGGCCTATGTGTACGATATCTCCGTCCAGGCCCACGTCTGCGCCAGCCCCCTGTCCACTGCCGCCGCCCTTCACCTGGAGGCCGTCATCCCCAATTTCGTCATTCATGAGCACCATGTGTTCAACCTCCATGACTACAACCGGGAGCTCTGCACGGTGGATCTCCAGCCGACGAACGGCAAGTTCAAGGTTCCCGAGGGGCCGGGCTTGGGTGCCGAGATCAGCCCATGGGCAATCGAACACTCCATCAAGTACACGGTAGAGTAAGCGGAAACCTGTACGCCAAAGCCGGATGGCAGGACCCGGCCCTCCGCGCAGAAGCGGATCAGAAGAAAGGGAGCTTTCATGAAAATTACAAAAATCGAAGTATTCCGACTCCCCACCGCGAACAGCAGACAGAACAGCCCGATTGGATGCCGGATTCACACCGACGCAGGTATTTGCGGCGACGGCGAGGCCGGTATGGCCTATGGCGTGGGCGGCTCCGCCGCCTTTGGCATGGTCTGCGATCTGGCGGAGCTGATCGTGGGGATGAACCCGCTCCAGACGGAGCTGATCTGGGAAACGATGTACAAAAAGACCTTCTGGGGCCAGAACGGTGGTCCTGTGGTATTCTCCGGCATTGCCGCCATTGACGTGGCCCTGTGGGATATCAAGGGAAAGTATTTCAAAGTCCCCGTCTATCAACTCCTGGGCGGCAAAGTCCGGGATAAGTTGCGTACCTATGCCAGCCAGCTCCAGTTCGGCTGGGGACAGGTCGGCGTCAGCGAACACCTTTGGGCCGTGACGCCGGAGGACTATGCCCACAACGTCAAACTGGCTGTGGATGAAGGGTTTGACGCCATCAAGATCGACTTCTTTGACCGGGACGAGGGAGGGAAACCGCTCTCTTTCCTGGATACCACCGGACTGCTTACACCTAAGCAGCTCAAGATGGTGGAGGCCCGCATGAAAGCCTCCCGGGAAGCCGCCGGGGACGATGTGGACATCATCATGGAGAACCATTCCTACCCGGACGCCCTGGGCGCGGTGCAGCTGGCCCAGCTGGCGGAGAAGTACCATATCATGGCCTTTGAGGAGCCGAACACGCCCACCACGCAGACAGTGGAGTACATCGCCAAGTATACCCGAGTTCCCATTGCCAATGGGGAACGCCTGTTCTCCCGCTGGCAGTATGCGGAGTATTTCACAAAGAATCTGCTCCAGCTGGCTCAGCCCGATATCGGGAACTGCGGCGGCATCAGCGAAGTCAAGAAAATCTGTGACATGGCCCACGCGTTTGACGTTGGCATCCAGGTTCATGTGGCGGGCAGCCCGCTGGCGACAAACGCCGCCCTCCATGTGGAGTGCGCCATCCCCAACTTCATCATCCACGAGCATCACACCTGCAACCGGATGGATACCTGCCTTGGTCTGACGAAGTATAATCTCCAGCCTGAAAACGGATTTTTCTCCATTCCGGAGGAACCAGGCATCGGCAACGAGTTTTTGCAGGAAGCCATCGACAAGGCCACGCTCTATAAGGTAATTGAATGCTGAGAGGCCGGGCACATCGTTTTCCCCGCAGGCGCGTAACCTGCATATTACATAAGGAGGAACTGTTTCATGAAGATCACAAGCGTTGAGTGCTATCTGGGCGACAAGAGCCGGGGCCTGGGCGGTTTTGTCACCGTCAAGGTGAACACCGACGAGGGCATCAGCGGATTCGGCGAGGCCGGTCTGGCCTATGGCAACTGCTCCGAGGCCGCTTTCGGCCAGTGCCAGGACTTCGCAAAGCTGGTTCTGGGCATGGACCCCTTCAACACGGAGGAAATCTGGGAGCATCTGCACCGCCACACCTTCTGGGGTATGGGCGGCGGCGTGGTCGTCACCTCCGCTATGGCGGCGATTGACACCGCCTGCTGGGACATCAAGGGCAAGGCCCTGAATGTCCCCGTTTACAAGCTGATCGGCGGCAAGACGAATAAGAAACTCCGGGCCTATGCCAGCCAGCTCCAGTTTGGATGGCGGACGTTGATTGAGAAGAACGATGCGCTGACCCTGCTGTATGATCCCGAGGACTATTACAAGGTGGTCAAGGACGCCGTGGCCGAGGGGTATGACTCCGTAAAGATCGACCCCGTCTTCGCTCCGACGGTAGAACGCCCCATGCCGGAAGTGTTTGCGACCCAAGGCAACCAGATTCGCGGCGCATACCGCGACCACGACCTGAAGCGTTCCGTGGAGCGGATCGCCGCCGCCCGCGAAGCCGGTGGGGATGATCTGGACATCATCGTCGAAATTCATTCCCTGCTGGACGCCAACACCGCCGCCATTCTGGGCAAGGCGTTGGAGCCCTACCGCATCATGTATTATGAGGAGCCCACCATGCCCTGCAACCCCGATGTGTATAAGCATATCAAGAGCCGCTGCTCCCTGCCTCTGGCCACTGGCGAACGGAGCTATACCCGCTGGGGCTTCCGTCAGTTCTTCGAGGACCGGACCCTGGATATCATCCAGCCCGACCTCTGCAACACCGGCGGAATCACCGAAACCAAGAAGATCTGCGACATGGCCCAGGTTTACGACATCGGCGTACAGATCCATGTCTGCGGCGGTCCCATCGCCACTGCAGCGGCGCTCCAGGTGGAAGCGGCTATTCCCAACTTCACCATTCACGAGGAGCACAACGCCAACCTGCTGAAGGTCTTCAAGGATTCCGGCACACAGTATTACGCTCCGGTCAACGGCTTCTATGACATTCCCGAGCTTCCTGGCATCGGCCAGGAAATGAGCCAGTGGGCCATGGACAACGCCCGCAAGGTTGTAATCGAGTAATCTTCCTCCCTCTTTTGGAAAGCAGGTCCTTCCGTCCTCGCGCCGGGAGGGCCTGCTCTCCTGTATATTCCGCCACGTTCATAGACAGGAAAGGAGAACATCGTGTCATGGACCTTCTGAAACTGGCCGCCGTGTTCTGCGTCATTATTTTGGTGATGTGGATGAAAAAGCCGCTGTCAATAGCGGTCCTGGCCGCGACTGTTGGGACGGTAATGCTTTACCGCCTTCCCCCTGAAACAACCTATGCCGCTGTCATAAAAGGGGCTACCAGCTGGACCACCATCGAAGCCCTTCTGGTTTTCTATTCCATTACATACCTCCAACGGATGCTGGAGAAGCGGAGGAACCTGAGCAACTGCCAAGTGGCGCTCAACGGCATATTCAACAACCGGAGGATCAATGTCTCCGTGGCCCCGTTCCTGCTGGGATGCCTGCCCGCCGCAAGTACGGTGCTGATCTGCGGACCCATCGTCCGGGACAGTGTGGAGGATTATCTTACCACACCGGAAAAGGCGGCGGTCACATCATACTTCCGCCATATTTCCGAGAGCTTTCTCCCAACCTATACAACCATTTTTATCGCTGTGGGCCTGACCAATGGGGCCGTGACGGTCAGCAGCTTTGTTCTGGCCATGCTGCCCATGGTGGGAGCCCTGTTCCTGACGGGATTCCTGGTTTATCTCCGCAAGGTCCCAAAGGACACCGGAATGATTCCTGAGAATTCGAAGGGGCATTATTGGAAGCTGCTGGCGCAGAGCGCCTGGAGCATCGCCCTGGCAATCGGAATTATCCTTATATTCAAGCTGCCCGTGGAGCTGGCGGTTCTTATTTGCATCATCATCAACATTTTCGTCAACCGCTTCCAGCCCTCAGAGCTGCTTCCGTTCTTCCGTAGCGCTTTTGAGGCGAAACTTCTGGTCAGTACATGGCTGGTGATGATTTTCAAGGAGGTGCTGGCGGCTACCGGCGTTATTGAAATGTTACCCGGTTTTTTCTCTACTCTGCCGTTCCCGACATTCTTGATTTTCGCCTTGATTTTCTTTTTCGGAGCCGTTGTTGCGGGGAGTCAGGCAATCATTGTTTTGTGTATGCCAATGGCGATGGCCTCATTGGGAGGTGAACCGGCGCTGTCTTTGTTTATTCTTTTGATGTGCATGAATTATGCTGCCATGCAGATTTCGCCTATCCACATCTGCCTGACGCTGTGCGCCGAGGATTATAAAGTGCCGCTTTCCTCCATGACCATGAAGACTTTGCCGATGGTGTTGGTTTTTACTGTGATTTCTTTTCTTTATTATGGCGGACTGCGGCTTTGCGGCTTATGACTTAGAACACAATGCTGCTGTGAAAAGACAGCCTCACGCCAGCGGCGTGGGGCTATCTTCTCTTAGCGAGTACACTCAATCGCTTCATCTATAATTTTCAGAATATGCGGCAGTTTGTCAGCCGGAATAGCTTTCAATTTCTACATGACATATTCAAAGCTGTCTAGAGCTCTTCCAAACAATAAGGTGTCAGCATTATATGATATACTGCCAGTAGTGACCCAGACGGGGCGGTGACTGCAAAAAACTACCGTGCGCCTGGCATGGGAGTTTTTTTGCATATAGTATTGGACAGTCAGAAGATTTCTGAATTTACCTCATTTCTCGGGAGGAATGAACTCCAAAAGTTCTCCGATCTCACATTCAGGCACTGTGCATAGACCAGATAATACATCAACACCTAATGCATTTCTGTTTATGAAATCATCAAGTGTCGAGTGGCTGACTCCACTCATTTTAGATAATTACTGTTTTATTCAAGCCCAAAAAAGAAAGCATCATAGCCACAGCCATATATTTTTTTCAGTTCGATCAAAACACTTGCGCGTATATTGAGTTGTCCTGCCTCGTATTTGGCATAGGTTGTCCTGCCAATGTCACATCCGCGCCTCTGCAGCTCTGCGCATAACTTTTCCTGTGATAAACAGTGCTCCTCCCGGAGCCGTTTCAGATTATCCCCCATGTTGCGGTCACGCCGTATTTTCTGCTCCATACTCACACTCCCCATAATCTTTGACCAGTATTGGTTGCAATTATAGGTAGTTTATGATATAGTTAGCAGAAATATTGTCCGCTATATTGGTCAATCAGGGGCATTCGTTGTATCCCACACCTAAAAAAACACTCTCTGGAAAGAGAAAATTCTCATGATCTATTTTTGAGGAGGAACAAATTCCAGAAGATCACTGATCTCACATTCGAGTACAGTGCATAGGCGGGCTAGAACATCAATATCCAACCTTGAAATCGTATTGTTGCAGTAATGATTGATTTGTGTTCGCTGCATTTCCGCACGGTGACTGAGTTTATTTTTGCTTAAGCTGCGCTCTTTAATTAGCTTTGACAGATTTATCTTTATTGTCCCATAGGTTTCCATGCTTGGCCTCCCACTTCAAATAGAGTTGACAAAGTGAGTTTATCCTTGCTAGAATAGATTAGGAAGCTCCAAGAAGTCTTGTCTGACTAATTGCACATATAGATGTTTGTAAGAAAAACTCACACAAAATGTGTAAAACTATCATTTCTTTACATTATTCCCACCAAAACATAATTATTTTTTTACCAACAAAAACAGCGTCCCGCATGGGACGCTGGCAAAACAGATATTCTAATAACATGGCTTACTTTTTCGGGGGATACAGTTTATAGTTCGTGCTTAATATAATCAAATTCCATTGGAACTTTTCCAAAAAGCAACGTATCTGCGGAAATTCTAAGGATTATGAATATTGACTCTTTTTACGTATCACAGGTATTGCGATCCATCAACTTACAAAAACCTTCCAACTGCTCGTCATTCAATTCTCGAATTATCTTTATGGCCCGCAACTGTAACAAAGACAGGTCTTTACAGTTTATAAAGTCCTCAAAAGTTATTCCAAGTGCGTGGCACAAGAGTTCTACAGTTTCAATTGTTGGGCGACACTCACCCTTTTCAAGTTTCCGAACATAGCTTTGGGACAAGCCCGCTAAGTTTGACAATTTATTCGTGGATAATGACTGTGCTACTCTAAGCTCTTTAATTCTAGCACCTATATCAAACATGCTACAATCACCTACTACTAGTACATGGTAGCATTATTTTTTACCATAGATTACATTTATATTATCCAATTATTTATATATTTAGATAATATAAAGAAAATCATATAACAGACGGACAATTCATGACCTACTTTTGCAGAAAGTGAAAGGAAGATGCAAGATGGTAGTATGCTCATTTGTAGGACACGGAGAAATGTTTGACGCAGATATTAAATCCAGAATACAGGCAGCAGTCGATCAACTTATAGCAGGTCACACAACCGTATGAAAAAAATAATACAATATGCTGCTCAAACAAAACAGGATGTGTAATTAGATTTGTGTGCAGGAAAAAGAGGCCAATAAGTATGGAGGGCAAATGTAAATGGATCAGAGCTTTTGCGCATTCACAGGCCACAGGCCAAAAAGTTTCCCGTGGAAATACAATGAAACTGCCCGCGATTGCATACTACTGAAAGAAGTCCTAACAGCGCAGATCATATCGCTTGCCAAACAGGGCGTGGCGGATTTCCTGTCAGGGATGGCTCTTGGAGTGGATCTCTGGAGCGCACAGATTGTTCTTGATATAAAAAAGGAGTACCCCTCGATAAATCTGCATTGCATTCTCCCCTGCGAGGGCCAGGAGATACAGTGGGCAGACTCCGAACAAGAGCAATACAACGCAATACTGAGGCAAGCCTGTGAAATAGTTTATGTGAGCCAAAAGTATACCGCAGATTGTATGCTTAGGAGGAACCGCTACCTTGTAGATCACTCCTCAGTTTTACTGGCTGTCTATAACGGAGTAAAACGAAGTGGAACCGGAGCAACAGTCAACTATGCCCGGAGACTAGGGCGGGAAATTATCATCATTAATCCGCTTACACGATCCGTGTCCTATGAAGGGTGCTTAGAATGAAAAAATTTTTATTCATCTTTTTAACTGTGCTAATTCTTATCTTGGTAGGATGTGGTGTTGAGCCACACGATCACACCGCAGATGATTCAATTTATCACTCGGATACAGCAACTGAGGACTGCTATTTATGTGGAAATGGTGCAGCCAAAGACGGGGAGAATTTGTTATACTGGGGTCAAGATAACATTGCACTTCTCAGCTTGAATACATTTGACCTTAAGCCAATTGAAATCAACCGATATAATAGACAAGATGGACAGTTAATTGAGGAATATGCTGGATTTGTTCGCTTTGGCGGCGGCGGGAGCAAAGATGGAGGCTTCTCTGCTACTTTGCTAATCGAATTTGATAGAGGATACGCAAGCGGAATTTTAGACCTGCTCGATGACGAAATGCTGGACCCAAAGAAGGCAGCTTCCTTCCTATGCTCTGACTGTCTAAATGATATTTTGCCTCAAGATATTAGCCAGTGTTTTGGTGTTGGTGCATTCAATCTTGAAACAAAGGAGCTACGGCTGTTTGAAAAGAAAATTTCTGGTTTTGGCCTTGGGGATTTTCACATAGATTGTCATCTTTTAGGGCAGGATGATGATATAAAGCAAATAGATATTTTAATTTTCTACTGCCCAATACGGTATGAAGAAAAATCCTGAGTACGGCTCCTTCAATATGTATGTACAAGGCGGATAAAGCATGCCCATGAGGTTGTTCAATCTTAAACCTTGAAAAGCAGAAAAGAATCAGTGAGCAGGGATATCCGCTTGGATATTCCTGCTCATTATTTTTAGTCTTACTATTGAGCTTTTTAGAATATATCAGAAACCATATATAATGACCCTATAAAGAGAGGAGGCATAGGCATGAAAGTGGTCTCTTGGAACGTAAATGGGCTGGCACGATGCCGGAGAAAGGGTTTTCTGAAATTCCTGGCAGATGTAAAGCCCGATGTGATATGCTGCCAGGAAATCAAGGGTCAGTGTACCTTAAATGTACCTGGCTATCTGCCGTTCTGGAACCCCGCGAAGCGTGCCAACTACTCTGGGACGTTGGTTCTAACAAAGCGCCAGCCTCTCTCCTTCCAGTATGGACTTGGCATTGAGAAATTCGACGATGAAGGGCGTTTGATTACGCTGGAATACAAGGACTTTTTCATTGTCAATGTTTATGTGCCGAACCTCAACCCGCACTCACCCCCTGACCGTTTGGATTTTCGTATTGAGTGGGACAAGGCTGTATGGGAGTATGTGACGAAACTTCCAAAACCCGTTATAATGTGCGGGGATTTCAATGTGGCACGAGAGTACATCGACATTTATCCGGAGAACCAGAAGAACACGCCAGAAGAACCGCTTTTTGTTTCCGATGAAAGAGCGGGATTTGAGGCGTTCATTTCATCTGGCTTTGTCGATGTCTTTCGCGCTTTTTACCCGCAGAAGGAAGGGGCTTATACATGGTGGGGACCACGCCCCAAAAGCCGCGCAGAAAACAAAGGCTCCCGGCTGGACTACTTCCTTGTTTCGGGTGAGCTGCTTACTTACATTCAGAGCGTCAAGCACCACACCTCTACGACTGCTTCTGACCATTGCCCCATTTCTATCATCATTGGTGCAATCACCTTTCAGCAGGAAACCTCAGATGAAGATATGGCCGTCCGGTGGCGCACGATAGACTGGCCAAAAATGGAGAATGAGCTTTTCCGAAAACAAAGCAAATTGGCCTTAACTGCCTATAACCGCGATTGGGAAAACGTCAAAATCATGCAGAACGAACTGGTGGCCTCCTATGCCGCTAGGGTACTGGCTGTCCGCTTTGTCGCTGATACAAATTCAGCGGCGGGGATTGACGGCGTTAAGTTGACCAACGATGCGCAGAAAATGAAGATGGCATTATCCTTGACCCGCAGAGGATACCAACCATTACCCAACCGATATGAGAAGGTCACGGAGCGCAGCAAGGAGTTGACGCTCCATATCCCTGCCGCCAGGGACAAGGCTATGCTAGTGCTGTACGCCTTTTCTCTTGACCCAGTAGCAGAATCCACAGCGGACAAAAAGTCCTTTTTTGCCCGGAAGGGCCGCTCGGCCCATGACGCATATGCTTACATACTCCAGGAGTTGAACCGGAAGAACCCACCGAAGTGGATCGTCAGGGCTGATGTAGCCGCTTTTTTTGACAACGCCATGCACAACTGGCTGATTGAAAATATTCCGATGGACAAGATTGTGCTGAGAAAATTCTTGCGGGCAGGCGTGGTCAAGAACGGCGAATTGTTTGAAACGAACCAAGGGATTTCTTTTGCGTCCAGTTTGTCCCCTATACTCGGCAATATGCTTCTGGATGGGCTTCAATCCTATATCTACGATGGGCTTTATCCGGAAGGCGGAGTCGACTACTCGGACGGTAGCATGGTCCGATTTGCTGACGATATAGTGGTCACAGCGAGGACGAAAGAGAGTGCAGAGCGGATAATGCAGCTTATTAGTGACTTCTTATCAAGCCGGGGCCTTGGCTTCAATCAGAGCAAAACCTATATAGCGCATATCAGCGAGGGCTTCACTTTCCTATCGTGGCACTTCCAAGAGCAGAGGGGTGTTCTGACTATCCAACCAACTGACGGTGCCATCAAGAAAATTGAACGTGACTTGGAAAGCCTTATTATGAATTTCAAAGGAACACAACGTGCGATGATTGAGAAGATAAACGACAAACTGAGCGGATGGGCAGCATATCATCGTACTACAGATAGCTACATGATTTTTCGACATGTTGATACTGTGGTTGAGGGGCTACTTATTTCAAGAATGTGCAAACGGTACTCCAGATGGCACAGAACGACGGTATTAAATAAATTTTGGATTAAAGAGGATGGCTACCACGTCTTTGCTCTGCCAGAGGACCCAACATGCCGGGTAGTTCGTTTGGCTCCGCTGGCACTGGTTCAGCATAAGCCCTGTAAGGTGAGCTTCAATCCTTATCTGGATAAAGAATACATTTCCTTGATTCAACACCGCCGAGACGAACAGAAGGCCAATGGGAAATACAAAGCAATCTGGCAGCGGCAAGGAGGCCGTTGTGCGTTCTGCGGAAATCCCATGTTAGCTGACCAAGAAGTAGAGGTAATTGAGAAGGTAATCGGCAAGGGGAGACGGCTGCAGAACCTGATTTACATTCACCGTCAATGTGCCTATGATATGTTTTCGGATTTGGATGATGCCATAGGGGAACATATAGACCTTTTTGATCTGCTAGAGGACTTTTTAGATAATTCCCCTTTAAGAGAATCTCCCTACCTTGAATTGCGGGAGTTTTTCCGGTTAAGTGATAAGTCTCCGCTCTCGCTAACTTTTCACCAGATTGAAACCATTCTTGGAGACAGCTTACCCGCAGAGGCGTACTTCTACAATGCATTCTGGTATGAGAATATGCCGGGATTGACCTCCCCCATGTGGCGGGAAGAAGGATACCCGTTTCATGCTCTTATCCCGGACGAAACCAACTACTGCATCTCTGATGCTTGGACGAGCCAGGGATACGAAATCAAGACCCTGCATCGGCTGGAGCAGCGTGTGGTATTCCGCAGAGTGGTTACGGGCGTATCTGGCGTGAGAATCCCCAAAGCCCTAACCGCCCAGAAACTTCCAGAAGCAATTGTCTACAAACTCGAAAAGCTGTTGAAACAGTTTGTAAGAGATAACGGTTTGTAGAAACTAGATATTTTTCAATCAGTATAGCCTGGATGCGAACCGTATGTAGCAGAATGAAGAGCGACTATCGCTACACCCCCGCAGTCTACAATAATTTCCCATGGCCCACACCTAGTGACGCTCAGAAAGAAAATAGGGCAGGCCGCCCAGGCCATTCTGGATGCCCATACTCTCTACCCGGACGCCAGCCTTGCCGATCTCTATAATGAAACCACAATGCACCCGGAACTGCGCAAGGTCCACCAGAACAATGACCGGGCTGTGATGCAGGCTTACGATTTCAGGGTCGGTAATATAACCGAAAGCAAATGCGTGGCAGAGCTGATGAGGATGTATCAACAATTGATTTCCAAGGGTAGCAAAAACTCAGCTATTTAATACAAAGTATTGTAATCAAGATATTATTATGGTATCCTAACAGTAACCATCAGAAAGGAGCCTCTTCCTATGGATGAGCAAATGAAAAAGCGGGTTCGCCGTACCCCGGAACAGCTTGCCGCAGGGTTTGATGAAAAAATAGCCAAACTCAATCAGGATTTAGCTGCAAACGAAAACAAGCGAGAAGCGGCAATGCAGAGTTTTGATCGTAAAGCAACAGAAATTAACGCTAAGATCGAGGAGTATATCAAGCGAAAAGAGGCGGTCTTAGCTCCAAAGCCACGCCGCAAACCCCGAAAAACAAAAAAGCAAAAGATAGATGAGATTGTCAAGTTGGCTGTAAAGTCTGGGCTGAAACCTGACGAGGTTGCCGAAAAGCTGGGTATTGATGTTTCGAGTGACGCATAACTTTCCTGATCTGGTTTACCTAAAACATGGCAGCAGGCATCAAAGAATACATTCTTTGGTGCCTGCTGCTTTTTACGAAACCACCGCCTCATGTACATATTTTGTGCTATAAGTATAAATACTTTAGGTGCAATTAGCAAATATGCAAATCTGATAGTACTATGTAAAATTGGTCTATTAGAATAAGGCATTTATGTATTGAGAAGGGAGGCGTAGCTCTTGGGAGGTAAGGATGCATTAAAAATTGGATTAGGACAGCGTGTAAAATGGTCACGGGAAAATCTAAACCTGTCCCGGAAGGCTTTTGCCGAGATCATTGATATCTCAGAATATTTCTTGGTGCAAGTTGAATTGGGTAAGCGCGGGGTTTCAAATGTAACACTATGTAAGATGTCTGAGGCCCTATGCACTACCACTGATTACCTACTAACAGGAAAGGTAGGAACGTCCGATATTTCGTCAATTACTTCCCTGCTGGAAAAAGTTGACGAGCCATTTTTAATCGGAGCAGAAATGCTACTCAAAGGTTATATTAACAGTATTAGTATCATCAAAGCTAAGGTAGGTGAGCAGACTAACAGAAATAACCAGTAAGCAAACAAGATTACTTTGTCTGCATAATGACACAGACTCCACCCAAACTTTCTCAATTCTTTTATCGTGAGTATCATTCAATTAAGGCATCGAGGGAGCGCAAAAGCCCTCGATGTTTTTGTTTTTAGGGGGGATACTATTGCTACATCCCTTTCAGGATAATTTACAGCAACATTAGCTGGCGGCCACCATCCCATTTTTTTAAGAATGCGCGAACAGCCTTCTGGTTGTTCGCGCCTCTTTTTTCCTTCGACTGTTTTCGACTATATTCTCTGTCGGATTTCAGAAAATGTAGTCGAAAGCGGTCGAATTTTTTTGGCTTCACTTGCGGAAAATATCAGTTTTTATCTGCTGCTTACACATTTAGTACAAAACTGTCGAAAAAACTCTTTTTGAGGCAAAGACTACATCACTGGCAACCGTACATAGCCCGATACCCATAATCCCCAATCTCAAACCGCGCATTCACTAAAAAATGAGATTGGAGAATAGTCAAATGTACTATGACATAAAAAGAAGCGGGAAGCGTATCCATCAGCTTCGCATTCATAACGGATACACGCAAGAGGCCGTCGCACAGGCGCTGAATATTGACAGAAGTCTTCTGAGCCATGTCGAAGCAGGTAAAAAAGGCTGCTCAGTGGATTTACTGATACAGCTTTCACTGTTCTTTGAGGTATCCATAGACTACATTGTTTTAGGTACTGTACATAGTGATTTGATCAGGCTTAACAGTACAAAACAGGTAAAAGAAAGTATAGAATCATTGATTTGTCATCTTGAAACGTTTAGTAAAAGGCTTTGAATGAATGTGACCAATCGTCACGGAATGTGACTGATTCACTCTAAAAAAGCCGAAGGGTTCCCTCTACAATAGAAATATAGCCAAAAGGCTGTGTTCTTTGAAAAACG
>Ga0224742_10138_pt1 | contig 17125 bp, 17 predicted proteins | sample LIM_E_Water_Neg_FD_161631 | JGI IMG/M metagenome (GOLD analysis project Ga0224742, IMG submission 161631) | Enriched cells from gastrointestinal tract of the lab mouse from Pacific Northwest National Laboratory (PNNL), Richland, Washington... | ecosystem: Host-associated > Mammals > Digestive...
ATTACCATCATCGTAGTAGTTTTTATCCCTCCTGCCGTAGAACCGGGGCTCCCTCCGATAAACATCAGTATCACGGTCAGCATTCTGGTTCCTTCTGTATACATCCCCGTATCAACGGTATTAAAACCCGCGGTCCGGGGAGTCACCGCCCCAAAAACAGACGACAGAATCTGCCCTTTGAGGTCCATCCCCATAAGATTTTCCTGTTCAAACAGATAGAAACAGAGACTCCCGCCCACAATCAGAATCAACGTCATTGTAAGCACTATTTTTGTGTGAAGCAGGTAATGTTTGATCTTCCATTTGTGTACAGAAATATCATCCCATACAATAAATCCGATTCCTCCGATGATAATCAATGACATTATCACCACATTTATCAGCAAATCATCGCAGTATAAACTCAGGGAACTATAAGGTTCAAAACGCCCCATCAGATCAAAACCAGCGTTGCAGAATGCAGAAATGGAATGAAACACCCCATACCACATTCCCTCTGCCACTCCAAACTGAGGGATAAAACGGATCATCAGCAGCAATGCGCCAACCCCCTCAAAAATCAACGCATAACAAACAATCTTACGCACCAGACGGACCGTACCGCCGATCTGCAGTGTATTCATGCTCTCCTGAATAAGATTCCGTTCTTTCAGGCCAATTCTGCGTTTCATAAATATAGAAAAAAACACTCCTATGGTAATAAATCCCAGCCCGCCGATCTGAATAAGCGCAAGGATCACTGCCTGCCCAAACAAGGTCCAGCTGGTGTATGTATCCACCACAACCAATCCTGTCACGCAGGTACTGCTGGTAGAAGTAAATAATGCATTTAAAAAACCTGCGCTTTCACCGCTCTTAGACGCAGCCGGAAGCATCAAAAGAAGTGTACCTGCCGCAATAATCAGTAAAAATCCGATAGCAATAATCTGTACTCTGCTTAATCTCTGCATTTTGCTCTCTCTTCTTTCTTAATATTATAACAGCACTATCTTTCTCCATTTACAGATAAATCATACCTGCACTCCCTAAACTACAGGGAAAAGGAGTATTTCATGACCCTTTGGATAAGATCATGAAACACTCCCTTAAGATTCTGTTCTTAATATTTTCCAAATTCACCATCCAGGGAAATGATCTTCTCATTCTCTTCTGATTTATCACTCATCATATCCTGAGATGCTACGCTGTAATTATCTGAAATTTTCAATTTATACTGGCCAATCATAGTACGCAGGGACATTGCCTGATTTGAAAGTTCTTCACTGGCTGCCGCACACTGCTCACTGGTTGCAGAGTTTGTCTGAACAACCTGGGATACCTGTGTAATCGCCTGGTCAATCTGGCTGACTGCGGTAGCCTGGTCATTGGACGCTACTGCAATGTTATTGATCAACGCTACAATATTGTCCACCTCACCAATAATCTCGGTCAGGGAAGAAGCTGTCTGTTCTGCAAGCTTGGATCCCTGCTCCACTTTCTTGATAGAATCTTCGATCATATCTGCCGTTTCGCTTGCTGCAGAAGCGCTCTTTCCTGCCAGGTTCCGTACTTCCTCAGCCACAACTGCAAAACCTTTTCCGTGAACCCCGGCTCTTGCTGCCTCTACGGCTGCGTTCAGCGCAAGAATATTGGTCTGGAATGCGATATCGTCAATTACTTTGATAATCTTGGAAATATTTTCTGAAGCTTCATTGATTTCCATCATTGCCCCAATCATTTCCTTCATATGGCTGTCGCTTTCCATAGCCTCTTCCTTCATGCTATGTACAGATGCGTTTGCCTGATTTGCTTCCTCTGCGTTGCGCTTGGTACGTTCTGCAATCTCTGCGATGGAAGCGGTTACCTGCTGAATCGCACTTGCCTGCTGTGTGGACCCCTGTGCAAGAGACTGGCTGGCGTCTGATACCTGCTCTGCTCCCATGGACAACTGGATAGAAGATTCTCTGATACCGGAAAGCATATGATTGTTTTCTGTGATAATGCTATGAAACGCATTTCCCAAAACGTCTCCGCTGTTATTGACTTTTACGTCTACGTCAAGATTTCCTTCTGTAATATTTCCCGCAATCTCCGCCTGGTACTTAACATTTTCCACAATTTTCTGAAAATCATCCACCAATTCGCCAAATTCATCGTTGCGAATTTTTTTCAGCACTACGTCTGTACGGCCCTGTGCAATCTGATCTGCCGCATTGCGCAGCATATCCATAGAGACACGTATATCTTTTAAAATTCCAAATGCCATAATCGCAGTAATCACAATGGCAACAAATGTTACGACTGCCACGGCAATCTCTGCAAGATGCAGAGATTCAACAGAAAGCGCGCCTTTTCTTGTGGAACTTAAAGTTCCCATGCCTGCATATGCAACCACAAGAGTCATCAAAATCGTAACTCCAAAACAAATCAATAACCGTGTTCTTATTTTTGCATTCTTCATTTCCTCTTCTTCTCCTTCTCTTTAAGCTTCTGCAGACACTTCTGTACTGGGAACAGCTTCTCCAAATGCTGCGATATCTTCATCCCGAATCAGTCTCTCCGGATCCAAAAGTAATTTCACTTCATCATCCACTTTCGCCAGGCCAAATACATACTTACTGCTTACAGACCCGGACTGAGATAAAGACGGCGGGAGAATGATTTCTCTTTCATCTACCGTGATAACCCCTGCAATCTTATCCACAATCAATCCTATAATTGTTGATTTCACATTAATAACTATGATGCAAGTGCGGTCTGTATACTCAAAAGGCTCCTGTTTGAATCTCACCCTGACATCAATTACCGGAATAATCTTTCCCCGGATATTGATAAGTCCCTTAATATAATCTTCAATTTCCGGAACTGCTGTAATAGGCTGAATTCCCACAATTTCCTGAACAAATGTAACGGCAATGCCATAACATTCCTCTCCCATCTGGAAGGTCATAAACATACCTTTCTGAGTGTCCTGTTCGTCTTCAAATTCTTCCAACAATTCTTCCGACATATCCTACTTTCTCTCCTCTCCGGCAATCAGGCCCGCAATATCGAGAATCAGTGCAATGCTTCCATCTCCCAGCTGTGTACATCCGGATAAGCCCTGAACTTTTCGGATATAGGACGGAATTGGTTTTACTACAATTTCCTGTTCCGCAATCAGCTCATCGATAAATACACAGATGAATTTGCTCTCATGCTCTAATACCACCACGATGCCATCTTCAATATCTGTTTTGGACTCTTCCAGATGATAACGCTGGTTCAGGCGGATAAACGGATAACACTCATTTCGGAGCATGATATATTCTTCTCCGTCCGGTTCCTTCACAAGCATATCTCTGCGGATTCTTACAAATTCCTTTACGGCATTTGTCTCAATCACAAAAGTAGAGTTTCCAACCTGCATAACAATTCCGTTGATAATCGCCAGCGTCAGAGGAATCTTGAGAGTCATTTCGCTTCCGGCGCCTTCCATACTGTCTATTTCAAGATTGCCGCCCACTGACTGTATGTTTTTTACAACCACGTCCATACCTACGCCTCTGCCGGAATACTCGGTCACCTGCTCCTTGGTGGAGAAACCTGCATAGGTAATAAACTGATAAATTTCTTTTTCTGTAAACTCCGACATTGCCCTGTTGCCGATCAGTCCGTTGTTCTTTGCCTTCTCGTACAACGCCTGTTTGTTGAGGCCCTTGCCGTCGTCACGTACGATAATATATACTTTACCGCCTTCGTTCTTAGCTTCCAGAGTAATCTTTCCTTTGGGATCCTTTCCTGCGGCAATGCGGTCTTCCTTGGATTCAATTCCATGATCCACAGAATTGCGAATCAAATGCATCAGCGGATCTGAAATATGCTCAATGATATTCTTATCCACTTCTGTATTCTCACCGATTACTTCCAGCTCAATATCCTTACCCAGTTTTCTGGAAACGTCAAATACAATACGGTTCATCTTCTGGAATGTATTCGTCAGCGACATCATACGCATGGACATAATTACGTCCTGCAGCTCCGTGGTAATTTTGGAGAGCTGCCCTGCTGCTTTCTGGAAATTGGTAAGGTCAAGACCAGGCACCTTAAGATCCGGATTCTGCAGAACCACCGCCTCTGAAATAACCAGCTCTCCGATCATATCCATAAGAGAGTCCAGTTTTTCAACATTTACGCTGATATACGTCTGTTTTGGCTGCGGTTTGGGCTGATTTTTCGCCAGCTTCTTGCTCTTTCCGGATTCTTTATTTTTGATAACATAATCGCCGGGCGTAGGTTCTTTCTTTTCTTTCTTTTCCTCAGAAGCTTTTTCCTTCTCATCCAGGTCAATGACAATATGCGCATCTTCCTGGTGATGGAATCCCATTTCAAATTCCTGCTTTGTACAATCATTAATTTCCACATGGTCCATACCGGAAGTTTCGCCAATGGTACTGATCAGCTCTTCTTCCGTCGCCTGGCATTTCACCAGCATATGGAAGCCTTCTGCAAGAATCACCTCGCTGCTTGCCTCGTTTGTGATAATATCTTCCGGTATATACTGCATATCCTCTACAATTTCCTTTATGGAATATACCGCCGTATATGCGCGGATGTTGCACATCTGAGTATCGCTGCGCCAGTAAATAGATATTTTATAATATTTACTGCTCTCACTTCCTGTAGGAGCAATATAGAACTGTTCCGGCTCTACGTATGTATTTTCCGGCGGCAGTTCATCACCTTTTTTCTCAATTCCGGTTTTTATTCTTGTCAGGAATTTATCGATTTCGTCTACTATTTTACTCTCATCACCGTCCGGCGTTTCGCCTTCCCGGATCTTATCCAATTCACCATTGATAAAATCCGATACTTCCAGCACATGATCTACTAATTCTAAATGCGGAACATTCTCTGGATGAGATTCTCTCAAGTAATAAAATACGTCTTCCAGCTTATGGGATACCTTCGTGATATTTTCATACATCATAATACCCGAAGAGCCTTTGATGGTATGCATTGCGCGGAAAATCTCATTGATGGACGCTTCATCAAAACAATCTTCATCCTTCTTTTCCAGCACAACATTTTCCAATGTCTCCAAGAGCTGCTCGCTCTCATAAAGAAACATATCAAGCATACTATCTGTGTTAAAGTCTTCTCCCATTTTCCCGCCCCCTTTCTTTCTGTGTATTGCAGTCTTTTTATCAGTCTATCAGTTCCAGCTTCTTCAGGATCAGTTCAAATTTCTTCAAATCAATTGGCTTGCCAGAGTAGACCGTACATCCCATCTCAAAAGCCTTTTTTACATTGCGTTCTTCATTCAGAGCAGTGGTCATTATAATTTTAACTCCGGCATTTCCCTGAATACCGCGCTCTTTTTCAATGTCGCGGATTGCCTTCAAAGCCTGATAACCATCCAGCACCGGCATCATAACGTCAAGGCAAATCAAATCATACGGTTCTCCATCCTCCAATGCCATCAAAAACGCATCCACTGCTTCCTCGCCATCTACGGTAATATCACAATCACCATATTTCCCCAGATAGTTTGACATGAATTTGCGGCTTGCAAAATCGTCCTCTGCCAATAAAATTTTCATAAATTCTGTCTCCTTTCTAATTGGTCTTCAATACACTGTATATCTTATTTGCTATATTAGAAAGATCCATCTGATGCTGGACCGCTCCAATATCATAGGCTACTTTTGGCATTCCATATACCACGCAGCTTGCTTCATTCTGTCCGATAGTAACAGCTCCTGCCTTGCGCATTTCCAGAAGTCCTTTTGCGCCGTCTCCGCCCATCCCTGTAAGAATTACCCCTACCGCATCCTTCTTTGCGGTCTTTGCAACTGAAGAAAACAATACATCTACGGACGGGCAATGCCCGCTTACCTTTTCCCCTGCCTTGCATTCCACCTGATAAACGCCGTTTACCTTCACAAGCCTTAAATGCTTATCTCCAGGCGCAATCAGCACCCTTCCCGGCAAAACCCGGTCTCCGGTAGCAGCTTCCTTGACCGCCACCTGACACTGGTTATTCAAACGGTTGGCGTACATTTCTGTAAATCCCGGCGGCATATGCTGCACTACCACCACACCAGGAATATCTTTGCGAAACTGGCTTACAACGTCAAAAATTGCTTCTGTTCCGCCGGTAGAAGCTCCTATGGCAACGACCATGTCTTTTTTAATGCCTGCCATACTGGTAACCGGGTTGGCTTCCGCGCGTTTCAGCTTGCCAACTTTCACGGTAGATGCAATCTTGATCTTGGTGCCGAGCTCTTTCCGCAAAAATTCGTCCATCTTCGCCGGGTTGACCCCGGTAGGTTTACAGACAAAATCCACGGCGCCTGCTTCCATGGCGTCAAAAACCCTGGCGTCCAATGCGCTGATCACTACTACCGGAAGCGGATACTGAGGCATCAGTTTTCTTAAAAACTGAATCCCGTCCATCCTTGGCATTTCCACATCCAGCGTCATCACATCCGGTCTGTACTCTATGATTGCATCTCGTGCTGCATAAGCATCTCCCGCCTGTGCCACCACTTCTATCAGGGGATCTGCCCTCAGGCTCTGTACCAGCAGACTGCGGAACATTGCAGAATCATCTACAACCAATACTTTAATTTTGCGCATTCCATTTTCCTGCTTTCTTTGCTAAATCTCTATTTCCGATATATCGACGGCATTACATACTGAAAATTTGTCCCCTTCCGATCAACCGCTTCTGTGGTTCCCACAAACAAATAACCTCCCGGCTCCAGATAATCGTATACTTTATGGAGAAGCTGCCGCTTTGTATTATCATCAAAATATATCATCACATTTCTCAAAAAAACTACATGGAACGGTCTTTTAAACGGAAATGGGTTCATCAGATTAAATTGCCTGAAAATCACTTCATTTCTCAGTTCCTGTGTTGCCTGGTATTCCATTTCATTTACTTTTTTAAAATATTTTCTGCGCCATCTTTCCGGCAGCGGTTCAATCTGCTCCTGCAGATATTTTCCTTTGCTTGCATGCTGCAGAACTTTAGTCGAAATATCCGTAGCAAGTATTTTCGTATCCCATTGAGACTGTTCCATTCCAAAAAAATCTCTCAGCACCATAGCGATCGTGTATGGCTCTTCTCCTGTGGATGAAGCTGCCGACCATATTCTCAAATCCCGTCTGGCGGCCTCTTTCACTTTCAGACCTGGAAGAACCTCCTTCTGCAAAAATTCCAAATGTTCAAACTCTCTCATAAAATATGTATGATTGGTAGTCAGAGCATTAATCAGATTCCGTGCTTCATCCCCACCCGGATTCTTCTCCACTTTCTCCATATACTCATCATAGCCGCTGTAACCATTCCTCAGAAGATAATTCTCCAGTCTTCCGTTAATTAATACCTGTTTTTCACTGAGATCAATCCCACTTGTTTTCTTTACATACGCTACAACGCGGCGAAATTCACTTTCCGTAATCATCCTGTTACTCCTATCAAAAAACCTCTGTCGATTACTTGCCACATCCTCATTATGATACTATATTTCTCATAACTTGTCAATTATTGCGCTTGTTTCAGCTATGGCGGAGCTGCCTCTTTATTTTGAGAAAAACTTTGACAATTTGCGGATCAAAAAAAATATTGCTTTTCTCCTCAATGATCCTCAAACTCGTCTCTTCATCACAGTCATTTTCTCCCTTTCCATCTCCAATTAATGTGTCGTATAAATCCGCCACCATTGTAATTCTTGCAGACAAAGGAATCTCCTTGCCTGAAACTCCCTGAGGATATCCGCTGCCATCCCAGCGGGCATGATGAAAACGGGCAATCTCAATTGCCATGGGCAGAAAACTGTTCTTGGGCGTATTCTGAAATACACGCTCCAAAATCTGCGCCCCCTGCAGCGCATGATTCCCGGAGTTATCCAGCTTCTCAATCCGAAATGTCATAGGATTCATAAGCGCATCGCTTGGAACCTGAATTTTGCCGATATCATGAAGCCTGGACGCCACTTCAATATTGTCAATAAAACTTTCAGATATTTCTTCGTCAAATTCCGGACTGAACTGAAGACCCTGCGCCAGCATCCGGCAATTATGCGCCACATTTTCCATATGATTATCGATCTCTGCATCCTGCTCTTCAGTCAATGCCGCAAGCGCATACAAAATATTCTTCTGTTCGTCTTCGATTCTTTTTGCCTGGCTGCTGATAACTGTGTGAAGCCTCCGGTTGCTCATTTCCAGTTCCTGCTGCATTTCATAAATCTTAAGGTGATTCCTCACACGCATGGTTACTTCCGTCACCTCAAAAGGCTTGCCGATATAATCCACTGCGCCCAGTTTAAACCCTCTCACCTTATCTTCACTTGAATCTGCCGCTGAAATAAAAATAACCGGTATATCTCTTGTCACAGGACTTTCCTTCAGTCGCTCACAAAATTCATAGCCATCCATTTCCGGCATAAAAACATCCAGAAGGATCAGCTGCGGACGGCTTTCTGCAATAAGCGCCGCCGCCTCCGCCGCACTGGAGGCACACCTTGGGGTATAGCCAATCCCTTCTATAATATTTTCCAGAATCATCAGATTGGCATCCACATCATCTACAATTACAATCTGCGCTCCGCTGCCAGATTCTCTCGCATTTTCCATTTTATTTTCCTCCGATGTTCTCCATTAAGGCTGACTTTAAATTATTATACTGTTCCATACTCTTTTCATAGTTTGCCTTTCTCACATTCATTTCCATACGAAATGCAGATTTCTTGACTTCCCTTGGTCCCTGTTCCACAAGCTCCTTAATGTTATGCGCAAAGGCTTCCGCCTTATCCCATGCCTCCACTTCCAGACATATGATCAGCTTCTCCATCTTGCTTGCGATCTCCTGCTGGTTCTCCTGCGTTCCATACAAGAAAATTTTCTCCAGATCATCATACTGCGACATATCGTGGTTCTGGTTGATAAATTCAAACCGTTCGCCAGCCTTAACTCCTTCCTCCCTGTTTTGCGACAAATGCATTCGCACAGAAAATGAGAAGCTGCTTCCTTTTCCCTTTTCACTGTCCAGATGTATGGTGCCGTGCATCAATTCAATTAATTGTTTGGTAATCGACAGGCCCAGGCCGGTTCCGCCATACTTCCTGGTAATGGAGGCGTCTACCTGCGAAAAACTCTTAAACAGTTTATCCTTCTCTTCCGGTGAAATTCCAATACCTGTGTCAGAAACCACAAAAAACAACTCAATTTCATCGTCAAACTGCACCGTTTTCGTTACTTCTATATTGATATAGCCCACACTGGTAAATTTTACTGCATTGGAAAGCAAATTATTCAAAATCTGTGTCAGACGCAGCTGATCTCCTACCAGATATTCCGGAATACTCTTGTCAATATTCACCATAATGCGCAGTCCTTTGGCATTAATCGCTGTAATATTCGTTTCAACCGCATGATTTACCATTTCATAAAAATTGAATTCTTTCTGCTCAATTACAAACTTTCCGGCTTCCAATTTTGAAAAATCCAGAATATTGTTGATAATGGCAGACATATTTTCACAACAGCGAATAATAATATCCAGTGTGCTTTTGACTTCTCCTGTAACGCCCGCTTCTAAAAGATTTGTGACATGGCCCCGGATTCCATTTACCGGCGTTCGAAGTTCGTGGGTCACATTTGCCACAAATTCATTTCGCACCTTGATTGTTTCCTCCATCTCCTCTTTCATGCGCACAAGCTTACGCTCCGTCTCGATCCGCTTGGCAACATTGATGGCAAACAGAAGATAATTTTCTCCGTTTCTCACAGTGGTCATCCGCACCGGAAAACAGGTTCCGTTCTTCCGGTACATCATGCCTTCTTTCATCTTTTCCAGCGTTTCCACAGGGAAGTCTTCATTCTCATGATGCAGCTCTCCCGGAAACAATACGTCCAGTTTTAACTGCGTCAGTTTTTCTCCGTATCCCAAATCCTCCTGTGCCAGTGCATTTCCATACAAAATCCTGCCCTGATTGTCAAATTTCAAAATAATCTCCAGGGATGCTTCCATAAAACGGCAGACATCTTCCCCCTGCAATGCGTCCTGCTCCATCATTCCACCTCTTTTTATATGTAATTTTCCAGTTCATCTCTGGCTCTTTGGCCTGAATTTTACTATTTTTAGTATAAGGTCTGACAAATAAGGTGTCAAGACTAAAGTACCGTGGTAAATAAAGGAATACATATTGCGTCTCTGACATCAAAACAGCAGAAATCCTCTTAATTATCCGTTAATTATCTGATTGTTTTTAACAAAAAGAAAACTCAATCTCTGCTTTCGCAAAAATTGAGTTTCTCAGAAAATAATGCCGGCGACCGGAATCGAACCGGTACGATGTCGCCACCACAGGATTTTAAGTCCTGCGCGTCTGCCAGTTCCGCCACGCCGGCATCAATGGGACCTACAGGGCTCGAACCTGTGACCCTCTGCTTGTAAGGCAGATGCTCTCCCAGCTGAGCTAAGATCCCATTACTTATACAGTAAATACTGACTACAGCAGCACACTCACTGCAAACGACCCAGAAGGGACTCGAACCCTCGACCTCCGCCGTGACAGGGCGGCGCTCTAACCAACTGAGCCACTGGGCCATACGTAATCATAGTTAATAAAATGGACCTTCGGGGACTCGAACCCAGGACCGACCGGTTATGAGCCGGTTGCTCTAACCAACTGAGCTAAAGGTCCAAGTTGAACTTATCAACGTAAGCCGATGATCGGACTCGAACCGATAACCTGCTGATTACAAATCAGCTGCTCTGCCAATTGAGCCACATCGGCATATTATTAACTATGTGAATGACTCCTACGGGAATCGAACCCGTGTTACCGCCGTGAAAGGGCGATGTCTTAACCGCTTGACCAAGGAGCCTTATATTTATAAACTTGTCTGTATTTCTTCTGTCTGACGCCACTGCATCAGCAACGAATTTATATTATCATAAGTTCACCCATATTGCAAGCTCTTTTTTTAATTATTTTTATTTTTGTACTTTACTGCATCAGATAGTTAATTGAGAAATGCGCTTCTCCATTTTCATCAAGTTCCATTAAGGCGTATGAAGGTCTGTGTCCTTCCTGTCTGGGGTAAGAGACGCTTCCCGGATTCAAAACAACAACCCCTTTGCCGGAATCCAGCAGCGGTCTGTGCGTATGGCCAAACATAACGATATCCATACCGCGTCCCGCCGCCTCCTTGCGAATATCCTCTATGCCCATGGAAACATAATAATAATGGCCATGGGTAATTAATACATGGTACTTTCCAATGTTCAATTCTTTCTCACGTTCCAAATCTGAGAAAAAATCATTATTTCCCCCCACAATCTCCAGGGGACAGTCCACCAGACCTGCAATATATTCTTCACATCCTTCTGAATCCCCAAGATGAATCATCATATCAATATGCCCCACGTTCCTTATTATTTCTTCCAGGGCTTCGTGTTTCTTATGCGTATCGCTGACAATTAATACTCTCATAACTCTTCCTTTATCCCTCTTGTTCGTGTATCAATCTAATTTTTCTTTGACCGCGCGCAGCGCTTTTCCACGGTGGCTCAATTGATTCTTCATTTCTTCTGACATCTCCGCTGTGGAACAATTGTATTCATCCACATAAAAAATCGGATCATAACCAAAACCATTCTCCCCTGCAGGCTGAAAACCAATATATCCTTCAATTGTCCCCCGGGTGACGCAGGTCTCTCCATTGGCAAATACCGCGGCGATCGCGCACACAAACCTCGCTGTGCGCTGCTGTTTGGGAACGCCTTCTAACCGTTGTAAAATATTCTGGTTCTTCACTTCGTAAGACGTATCCTCTCCCAGATATCTTGCAGAATAAACCCCGGGCTCTTTGTTCAGATAATCCACCTCGAGCCCGGAATCGTCCGCGAGCACTGTCACATCTTCTCCTGAAACCTCTTCTGCAATTCTCTTTGCCTTAATCATGGCATTTTCTTCAAACGTCTTGCCATCCTCAACAATATCCACTGCAATCCCGGCCTCTTTCATAGAGATAATCTCCGCCTGCACATCTGACAGAATACTTCGTATTTCTCTCATCTTTCCTTCATTTCCTGTCGCAAATATAATCTTTCTCATTTATGCCTGTTCCTTTCCCTTTAGTATCCTTCTTCCAAAGCTCTGAGAATCGCATTATAAATTCCCTGAGCCGCTTTCTTTTGATATTCTGCGGAAGCCATCTTATTCAGTTCTTCCTGATTTGTCATAAATCCCACTTCAATCAAAGCTGCGGGAACTTCACAGTTGCGTATAATGTAAATGCTGTTGCCATACATCACGCCGTTACTCTTACTTCCCATGGCGGCCGTCGCCTCCTCCAGGCAGATTTGCGCCAGCCGTTTGCTGCTGAATCCTTCCTCGCTTTTTTGTTCATCATACAGGACTTCCGTACCATTATACTGGGACATCTCCCCCTCTACGGTGGAATTACTGTGAACGCTGATGAACAGATTCGCTTCCGCCTTGCCGCCCAACTGCGCCCGCTGCACAAAAGTAGGATTTACATCCTCAGTCCTGGTATAATAGACGCCGATGTTCCGGTCATTCTGATCCAGCAAGGCTTTAAGCTCCCGTACAATTGCAAGATTGATATCCTTTTCCATAATTCCCTGTTTAATAGCTCCCGGCGCGCCGCCCCCATGCCCGGCGTCTATGACGACCACTTTCTCATAGATTTCCTGCGGCTTTACAAAATCCAGATACAGATAGCCGTCTTCCACTTTACAGTCCGGCTCATAGACTGCGTCCATCGTCAGCTCAATCCTTCCATTTTCCATATACAAATCATTGATGTGGTTGCTCCGTCCCAGCAGGGGATGATTTACAAAATAATCTTTTTCCACATTGGGAATGCGAATGATCATGTTCTGCCTCACGTAATCATTCTCAATTTCCACCTCCTGCAAACTTATGCCTGCGGGCAGCTCTACCCGTAACTGATGCTGTAAACTGATATCCTCCTTCTGTTGTGCCTGTTTGGTATTATAGGCAAGCATCTGAAGGCCCGACATCTGTTTCCGTTTCAGCTCCCGACTGTGGATGCTGGAAAACCGGCCAAATACAACTGCGGACGCCATGAGCGCTGCCATGAGAATTAATGATGAAAATTTCAGTATTTTCCCTTCCATATGTTCCTACCGCCTCTTTGTGTGCATTTGTTACGCCTCTCACGTCCATGATACTTATTTTCGCGTATTACTGTACACCTTCAGGCACAGGTTGCAGTTCTGCGCTTCTTCCGTACTTTCCCAGACATATCCTCTGGAACTGATATAGCCTTTCCCGTCTTTCAAATCCACATCTTCTGTAAATTCATCCGCCTGGTACTCAATTGCGATCGGATGAACCGAACCAGGCGTTGTGATATGTAAGACCACTGCAAATTCTTCTTCTGGCTCCACCTGGATTTCCTGATCAAATTTAATGGTATAATAACCTGCATTCGCCAGGCTTCCCTTTGCCACCGAAACCCGCTCCTGTAAAGAGTCTGTATTTTTAAAATCCTTCACAACAAAAAGTTCATAAGACGTTTCCTTTCCCGTGGCGTAAAATCCTGCTGCCTGCAAAACCTCCCCGGACTGCGCCTGATAGACATTTGCTCCATATACACTGTCCTTATTATATCCAAGCTGCCCTACCCAGCCGCACAGATCTGACTGGTAAATATGATCATAATTGTCCGGTTTTTCCACTCCTGTATAAACCACATTATGGCTTCCAATGTTAACGTCATAATAACTGACATAGAAAACACCGTTGTCTCCAAATTCCTCTCCCCAGCTGTTCTGACAGAGAAATGCTCCGTTTCCTTCCACGTCCATATTAAAATTCTCTTTGGGATAATTATCATCCCATCCGATAATGAGAATCTCATGATTGGGCTTTTCCGTTCCGATATAGCAATACGAAAATGTCTCCTGATTATAATAAGGAGAGTACACCTGAGGACTGCTGAGCGCACTGTAAATCGAAGTCTGCACTCCCCCATATTTAAACACAGACTCCTTCACCTGCTCGAAATCTTTGCCCTCAATAAGCTGTATCTCCTGCACATGCCTGACTGCCGTCAGATTCTCCGGCGACTCGCCGTCCCCATATGGGTCATCCTTCTCTAACACCGGCCCCTGCCATGCCGTCAGGTACGCCATGCCCATCGTATATTCTCCCCCCTCTGCCTGCTGTATTTGAAAACTGTTCCTGAGGGACATATGATCTGGCGAAAATTCCTGCTCCTCTTCCGGCAAAAGGACTGATTCCATGGCGGACAGCGCTGCAAATGCCCAGCAGGTACCATAAGAACCCTGATTTTTCACTCTGGACGTCCGCTGTCTGTCACGCAGGTCATATTGAGGCGGCAGAATACTTGTCTCCTCTGCTTTGTCCACTGCAATTGCCTGATTCTTCTCAATATTCCACTCGTAATTAAATTTCAGTTTGTCTGCAACCGTTCCTAATGAAACGTAATATTCGCCCTCTTTGCCGGTCAGCGGAGATTGAATGTCTTCCTGTTCCCCATTTACTGTTACCTTTTTCTCATTTAGCTGAAATGTAATGACATCGGAACGTTTTTCCAGCACCAGCTTCTCCTTATCATAGAAATGCGCTCCGCAGTTAAAGCTCTCTTCCAGAGTGGAACACGGCACCATAATGTTAAGATTCTGATCCATATAAATACCGTCTTTCTTATTGGTCAGTTTCCTGTGATCCACCAGTACGGATAAATCCTTCTCATTGACCGTCCCGGCAATCAGCGGATTCCAGATTTCCTGTTCCAGCCTGGCTCCACGAAAGTGTTTTACTTCCTCGCTTTTCCCGCCTATATTGGTAAATTTCAGCGCCAACGCCAGGACAAGAACGGCCGACATAACAATATATTTTTTTGAATATCTCACAAAAACCCCTTTCTGTATCTCAGTTTCCAGAAAACTTAATTACTGGGATTAGAATGCCGTTTTGGCGGTTTGGGACCCAAAAACTGATAAAAATATGTTTTCAGCATACCATTGTAAATCTTGCGGTTTTTGTCCGCCTTTCTTCCTATATAACGTTCTGCATCCTCATAGCTGGTAATCAGATACGCCGACCAGCAATCCAGACGTTTTAACGCTTCGCCAATCTCTTTGTACAATCCCGGAAGCGCTTCCTTTTCCTCCAGACGTTCTCCATAGGGCGGATTGGTTATGACAAATCCGTACTTCTTCGGATGGCTCAGCTGATGCAGCGGACGCTGCTGAAAATGAATTAAGGTCTCCACGCCTGCACGTTTTGCATTTTCTCTCGCCGCTTTTACAATCTCCCCGTCAAGATCGTAGCCCTGAATGTCCACAGAAATATCGGTATTCACCAATTCGTCCGCCTCTTCCACCGCATCGTACCACAACTGCCGGGGAATCAGATTTGTCCAGTTTTCAGCCGTAAAACTACGATTCATACCCGGTGCAATATTTGCTGCGATCATTGCCGCTTCAATGGGAAAAGTTCCGCTGCCGCAGAAAGGGTCCACAAGAATACGATCCTATTTCCAGGGTGTTAGAAGAATCAAAGCCGCTGCCAGGGTCTCTGTAATAGGCGCCTTGCTTGCCAGGGTGCGGTACCCTCTCTTATGTAGGGAATCTCCGGAGGTATCTATCGCCGCTGTCACTTCGTCTTTCATCAGAAAAAGACGCAGCGGAAACTCTGCTCCGTTCTCTGAAAACCATTCTTTATGATATTTTTGTTTCATCCGTTCTACCATCGCTTTTTTGGCGACAGATTGAATATCCGAAGGACTGAACAATTTACTTTTGATGGAAGACGCCTTTGCCACCCAGAACTTTCCATCCTCTGGAATATATGTTTCCCAGGGAATTCCTTTGATGCCCTGAAACAGTTCTTCGAACGTTTCCGCATGGAACTGTCCTGCTTTCAAAAGAATGCGTTCCGCTGTGCGCAGGAAGATATTCGCGCGGCAGACTGCCTCCGCGTCTCCTTCAAAGGTCACTCTTCCATCCTCCACCTTTGTAATTTCATATCCAAGATCGTATATTTCTTTTTTTAATACCGCTTCTAATCCAAAATGACAGGGAGCGATTAATTCATATGTTTCCATTCAGTTTCTCCATTACAAATTATGATAACTCTATATTATCTTTTCACTTCCTGGCTGTCAATATTTTTGTAAATTTTGAAATCTTCACTTACCAGCCGTTCTTATTTTTTCACCTTTTGGAGAACTGCCTGAATGCCACCCACCACTGTCACTGTCCGATAACCTTCCTTGCTCAATTCCCTAGCTGCCATCAGACTGCTGGAACCTCTGTCACAGTATAGAATATATAATTTGTCTTTGGGAAGATATTTCTGATACATTTCCAGATTCTCATAGGGAATATTTCTTGCTCCCTCCACATGAACTTCCTCAAACTCTTCCTTACTGCGCAGATCAATCACCCATGCATCCGGATCTTTGCGGTATTCGTTAAATTCCCGAACACTGATTGTCTGAAACTCCATAGAATCACCTCTTTAAAAATGCAGGAACAGATTACCGGAAATGTTTCCGACAATCTGTTCCTACATTATATTATGCAGTATTCTGTTTTCAGTACCTACTATCGGTCATAAGATTTGTGGCAGTTGGAGCCGCTTGCATTTGTGCTGTTCTGAGAATTTGCATTCTTGCTGCTGTTCTGAGCGTATGCATTCTTGCTGTTATTCTGAGAGCTTGCATTTGTGCTGTTCTGAGAATTTGCATTTGTGCTGTTTTGATAGGAATTTGTTCCCTTGTTTTTCATATCGCTGTTTTTTGCCATGATAGTTTCCCTCCTAAAATGTTTACTGCAATGTCTTTGTTACTGCTTTTTTATTATCTGAAAAAAACTTATTTTTTATTCATAAAATTTCAACAGTAATTTATTTACAGTTTCAAAAGTCCATGCGCTCCCACTCTTCATGGTTGATTTTCCTGTCCTTAAAATAATATGTCCGGTCGTGTTCACTGACTTCACGCATGACTCTGCAGGGATTTCCTGCCGCGACTACATTGGAAGGAATATCTTTGGTCACAACGCTCCCTTTTATTCCAACTTTGGCGGGCATCACTGCCATTTTGGCAAGATGGTATATGCCAA
>Ga0224742_10141_pt1 | contig 17004 bp, 14 predicted proteins | sample LIM_E_Water_Neg_FD_161631 | JGI IMG/M metagenome (GOLD analysis project Ga0224742, IMG submission 161631) | Enriched cells from gastrointestinal tract of the lab mouse from Pacific Northwest National Laboratory (PNNL), Richland, Washington... | ecosystem: Host-associated > Mammals > Digestive...
AAGGGGACAGCCGTCCAGGGTTCTATATTTGCGGAAGAAAGCATTGACCTCCTTCATCCGCTCCTGTTCCCGCTTACGCTGGGCAAGTTTCTCCCGGAGCTTCTGGAGGGCGCCGCTGTCATCGCTGCTGATGCCGCCCATTCCGGTGCTTCTAATTTTATCCAGGAGACCTTGGATTTGCTTCCATTCCGCCATATTGGCGGCGGCAGCCTGGTTTTGCTTTTCTTTCCTTCGCACAGGGAAATTGGCGGGGCCGGCGATCAGGATGGAAGGACAGCGGGCGGCGATGGCGTGGCTCTGGTTGATGTTTTCCGCCAGCTTCCGGGCGTAGGTATCCAGGAGACGGTCGGTTTTTTCGTGGTACATAGGGTCTGCGCGGGCCTTCTGGGACTCAGCGATGGCGGCGGCCTTATCTACCTCCTGACGGTAGGAAGCCGTGGCAGAGCCGGGCTTGTAGTCGTGGTAGCTGCTCATTTCCTTGGCCCGGCGGGCGGGGGTCTCGTCAATGGGGTAATAGGTGGGCATGGAATCTACTTCTTGTATTTAATTTAGGGCATCTGTTGTGTGGAGTAAAAGGGATTCAGTTGAACAGAGCCACACCACAGTTTTATCCTTTACATCATGGCGATCTGTCCAGGGACCTGCTCAACAGGCTTGCGGTAGTTTTTCAATTCTCTTGCTGTGGCGGTGCGGATACCTGCACCGTGGGTCGTTTCCGCAGAGGCCAGCCGCCCTTCCTGGAGCAGCTGCTCGATCAGCTCAGACATGAATTGGTTTCCCACAGCATTGTGACATTCCCGGTCACAGAGGCAGGGGATCTCAAAATGTTTCGCGAAGTGCAGCGCGACAGGATCGGTGATGTACAGATTGGTTCGCTTGGTCCTGCAATGTTCCAGGATGAAGGCTATGATCTCCTCGCGTTTGGCCTCCAATGCGGCGCGGTACTCCTCGCTGCTCAGATCGGCGTATTCTTCGTAGCAGTCTACGGCATAGCATCGGAAGGTTTTGCCTTTTGACAGCCGCTCTTGAAGAGGCTGGATATTTGCCTCGTCCATCACGCCGCTGAAGCTGGCGGGGTGCAGATAGAGGTCCTGCCGGTCCTTTACGACCGTATCGCAGACCCCGTTGGAACCTGCTTGGAGCATCCATCCCAGCTGTTGAAACAGGCTGCGGCACTCCTGTTCAAATGCAGCCTCATCCGCCTCGTTTGACCAGCCGGAGTTACAGCCATAGCCGTAATCATAGGCATAAACTTGGATGCGGAAATATACTTTTCGGTATGCCACGTTCATCCCCCTCTGTGGTTCATTTCCTTGGCTTGGCGGGTGAGGGTCTCGTTAATGGAATAATAGGCAGCCATGGTTTCAGCTCCTCTCGTAGATTTGCCGGGAAGCACCAGCAAGAGTATCACAAGGTGTTTTGTACATCTATTCACTAGATTCAACTAATTTAAGACATAATTTTTGCTTAAAATATTCCAGCGCCCTTTTTGAGGCAAAAAGGGCGCCGGATGGTTGACTGTGCATAGCCAACAAATCCGGCGCCGAAACTTCGTGTATTTTAGTTCTGTCTAAAAGGGGGAATGTGGCGATTGAAAAAGGGCACAGGTGGTTAAATAGCCGCTTGTCTGCAAAAAGGGGAGTTCGCATCCCTCCAGTTGTTTTAAAACCCTAAAAATATCCATTTCACGGGATTCTGAAATCCCAAAAAACAAAAAGGTGAAACAATTGGGACTCTAAGCGTTCAGCCTAGAATATCCAGATTGTTTCACCTTTATGCAATAAGTGGGTAAAATCGATTTTCTTTCGAGATTGCGCCCAAAACCAAATCGAAGCCCAGCGAGGCGGGTTCGATTTGGAAAGGAGGAGCAGCGCAATGATCGCGCTCTGACTTTGGAAAAAGTCGGAGCAAGCGATATGCAGCTTGCTCCGACGTGGAGCAGGTGCCCACTTTAGATATTGGTTGTTTGGCCTCAGGCCATATAATCGGAGATATTCTCGATTTCGTTATCTGTGTATTTAAATTGAACAGTAAGGATACTTTGCTCTTGGGCTTTTTGGAAAATAGAACAGATTTTATCTACATAATCAGTAAATGCGGCGTTTTCTCCGTGTGGAATTCCTGTAAAGTAACGGGGACGAATAATTGTAAAGTCATCACCTTTGTACGGCATTCCTCGGAGAATATCCCATAAAGCATCAAGGTTTTGGCCATACCAGCTGTCCCATTCCATTTTTTTCCGCATTTCCTTGAAAAGTTCACTCATATATTTACATTTGCTGAAATCGATTGTAACTTGTTCACGGCCCAACAGCGTGTAATCAAAATGCCTATCTCCTAATTTGAAGTGTAATTGGTCAAATAATTGAAGCATTTTCTGTACAAGTTCACCCGCCGTTCCAAAAGGTTCATCAGCATAACGAATTTGCACATTGAAATCGCCATGACAACAGATAAAACATTCCAATTCATTTAATGAGGTGATCTTGGGGACAATCTCAAATTCAATAGAAAGTATATTAAAAAATATAGAAGGACTATCCCATTTACCAAACCATAATTCAATTGTCTTCATTTGCTCCTCCTGAACTAAGTTCGTAAAACGTTACATAATGGTTATAGGTCACAAAAATCAGGCCATCATTAGAAAACAAAAGTCGATGACCATTACGTCGCCCCTCATAATAATTAATATCTGCTTCATACCAGATACGGCCAGGTGCAGAGGGAAGATGCCCATCTTCGTTACGGTATTTTCCGCCGAAATGCATTTTTCCTGGTGCATATTTTTTAGGAGCTTTACCGTTTCTCCATCCCAATGCACGCAGGTCCTCGTCTGAAATATAGTAGCCGGGTAATTGTCCATAATGAACAAGCCAATAGTCCGCTCCGTTTTCTCCATCTTTTGTTGCACCTCCCGCTACAACTGCATCCATTCGGTCTATTATACAGCGACAGTTAGGGTGTAGTGGAGGCTCAATATCAAGAATTTCATCAATCACATAGATTTTTCCATGACGGCTTGCACACTCTAAACATAATTTGGGGTCAAACGTAGCTTTCCAATATTTCCAGAGTGCGCTCTTTGACGTCTCCGGGGTATAGACATCTAAAAGTCCCTTGATTTGCGCCGTCGCTTTTATATCTCCAGGCTCTGTAAGTACACATCCACACGTTTTATTGATATACATTTTTACCTCCCATTCAGTATTTTGAAATATATTGCTACTTATGGGAGCTAAACTGTAAAAGTTGTACGTTTGTACATTCACTCGGAGAAGTTCTTATAAAATTAAGACAGACCAACCTCTTGGCGGTCTGTCTTATTTTATGGAGCGCGTGCCCACTTTCGAACCTGTCGCTTGTGGGGGGTGATAGTTCTTTTTTGATTATTATAGCACATTTTATCAGAGAAGTCGAGGATAATATTCAATTCTAATGTGAAAAGAAAACCCGTTCTCCTTTTCTTGTGTCCTATATAGTGTGGATACGTTTATCCTCAAAAGCCGAACACTATTGCCTTGCTTCACTTCTCTATCTCATCTATTCTGAGTTGCTTTTATTGACTGCAAAAAACAACTCCCTACTTATAATCGCCGGATGATGCCCCTGTATCAAGAATCTTTCCAATCTGCCATCATTTTTGACCTGCTTGCCCGAAAACAAGTCCTCGACAAAAGCCTTTTGCAGCAGAACATCACCTGTGTATTTTTCGTTTCTCAGCAATTTGCTGATCGTTTCTCTGCTCCAGCGGACTTTTCCAGTTGGCGAAGAAATTTTGTTCTCATATAACCAATTCGAAATTGCTCCCAGGCTATGCCCGGCCGATCTCATCCCAAATATCTTTCGCACAATTTTGGCGTCTGGCCCGTCAATTACCAGCCTTCCATCATTGCTACGCTTATATCCGAAACATACGAATTCGGCATAACCTGAGGTGCCCTTCTCAAAACCTCGCTTGATTCCCCATTTGATGTTTCGGCTCATGTCTTCACTCTCAGCCTGTGAAAAGGCACAGCAGGCGGTCAATAACACCTGCATCCGTTGCTCGTTCAGCCACATGTTCTCCTGCTCGAAGTAGACTTCTATACCCAAGCTGCGCAGATCCTGCAGCGAACGTAGCACGTCCAGCGTGTTGTGTCCAAAGCGGCAACTATCAGATCGGTGTCAATGAAGAACGGGACTTCACCGGATTCAGCAACCAGAGGATCGTGCCGGAGCTGTCCGACCAGCGGATTCTGGAGCAGCTGAACAAAATCCAGCGCGCCAACCAGATCAAGCCGTCGGACAAGCTGGAGGGACGGGCCAACGGCTACAACCTCACCATTGAGATGGAGACCGGTGTGGGCAAGACCTACACCTACATCAAGACCATGTTCGAGCTGAACAAGCACTACGGCTGGAGCAAATTTATTGTTGTCGTTCCCAGCGTAGCTATCCGAGAGGGCGTGTATAAGTCCTTTGAGATGACCCAGGAGCATTTTGCCGAGGAATATGGGAAGAAGATACGCTTTTTTATATACAACTCTGCCCAACTGACGGAGATCGACCGCTTTGCGTCGGACAGCTCCATCAATGTGATGATTATCAATTCCCAGGCGTTCAATGCAAAAGGCAAGGATGCCCGCCGGATTTACATGAAGCTGGATGAATTTCGTTCCCGCCGGCCCATTGATATTATCGCTAAAACTAACCCAATTTTGATCATTGACGAACCCCAGTCGGTGGAGGGCAAACAGACCAGGGAGCGGTTAAAAGAGTTTCATCCGCTTCTGACCCTGCGCTGCTCCGCCACCCATAAGAGCGACAGCATCTACAATATGGTATTCCGGCTGGATGCGATGGATGCCTACAACCGGCGGTTAGTCAAGAAGATTGCGGTGAAAGGAATCACCGAAAGCGGCAGCACCGCCACCGACAGCTACCTCTATCTGGAAAGCATCAATCTCTCCAAAAGCGACCCCACCGCCACCTTGCAGTTTGAGGTGAAGATGGCCGGCGGCGCTCCGAAGAAAAAGAGCCGTATCGTCAAAATTGGAGACAACCTTTACGACTACTCCGGCGGTCTGGAGGAATACCGAAATGGTTTCGTGGTCAAGCAGATCGATGGGCGGGATGATTCTGTTGAATTTTTGAACGGCATCAAAATTTTTGCTGGAGATGTGATCGGTGCGGTGGATGAAGACCAACTTCGCCGCATCCAGATACGGGAAACCATTCTCTCCCATATCCAGCGGGAGCGCCAGTTGTTTTACAAGGGTATCAAAGTCCTCTCGCTGTTCTTCATTGACGAAGTGGCAAACTACCGGGAATATGATGCGGCTGGCCAGCCAGTCAACGGAAAATATGCCGCCATGTTTGAGGAGGAGTATGAGGACATTATTGGAAGTATGCAGCTTGCCATTGGCGATGATGAGTATCTCAGGTACTTGCAGGCTATCTCGGCATCAAAGACCCACGCTGGTTATTTTTCGGTGGACGGCAAAGGCAAAATGGTCAACTCCAAGGTTGGCCGTAAGGAAACGACCTCTGATGATGTGAGTGCCTATGAGCTGATTATGAGGAACAAGGAGTTGCTGTTGGACCGCGACCCAGTTCGCTCCCCGGTGCGGTTCATCTTCTCCCACTCCGCCCTGCGGGAGGGCTGGGACAACCCGAATGTATTCCAGATCTGCACCTTGAAGCAGAGCGGCAGCGATGTCCGCAAGCGGCAGGAGGTGGGGCGCGGTCTGCGCCTGTGCGTCAACCAGAGCGGCGAGCGAATGGATACCAATGTCCTTGGCAACGATGTGCATAACATCAACATTCTCACTGTCATTGCCAGTGAAAGCTACGACTCTTTCGCCAAGGGGCTGCAAACGGAGATGGCTGAAGCGGTCGCCGACCGTCCCCGCGCTGTAACAGTGGAATTGTTCGTCGGCAAGGTTATCAAAGACGAGCATGGCAATGAGCAGGTCATCGACCAGGCCACGGCCTCCGCCATCCACTTCGATATGATCGTCAATGGTTATATCGACCGCAAGGGCGCACTGACTGACAAATATTATGAAGATAAGGCAAACGGTGAACTCAAAGTAGCGGAAGAAGTCGCAGACTCCGCCGCCTCAGTGCTTGCGATCGTTGATTCTATTTATGACGAGCACAGTATGCAGCCGGAAAACGCCCGCAGCAACAACATAGAACTGCAAGTGGATGAGGACAAATTGGCTATGCCGGAATTTAAGGCACTATGGTCAAGAATCAATGCCAAATCTATCTATATTGTAGATTTTGATACGGAGGAACTGATCCAAAAAGCCATTGCTGCCCTGAACAGCAAATTGCGCGTTTCCAAGATACATTTTCAGGTAGAGACCGGGGCAATGACGGCAATCCAATCCAAAGAAGAACTGCTTTCCGGTGCATCCTTTGTGAAAGAAGAATCCGCCAGCTACGGTGTGACTATGACGGCAAATTCCAATGTGAAGTATGATTTGATTGGAAAGCTGGTCGATGAAACCGGACTGACACGTAAAGCCCTTGTTGCCATTCTGAAAGGTATCCAGTCTGCTGTATTCAGTCAGTTTAAGGATAACCCGGAGGAGTTTATCGTCAAAGCCGCAGCTCTCATCAACGACGAGAAAGCAACAGCGGTTATTGAGCATATTACCTATGATGTTCTGGACGACCATTACGGTACAGATGTCTTTACTGATCCGACTATCAAAGGCAGGCTTGGCGTAAATGCAATGAAAGCCCAAAAGCACCTATACGACCATGTCGTTTATGATTCGACCGTGGAGCGGGACTTTGCCGCAAATCTTGATACAAATACAAATGTCGCAGTCTATGTGAAATTGCCGGATGGATTTTATATCGCAACGTCGGTCGGTCATTATAACCCAGATTGGGCTATCGCTTTCTATGAGGGAAGTGTCAAACACATTTACTTTGTAGCGGAAACAAAAGGCTCTATGTGTTCCATGCAATTGCGGTTGATTGAGCAATCCAAAATTCACTGCGCAAGAGAACACTTTAAAGCTATTTCCGGCGATGGAGTAGTTTACGATGTGGTGGATAGCTACAGAACACTGTTGGAAAAGGTTATGCGGTGACAGTTTCGCTACTTCGCAAGCAGTGTCTTTGTTCCCACAAAGACTCGAAACTGCGATTTCCGGCAACGCCGGAAACCGCAGTTTCTGCTTGTTGGGGTAGCACCCCAACCCCCTTTTTCAGCCCCGTGACCGGGGCTGGCTGCGCGTTCGGTTCCCGAACGCTATTGTTCCTGCTCCGCAGGAAAAGACGGAGACTGCGCTCCCCTGCAAAGTGAAAAAGCGGCAATCCCAATTCTCACCACCATCATCGGATAGCGGCAAGACAGGCGAGGGACTGTCTGGACAATTCCCAAATCTCGTCCAGGCGGTTCTGCAAATCTTCAATGTCCGCCGCATAGATGCTCCCGGTTTCGTTTGCCCGTTTCGCGTACTGGTTCAGATTATTCGTGCATCGCTGGAGCATGGAAACAAGCTGACGCACATCCTGCAAATCCAGCCTGATACAGATTCCGTCCAGCGCCATCTTGCGGATATATGCGCTCATGTTCAGAACGCCGGCGTCCTCCATTTTGAGTTTTATCCGCTCCTTGTCCTCCGGCGAGATGCGGATTTTCAATTCTTCTGTCCGTTTACTCATTGCGTTTCGGCTCCTCCCCTCGCAAATAAAATCAGCCGTTTTTGATTTTCGGCATTGTACTGCAAATCAGGTTTTCAAAAAATGGCCGGACACAGGAGGCCAATTCCCATATCCGGCGCATATTCCGTATTTCCGTTACGGTTAGTGGTAGTGTTCAAATTGACCACCACCAGCATCCGTAACACTTTTCGGCTTTTTGTTACGGTTAGAGCAAGTGTTCAATTTGGACACTTGCCTTATCCGTAACGGTTTCTCTGCGTTCCGTTACGATTGTTGCAAGGGGTCATTTTGACCATTTAGCTTATCCGTAACGCTCTGGCGGTAAGCCCGCTGGCGGCAGGCATTGCAGCAGTAGACCGCATCCGACCGCTTGGGTGTAAAGATTTTTCCGCATCCTTTGCAGACCCGGTTCTGTCGTTTTTCCAGCCGCCGCTGTTTCAAATCTTTCTGATACCCTCGATTCCCGCACAGATGATAATAGCAGTATTTCTTGGTTTCAATCAATGTGTAGAAATCCCGTCCACAGCCCTTACAGATGATTTTCCGTACAGCGGAATTTGGTCTTATCCCGACGATTTTTTCTTCATACCATTGCTTCAGCGTTTCCTGATTTTCATATTCCCAGTCACAGTTCCACATGGAGTTTTCCCTTCCTTCCATAGGACAGGGCAGGCCAAAAATATCTGACCCGCCCCATCATCGTGTTATACGATTTCTGCTTCCTGCTCCTCTGCCCGCTTCTGCCGATACCGCATTTTACTGTGCGCTTTCCTTTGGCAAGCCTCACAGCAATATTTCACATCGTTTCTGGTCGTGGTAAACACTTTCCCGCAGTTCCCGCAGACACATTCGCGGCTCCTGCCTGCCGCCGCCTCCTGCCGGTAGAATTTCGCCCGGCAGTTCGGGCCGCAGAACAGAGTGTTCGACCGCGTGGATTCAAATTCTTCCCCACAGCATTTGCAGACCAGCTTGAACGGCTGGCCGACTGCGTGTTCGCCGGCCTTGATCTTCTGGTAGCGTTCCTGGCTCTTGACCCGATGCCTGTGCAGGGAAGCCTGCCGCTTTTCTTCCTCCGGCGTCAACTCCGGTGCTGGGAGGTCGAACCGTCCGATAAATTTCAGATAGATGTCCACTTGCTGTGTCCGGTCGCCGTCTACCTTTTCCGGGGCGTGGACGATGATCTTCTCGATAAACTCGTTTATCATCGGCGTAGTCAGCTCCGAGAAGTCCGTGTACTTCTTTGCCAGGGCAAGGAAGCGTTCCACATTGGCGGTGTCTTGCTCGAAGCTGTCCAGAGCCGCTTCCGCCTCCGTGACAGACTGTCGGAGTGCAGTCTGCTCCTGCTCATACCCGGTAAGAAGGGTGTCGAAGCGTTCCTCGCCGATGCGCCCCACCGCGTAGGATTCGTACAACTTCCTGATGATGGTGTCCAGTTCCTCACAGCGCCGCTTATCCTTGTTCAATTTACGCTTCAAATCTTTTGCCGCCTGCGCCTGTCGGACCTCGGATGCCGCCCGAACCTTTTGAATAAATTCGGCCTCGTTGGAAATGGCATAGGCGCTTGCAGAGCGGATGGTTTCCAAAATCAATGTCCGTAGAGCCTTGGTGGAGATATGATGGTTACTGCAAGCCATCCCGTGCTTCTGCCGGGTCAACGTGTAGGTGGAGCAGTCGAACCAGTCCGACGAATAAGGCTTGGCGGCGGTTCCCCGTGAGCGGTGGTTATACAGCTTCGCGCCGCAGTCGGCGCAGTAGAGAAGCCCGGTCAGGGGATTGGCCTCGCCGATGGTGTCGTGGCGGCGGGGTGTTTTCCGCAGTTTCTGGGCAAGCTCCCAGGTCTCTTTATCCACGATTGCCTCGTGGGTGTTTTCAAAAATCAGCCAGTCCTCCGGCGAGTGGATAACGGCCCGTTTGTCCTTGTAGGATTCCTTATGGGTGCGGAAGTTGACCGTATGCCCCATATACTCCGGCTTGGAAAGTATCTGCCCCACTGCGAAGCCGTTCCAGCTATAGGGCCGGGGGATGTCCTCCCTACTTTTCCAAACGCCCCGCCCCTGCCTTGCGAAGTAAGCGGCCGGCGTCTCGACCTTCGCCTCGCAGAGTATCGTGGCGATCTCATACGGCCCGTGGCCCTCAATGGTAAGCTGGAAGATACGCCGCACCACCGCCGACGCTTCCTCGTCAATCAGCCAGTGGTATTTGTCGTTGGGGTCTTTCTTGTAGCCGTAAATGGCACAGTTGGTGGTGGGCTTGCCGGACTCGCCCTTGACCCGAATGGCAGTGCGCTGCTTGCGGCTCAGGTCCCGCAGATACCATTCGCTCATGATGTTGACGAACGGCGCGAACTCGCTGGAATTGGGGTCAGCGCTGTCGATGCTGTTGCCGATAGCGATGAAGCGCACCCCGAATTTGCGAAAGAGAACCTCCGTGTAAAATCCTGTCTGGAGGTAATCTCTGCCGATTCTGCTCATGTCCTTTGTGAGTACCAGAGCCACTTTCCCGGCCTCAATGTCGGCCACCAGCCGCTTCCATGCCGGCCGGTCGAAATTTCCGCCCGACCATCCGTCATCGGTGTAATGGACGATATTGGAAAAGCTGTGCTGGGCAGCGTAGCCCTCCAGGTACTTTTTCTGATTTACGATTGAATTACTGTCCCCAGCGGATTCATCGTCACGAGAGAGCCTCTCGTATAAAGCCGTGATTTTCTTTTCAGCCTGCGTTGCGCTCATGACGCGCTCCTTTCAGACTGACGGCTCATTTGTGGTGCATCCATTGTACCACGCTCCCCGCTGTTTTGCAGCCCCTCATTTCGGATCATCCGCAAAATTTTTTCTTCCATCGTCTCGCCGCCGTTGTCGGAAAAGACCACCTTCACCTTATAGGTGGTGGAACCGATACGCCGGGTCATATACTGGCAGTTCTGATTGCCGTTGTTTTTCGTCATGGTGTCCTTTCTCATATCATTGAAATCCAAAACAGTAATTTCTGATATGGGAAGCCGTTTCCCCGAAGCAGTTCCTGGCAGGCATATCCCTTTGTTGGTGCTGTGCCGTTGTGTCTCACCCTCGGTACGCTCGCTTTCGGTCGTGGCATACTTTTCCGGCGTGATAGCTGCTCGGACGGTCATTCAGTTGTCATTTTCGCCACCTTTCTGTTTCTGGATTTTTGGTTATGTATGAGAAAGGAAAAAGCAGATACAAAAAACCGCCCACGGATTTTCTCCGCAGTCGGCTATGTATCTGCCAAATGAAATATGTGTATTATATAGACATAAGATATTCAGTTCAAATATGAGCTTATTATAATCCAAACATCCGTTCCTGTCAAGCCCTGCCAAAGAAAATTTTTGAGGGAGACGGCAGACAGGCGGTCAGCGATGATACAAATGCAAAGGAAAAACTCCCGCAAGATCCCGCCCATAGGGGGAGCCTTGCGGAAGCCTGTACGCTTTTGCACTGGTGCAAATGCCGGGTGAAAGTCATGTATAAATCAGTTCACCCTTGATGCTTTCCTCAGCGCGGTTTACAATGCTGTTCATTGCCTTGACCCATTCCCATTGTGACCGATGCTTCAAGTCCTTGGTCACGCCTTCGGCGGCGGTCATCTGCCTGATGATAAGCCGGCAGCGTTCCTGCGCCTGCTCGTTAAGGTCGGCCAAATAGGTGTGCAGCTTGCCCGTCAAAATCAGATGGTTCAGCAAGAGCGGGTTCGTTTCTTCCAGATATGCCCGGTGCATCCGTCCCCACTTCCCGATGGGGCGGTCATCACCCTCCAGCAGTTCAATAGCCGGGATGTAGTAGTCCCCGACCAGGACATAATCAAGACCATTCGCCTCGTCATGGATGTTCGTCTTTAATTCGTTCATAGCGTTCCTCCGTCATTTCAGATGTTTTCGGTAGCGGCTACCGATAATGCGATACGGGTCTTTATCTCCTTTCCTACGACCGCAAGTCCTATTCACCACAAATGAGCCGCAGTCATATGTATTTGGTAGCAGAAACCACTCTCTACATATTAACTCTCAGCAGGCATTTTTAGAGAACTACGCCCAGCGGAACGGCTTCACCAACGTCCGGCACTTCATGGACGATGGAGTGAGCGGCACGACCTTTGACCGGGACGGCTTCAAGGCCATGATTGCCGAGGTAGAGGCCAGGAACGCGTCCACCATCATTGTCAAGGACATGAGCCGCTTTGGACGTGACTATCTCAAGGTAGGCTTCTACACCGATGTGGAGAGAATTGCCGCACAACCCGCCGATGCTGGGTGTGCGCTCCACCATCTGTCGGTAAATCGTCCTGGCTTTCTTTTTCAGCGTGGGAGCGTCCCACCTCCGCTCCGACAGATAGCGGAGGGATGCAGGGGCGATGATATGCCACATCAACCGTTCACAATGTGATATACCCCAGCAAAATTCTGATTATGTAATGAATACAGAGGAAAAATCCAGCAACCCATGAACCAGAACTGGCAGCCACAGTGTCACGGACCATTTCCGCAGGGCATAGAAACTGCAATGGCCTACGGTGTACCCGCCCAATACGGACAGCAGGTGAAGCACGAAAGACTCTGTCGCAAAGCCATTTTTAATCATTGGCATCAGCGTGTGCATACAGGCAAACAGCACTCCCGGCAGCACCCATACCGCCCAGGCGGGAACACCGCCCTTTTCCACCAGCAAGGGGAGCAGCCCCCGAAAGATGAGTTCCTCCCAAAATGCAATCAGAAGCAGGTAATATCCCCATTGGTAACAAATAGCCAGCGGCTCCGATTTGACGACCAGCAGGGCTCAAAACAGCACAGCCAGGTATCCGGCTGCCAATAGAGACAGTATCGCTTTTTCCCGCGCTCTGCTTTCAAGCCCATTTCCTGCGGGAATTGCTTCCAGCCAAGAAGTGCCCAGGCAATCACTGCGGCCAGTATTTCTGGCAGCACAACGATCCATTCTTGATACAATGCAGGAAGGAGCGTTTCTGCCGTTACCCCCGAGGCGGACAGCAATGCTCCGGCGTGATAAAGCCCACCATAATACCAAAGCGACCAGCCATAAATGACTGCCGCGATCAGTATAGCCAGTATGCAATAGCCCACACGTTTTAGCGTATCCATAGTCACCTATCCCAGCGCCACATCCAGCGCCAGCATGATGGTAAATCCTGCTGCGAAGAACAGCGTCCCCAGGTTGGAGTGTTCTCCGGCAGATGCTTCCGGGATCAGTTCCTCCACTACTACATAGATCATCGCTCCCGCCGCAAAACCGAGCAGATAAGGCAGAGCGGGCAGAATCAGCCCTGCCGCCAGCATGGTCAGGATCGCCGCCAAAGGCTCCACGATGCCGGAGAGAACGCCATATAGGAAAGCGCGGCCTTTTCCCATACCCTCCGCCCGCAACGGCATGGAGATGATAGCACCCTCCGGGAAGTTCTGAAGGGCGATACCAAGAGACAATGCCAGCGTACCGGCGGCGGTGATGCCGCTGTTCCCGGCTATCCAGCCCGCCAGCACCACGCCCACCGCCATTCCCTCCGGGATGTTGTGAAGGGTGACGGCCAGTACCAGCATGGTGGTCCGTTTCAGCCGGGTGTGGGGGCCTTCCGGCTGACTGCTGTTCTGGTGCAGATGGGGGATCGTCCTGTCCAAAACCAGCAGAAACAGAACGCCCAGCCAAAACCCGATGACAGCGGGGAGAAACGCCCACTGGCCCATATCCCCCGCCTGCTCCATCGCGGGGACCAGCAGACTCCAGACAGACGCCGCCACCATGACCCCGGCGGCAAAGCCGGTCAAGGACCGCTGGACCATCGGATTCATTCTTCCTTTTATGAAGAACACGCACCCTGCTCCTAATGAAGTCCCCAGGAAGGGAAGGAGCAGTTCAAGGACTGCATTTCTTGTCATTTCTTCACACTTGCCTCCAAATAACACAGCGGCGCAAGGCTCCCGCCAAGCAAAGCCGTTTGTCTGATTTGAAAATTATGCTCCGAAATGAACCGTTCAAACCCTTCCACTGTCCATTTGGAATAGACCTTGAACCCCGCCAGGGTCAGCAGCCGCGTCCTCAGACGGAACCCTGCGCCCCTTCCATGCACAAATGTCGGCGCATACAAAATCCCGTTTGGCTTCAATACCCGCCTGATCTCCGCCAGCGCCAGCTCCAGGCGGGGCATGATGTGCAGGGCGTTGGAGATCACCACGGCGTCAAAGCTGTCCGGCGCATAGGGCAGGGCCGTGGCATTCTGGACAGAGAAATGCAGACGGCTGGAGCGGGGCTGTTTCCTGGCCTCCACAATCATATTTTCGGAGAAATCCGTGGCCTCCCACAGACGGACACGCCCCGCCGAGCTGCCCGCTGCCACAGGCCAGCTCCAGCACATTCATCTCCCTGGTCAGGCCGGGACGTATCCTCTCACAGATCGCATCATAGAGTTTCCCGCTGTGTTTCATGAGCGGCCCATAGGATTTTGCCGTCCTCTGCCAAAATTCTTTGTTGTCTCCCGCTTTCATGGATCGTTTCTCCCTTATCCCAGGTCACACTCTGCCCGCCAGCCGTCTCCGGCAATGCTCCGGCAGATTCACTACCATCGTGCGCACAAAGTCCTGCATTTCTTCCTCGGTCAGATCAAACCCCATCGCCGGGAGCCGATCATGAATCAGCTCGACACACCGGAGCATATCCTTTGCCAGCAGGAAGCCGGTGTCCGTCAGGTAGATCTTCCCGTATTTCTCCCGCACCAGAAGATTCATATCCATTAGAGTCGCCATCATTTTCGTGACAGAGGCTTTCGAGCAGTTCAAAGCCTTTGCCACGGCCTGCGTCCCCACGTCTGGAGTACTTTTGCCCAATTCGTAGATCGTCAGCAAATAGCGAAGATGGGCTTCCCGTAATTCCGCCATAGAATGATTCCTCCCCAATGGGAGAAGGCATGAGCAGATCCCGCTGCCCATGCCTCCTCACCATGTCTTGCAAGATTTGAAGTTTTAGTGACAGCCGCGGCAGTTGCCGCAGTCACCGTTGCAGCCTCCGCCGGACTTGCGGGACTTCCACAGGGACCGGACAGCCAGGGCCACAACGCCCGCCAGGACCAGCAGAACGACAATTTCTCCAGGAGTCATGTTTCGATCACCTCACTGCGCGGCGGCCACAGAGGTCAGCCGCCGGGTGCTCTCCTCGCCCTGATAGCCCTTGCGCAGCAGCAGGTACAACATGCCCGCCAGCAAAACCAGAGCCGCAACGGTTCCAACACCAAACGCCGCCTCGCCTGTGACCAGCCCGCCCAGCTGGAACACGATCAGGCTCACCACATAGGCAAAGACGCACATATACCCAATCGCCGCCGCCGTCCATTTGGCGTTGTTCATCTCCCGCTTGATAGCGCCCATGGCGGCGAAGCAGGGAGCGCAGAGAAGATTGAAGATCATGAAGCTGTATGCGGCCATGGCCCCGAAGTCCGCCCCGATGGCGGCGTAGATGCCGCTGGCGTCCTCCATCAGGTCCGCTTCCCCGGCGTAGTGATAAGCCACGCCGAAGAAGTTGACAACCTCCTCTTTGGCAATCAGTCCAGTGAAGGTGGCCGTGGTAGCCTTCCAGGCCATGTCACCCACCCAGCCCAGGGGCGCGAAGATGATGGCAATACCGCTTCCGATGGCGGCCAGCAGGGAATCGTTGTTGTCCTCCACGGCCTGGAACACACCGTCTACAACGCCATAGCCCATAAGGAACCAGAGGATAATGGAGCTGAGGAGGATGATAGTTCCCGCCCGCTTGATAAAGGACCAGCCCCGCTCCCAGGTGGCCCGGAGGACGTTAGAGGCGGAGGGTGCGTGGTAGGCGGGCAGCTCCATGACGAAGGGGGCAGGTTCCCCGGCAAAGGCTTTGAACTTCTTCAGCATGATGCCGGAGATCACCACGGCAGCAATGCCGATGAAGAAGGCGGAGGTGGCCACCCAGGGAGAATCACCGAACACCGCCCCTGCAAACAGACCGATAATGGGCATCTTGGCCCCGCAGGGGATGAAGCCGGTGGTCATGATGGTCATCTTCCGGTCCCGGTCCTGCTCGATGGTCCGGGAGGCCATGATACCGGGGACGCCGCAGCCGGTTGCCACCAGCATGGGGATGAAGCTCTTGCCGGACAGGCCAAAGCGGCGGAAGATGCGGTCCATGATGAAGGCCACACGGGCCATATAGCCCACGTCCTCCAGGATAGCCAGCAGCAGGAACAGCACCAGCATCTGGGGCACAAAGCCCAGCACAGCGCCAACACCGGCCACAATGCCGTCCATAATCAGACCGTACAGCCAGCCGCTGACGCCCAAGGAGGTGAGGATGCCGTCAAAGAAATTGGGGACAATCTCGCCGAACAGTGTATCGTTGGCCCAATCGGTGCCGAAGGTGCCGATACCCATGCCCCCGTCCGCAACGGAAGTACCCATAGCGATGGCGTAGATGCAGAACATGATCACCGCGAAGATGGGCAGGGCCAGAATCCGGTTGGTGACGATCTGGTCGATCTTATCAGAGACGGACAGGCTGCCCTTGGCCGCTTTCTTCTTCACGGCCTTGGTCACAACAGAGTTGATGTAAGAATACCGCTGGTTGGTGATGATGCTCTCGGCGTCATCGTCCAGCTCCTTCTCGCAGTCGACGATGTGCTGTTCCAGGTGGGCTTTCAGGTCGGCGGAGAGGTTCAACTCCTCCAGGACCTTCTCGTCCCGCTCGAAAATCTTGATGGCGTACCAGCGGAGATAGCCCTCCGATACCTTGCCCTGGATGGATTCCTCAATGTGGGCCAGGGCGTGTTCCACGCTGCCGGTGAACACATGGGGCAGTTCCCCGGCCTGTTTCCTTTGGGCCAGAGCCACGGCCTTTTCCGCCGCCGCCATGCCGCCCTCCCCCTTGAGGGCGCTCATCTCCACCACCTCACAGCCCAGGGCCTCGCCCAGCTTATTGAGGTTGATGGTATCGCCGTTCTTCCGAACCAGGTCAATCATGTTCACCGCCACCACCACGGGTAGGCCCAGTTCGATGAGCTGGGTGGTGAGGTAGAGGTTCCGCTCGATATTGGTCCCGTCCACGATGTTGAGGATGGCGTCCGGCTTCTCGTTTACCAGATAGGACCGGGCCACCACTTCCTCCAGGGTATAGGGGGACAGGGAGTAGATGCCGGGCAGGTCCTGGATGACCACATCCTTATGGCCCTTCAGCCTGCCTTCCTTCTTTTCCACGGTAACACCGGGCCAGTTGCCCACGTACTGGCTGGATCCGGTGAGGGCGTTGAACAGCGTGGTCTTGCCGCAGTTGGGGTTGCCCGCCAGGGCAATCTTGATGTCCA
>Ga0224742_10142_pt1 | contig 17002 bp, 22 predicted proteins | sample LIM_E_Water_Neg_FD_161631 | JGI IMG/M metagenome (GOLD analysis project Ga0224742, IMG submission 161631) | Enriched cells from gastrointestinal tract of the lab mouse from Pacific Northwest National Laboratory (PNNL), Richland, Washington... | ecosystem: Host-associated > Mammals > Digestive...
ATACGATTATGCCTATCGTCCGCAGCTTGCGCTCCGAATTGGGTTCATTACTTTTTACTGCGCTGATTATTTGAGAAATATTTTTTATAAGAGAAGTCAATTCATCATCAGACAGATATAGCGGGGAAAGAGAAAATCCCGTCATATCTTTTTTGATATTGATATTCGGAGAGTGGCAATATTCTTGAAACTGTTTTGCAAACCCAATGAAATATTGCATGAAATACTGCATATAAAGTTCGCCGGAATTTTTCTCGACGATTGTTTCTATATCGCTGATGAGGTTATGTGCCAACGAATAAGTTTTTTCTACCGTACCGCGCACCTGTGTTTCTTCCACCACCTGTAAAATGCCGTCGCTTAACATTTTTTTGAGATGCCGGTATAAGGTAGCTTGGGGAATGTCGGTATAAATATCGGCTAACTGTTTTGCAGTTGCTTTCCCCTTTGAATGTATTTCAAGCAGTAACTTACATTTCACCGGATTTGTAATGCACTCCATAAGCCTACCTGTCATCTTTCACCCTCCTGCGTTGATATATGAAAATATTATCATTTTGATACTAAAAAGTCAATCGACACTTTGATATAGCGCAATTAAAAATATGGAATATTTTTCGGTGTATGTTTGGCATTTTCGGCGCGTTTCCCGTAGTAGGAAGTAGGAAAAAATATTTCTTAAACTTTTCTAAAATCTTCGGCAAAATTGCCATGTCTGGTGTAGTAGGTAGTGAAAGAAAAATTATCACAAAGCGGGTAGAAAAACCGCTTGCAAACGTCTTGTTAGCGAAAGGGGGCTACTCATGGAAAACAGGAAACGAAACGTGCAAATCATTATTCGGGTAACAGAAGAAGAACGGGCATTGATTGAAGAAAAAATGCAACAGATACCGACACTCAATCTTTCTGCCTATGCTCGGAAAATACTCATTGACGGCTACATTATCACGCTTGATTTGCAGGAAGTCAAAGGGCATACGGCGCAGCTTCAGAAAATCGGCGTGAATATCAATCAGATTGCAAAGCGTATCAACGAAACCGGACGAATTTACGCAGACGACATGGACGAGATAAAACGCGCCATGGAAGAAGTCTGGCGATTGGAACGGCGATTGCTTCTGCAATTCAAAAGTTTAATGAAATGAGGGTTTGGGATACTTCCCAACAAGCAAAATGCTCCGGCGGCAGACGGGCATTTTACGAGAACGGCTATCCGTTCTCTATGCTTGCTATTCAGTTTTATCTTTAGAAAGGACGGGAAAGAAATGGAACGGAAACGCAAAATCAAGGACGGGCATATCGTGGTGGAAAATCCGCTGTTTCAAGAATTGCCAACGCATGAAGTAACGATAAAATCTGGCAGGACGCTGTATCGCTTTACAGGCAGTTATGACGGGGAAAGGAGCCTGCCCCACAAGGTTTTACGCCTTATTGAGCAGGAAAAGGGCAAAAAAGATGTTGATTAAAAATGCCGGAGCCGATAAAATAGGGGTAAGCAATCCTGTATTAGCAGACTGCCCGCCGATGAAAGGAGCAGAAACTATGTTAAGGCAGTCTGACAAAATTACCGCCCTCTATTGCCGCTTATCACGCGACGACGAATTACAGGGCGACAGCAACAGCATTGTTAATCAAAAGGCAATTTTAAGTAAATACGCAAAAGAAAATCATTTCTCAAATACTGCGTTTTTCGTAGACGACGGATACTCTGGAACGAACTTCAACCGTCCGAGTTGGAGCGAACTTCTGGAACGGATTGAAAACGGAGAAGTGGCGACGCTGATTGTCAAAGATATGTCGCGGCTTGGACGTGATTATCTGAAAGTGGGATTTTATACCGAAATCCTGTTCGTGGAAAAAGGAATGCGGTTTATCGCTATCAACAACGGCATAGACAGCGCAAACCAACAGGACAGCGACTTTACCCCCTTTTTGAACATCATCAACGAATGGTACGCAAAAGATACAAGCAAGAAAATCCGCGCTGTGATGAAGTCCAAAGGAGAAGCGGGCGAGCACCTTTGCACCAACCCGCCCTATGGGTACAGGAAAGACCCTGATAACAGAAAACGGTGGATTGTGGACGGAGAAGCCGCCGAAGTAGTCAAGCGGATATTTGCCCTTTGTCTGGACGGTTACGGACCGTCGCAGATTGCCCGTATTCTGAAAGAGGATAAAGTCATAACGCCGACAATCCATTTTCAGCAGACAGGCAGGGCAACGAGAAACGCGCCGCCGGACAATCCCTATAACTGGACGGGCGATACCATAGCCGACATTTTGGAGCGTCCAGAATATCAAGGGCATACGGTAAACTTCAAGACCTATAAGCAGTCCTACAAAAGCAAGAAAACCTGTTACAATCCAGAGGAAAAGTGGCTTGTGTTTGAGAATACCCACGAAGCAATCATTGACGCCGACACATGGGCGAGGGTGCAGGAACTACGGAAAAACAAACGACGCCCGACGAGGACAGGAAAGACAAATATGTTTTCCGGCATTGTGCGCTGTGCCGATTGCGGCGAAAAGCTGTATTACTGCACAAGCAAGAACTTTGAAGCAAGACAAGACCATTTTGTTTGCTCTACTTCAAGGCTCAAGGGGAAAGAGATTTGCTCTACTCATTTTATCCGCGCCGTTGTCTTGGAACAGGGCGTACTCGCTCACATGAGATTGACGATTGCCTGTGTCGCTAACCACGAAGAACAATTCCGAAAAGCTATGGGTGCGAAGCAGAAAGCCGAAGCGAAAAAGGAACTGGCGGCGAAGCGGCGGCAACTAACGCAAGCGGAACGCCGGATAGAAGAACTTGACCGATTATTCAAGCGTATTTACGAGGACAACGTAGGCGGAAAACTATCTGACAGCAGATTTCAAATGCTCTCCGACGATTACGAGCAGGAGCAGGAAGAACTGCGGAAAAAGCTGTTGCGATTGAATGAAGAAATTAGCGAACAGGAAGAACAAACAGAGGACATTGACAGGTTCATCAGCAAAGTACGGAAATATCTTGACTTGGACGAGTTGACACCCTCTGTCTTAAACGACATGGTAAAGGCGGTGTACGTTCACGCGCCGGATAAATCAAAGGGGCATAGGGAACAGCAGATTGACATTTCCTATGACCTTGTGGGAATACTCCCCGCGTCTTTACTGAATGACCTGCAAAATGGAGAAACGGCATAGCCTGCAAGCTACGCCGTTTCCCGGAAACATTTCTAATACTGTCTTATGAGTGCTGCCCTAAACGGCTGCCGTTTTTCACAGCCGGCTTTTCCAGCGTCAGTGAAAAAACTTCACACAGAAATACTATAGATTTCTGACACCTTTCGCCATATCCTGACATATATTTAAAATAAACTCCAGTACAATGGAATATTTCACCAAATAGAAGGAGCAAAATGGCGAAAGAAGCAGAATGGAATAAAAACTTTAACATTGGGGTTGATTCCATCGACAATGCACACCGAAAACTTTTTTCAATTGTTCGCAAACTAATCAATTTAAGCCAAAATGAACATAACGGCCAGTGGGCATGCGCCGAGGGTATCAAATATTTTAAACGTTATGCTATAGAGCACTTTACCGACGAGGAAGCATATATGCAGTCCATTGATTACAGCGGGTATAAAATCCACAAACGCCTTCACGACGATATGCGCTATAAAACCCTTCCGGCTCTCGAAAAAGATTTATCAGAGTCAAATTATTCTCAGGAATCCATCCATCATTTTCTCGGCATCTGCCTCGGATGGCTGACTGCACACATTATGATTGAGGACCGTGCAATTGCCGGAAAAATACCAAATAAATGGAAAAGAGATAATACCGGGGAAGCTATGGACGCTCTGGAAGACGCCCTGTCCGTTACCATACAGGAAATATTCAGATTACAGATAGAAATTGTCAGCGAACATTACAACGCCGAAGACTTTGGCAACTGCATTGTTGACCGGCTGACCTACTGCTCGCTGGACGGCAGACGGGTACATATCTTTCTGGTACTCGAAGACGCTCTGGTACTGCGCGCCGTAAGTTCCATGTTGAATATGCCAATAAAAAAAGTAGATAAAATGGTATTAAATGCTGCCAGACAGCTTTCCCAGCAAATTGTCGAACAGGTCGGTATTCATTCCCGCCTTTCCTCAAAATATTTATTAGAAAGCAATCACCTGATGACAACAGAGCAGTTCCAGCAAGCGTTTTATGCGGAATATTTCGATTATAACCTGCTGTTTAATACAGGAACGGGGTATTTTGCTTTTTGTATTAAAATGGTATGAGCAGACACATCAAACTGTGTAACGATAAATATTTATTGCTAAATAAATTGTTTTGGTTAGAAGACGCGCAATTTGTAAATATTATGGTTTCCCTCCGGGAATGTCAAAGAAAATAATATCACTTGATAAATATTTCTTAATCGCATAAACTGTTTATGTCGCTTGGCGAAAGTGTGGATTGAAATATTGGTGGTATTGTTACCGCAACAAACGGCGGCAAAAAAGCGAAAAAGCAATTTGCCGCCACCCAAAAACAGGAATTGCATAAGCACATATTCTTATTCTCCAAAGAAGAAACGAGGAAAAAATGTACATAGGGGATTTGCATATCCACTCCAGATACTCCCGGGCAACCAGCCGGGACTGCACACCGGAATATCTGGATTTGTGGGCCGGGAAAAAAGGAATCGATATTATAGGGACCGGGGATTTTACCCATCCTGCATGGCGTGCAGAACTGGCAGAAAAGCTGGAACCGGCGGAAGAGGGTCTGTATGTCCTCAAAAAGGAATACCGGCTGGAGGGAGCGCCCTCTCGTCAGCCCCGCTTCGTTGTCACCGGGGAAATCAGCTCCATCTATAAAAAAGGGGAGCGGGTTAGAAAGGTGCACAGCCTTCTCCTCCTGCCTGATCTGGAAGCGGCGGACGCGTTGGCAAGGCGGCTGGAACTGATTGGAAATATCCACTCTGACGGCCGGCCCATTTTGGGACTTCCCTGCCGGGACCTGCTGGAAATCATGCTGGAAACCAGTCCGGGGGGAATTTATGTGCCTGCCCATATATGGACGCCGCATTTTTCCATGTTTGGCGCTTTTTCAGGATTTGATACGGTTGAAGAATGTTTCGAAGATTTAACGCCCCATATCCGCGCTCTGGAAACCGGCCTTTCCTCCGACCCTCCCATGAACTGGCGGGTAAGCGCCCTTGACCGTTTCCACCTCATTTCCAATTCCGATGCCCACTCGCCGGCAAAGCTTGGGCGTGAGGCCAATCTGTTTGATATAGAACTGTCCTATGACGGGCTGGCAGACGCCATTTCAAATGGAAAAGGACTGGCTGGCACCATCGAATTTTTCCCCGAGGAAGGAAAATATCATTTTGACGGACACCGAAAATGCGGATTATGTATCAGCCCATCTGAAACTGCCCAATATAGAAATAAATGTCCTGTCTGCGGGAAGAAAATCACCATCGGTGTGCTAAATCGTGTAGAACAACTGGCGGACCGTGAAGAAGGCTATCTTCTGCCCACAGGCCGGCCTTTTGAGAGCCTGGTTCCGCTTCTGGAAGTCATCGGCGCCTCCACCGAGATTTCCTCCGCCGGAAAGAAAGCCACGGAACAATATGAGCATTTGATAAAAGCTCTCGGTTCTGAGTTTTCCATTCTGCGGGAAGTACCCGTTGAGGATATCCGAAATACAGCCGGCCCCCTTATTGCGGAAGGAATCCAAAGACTGCGCAGCGGCCAGGTGGAGCGCACGCCGGGTTTCGACGGGGAATATGGTAAAATCGGCCTTCTGACTCCGGAAGACATCAGCCGTCTGGAAGGACAGATATCTCTTTTTACAACAGCAGAGCTGCAGGCACTAAGCAAAAGCCCCAAAGAAAAAATTACCGGACGCGAAGGACATGGAAACGCCGGACAAAGCGGTAATGCCGGGCGGAACGAAAGCGAAGGGCCGGACTGCGGTTCCGGTCAAAAACCGGCCGAGCCGACGGAAAATCTGCATTCTTCTGATGATGCCCTTCAGCCGGCTCATACCCTGACTTTGAATGAACGCCAGCAGAAAGCGGCAGCACAGACCGGCCGAAGAATAGCCGTTATCGCCGGACCGGGCGCCGGGAAAACCAAAACGCTGATTGCCAGACTCCATTATCTTCTGGACGTAAGAGAGATTCCGCCGGAAGAAATCACGGCGGTCACCTTCACCAATAAAGCAGCAGAAGAAATGCGTGCCAGAATGGACGGCAGTACTCTATCGGGAAAGGCGAATAAGAAGCGCATAAAGTCTTCCGAAAAGCCTGACGTTCAAATAGGAACCTTTCATGCTATCTGCAGCCGTTTTCTGCAAAATGCCGGACTTTCCTTTATGATTGCAGATACCGGGCTTCAAACGGAACTCGCGGAAAAAGCGCTCCTGGAATTCGAAAGAAAAGATTCCCCTTCCGGATTGCTCCGGGAGCTCTCCAAAATTAAAAACGGTCTGGTGCAGGCGGATGAAAAAAACAGACGGATTTATGAATATTATCAAAGGCTTCTTCTGGAATCCGGCGCAATGGATTATGACGACCTGCTTCTGGAAACTCTGAAAATATTGAAAGAGCTTTCCGAAAATGCGCCTGAGAGGAAATGCTTTTCCTACCTGCTCATTGACGAGTTTCAGGATATTAACCCGCTCCAGTATCAACTGATGACAGAATGGAGCCGCGGCGGACAGGAATTATTTGTGATTGGAGACCCTGACCAGTCTATTTATGGTTTTCGCGGCTGCAATCCCAACATTTTTCGGCATCTGGCCGCAGAGTCCCCGGACCTTATTACCACCCGTCTTGAGGAAAACTACCGTTCGGCCCCGGATATTCTTCAGGCCGCTCTTGGCGTAATCTCCCACAACGAAGGGGAGACCCGCAGTATGACTGCCAGAAAGGCTGGACGGCGTCCTGTCCGAATTGCAGTAGTGGAAGATGAACGGCGGGAGGCAATTTTTGTAGCCAAAGAAATCAATCGGCAGATTGGCGGTATCGACATGCTTGACACAGAGCAAAGCGAAACCGGTGTCGAACGCCCAATCCGGGGATTTTCGGATATCGCAGTGCTCTACCGGACCCACCGGCAGGCGGCTCTGCTTGAAAAGTGCCTCAGACAGGAGGGGATTCCCTATCAGGTGGCAGGCAGAGAAGATTTCCTGAACGAACGCGAGGTTCGCGCAACGCTGTACTTTTTTTATCAGGCGCTTTATCCCGGAAAAAAAGCAGTGGAATCCCTCTGCCAGAAATTGCTTTCCCACTGGTTAAAAGAATCGCCGGAGGAACAGCTTGCTTACCTCACTGAAAAATACCGGAAAAAAATCAGGAAAACCCGCCCCCTGAAACTTCTCGAGGAATGGGACGGCGAAATTAATTTTGAACACAAAGAAGCTTTAAAAAAACTGACAGACATGTCAGTACTCCATTCTACTATGGAAGACTTTCTCCGCACACTTACCTTTGGAGAAGACGGTGACGTAAGACGAAACGGCGGCAGAAAATTTACTTCCGACGCCGTGACTCTGATGACCCTCCACGGCTCCAAAGGTCTGGAATTTCCGGTAGTCTTTCTTTACGGAATGGACAAGGGACGCTTCCCTCTGGAATTTGGCGGTGTAAATACGGCTGACTCTATCGAGGAGGAACGCCGCCTTTGTTATGTCGGCATGACCCGGGCGGAGGAAGAGCTTATCCTTGTCTGCGGGCAGGAGCCTTCCTGCTTCTTGCAGGAAATCCCTTCGGAAAATATCAGATGGGAACGCCCGAAAAAAACGGAGGATAAAGATGCCGAAAAGGCTGTCCAGATGAGTTTATTTGATTTTATGTAGAATGTAAGGTAGTGTAAAATAATATCCTTCAGGAGTTTTACGGAATGGAGATGTCTGCTGACATGGCCAGTAAGATTATCGACCGGATACTCCCGGAGACAAAAGAGTGGCAGTCACATCCATTAAACCCGGTCTATCCATTCGTTTTTATGGACTGTATTCATTACAAGGTCAGGGAAGACGGACGTATCTTAAGCCGTGCCGCCTGCCCTGGTAAGGCGGCGGCCCTGTCAGAGCTTTTGCTAACCTGTCCAGGGTTACAAAAGCGTAGAACCCAGAAGTAGTTGAGATATTTTCATGTCCAGGCATCTGCCGGATATCAGGATAGAGGACATGATCTGTTTTCCCTACAATACCTGATCCAGTACACCAACATACACAATAACCCATACAGAAAGATTGCTACACCCGACTTCATGTATCCTATTACAGATTTATCACCATAAATGTCCGATAGAAATGAAAAACAAACTGTAACCGGATGCCAATAAGCTGCCCTTCCATTTACTACAAACACTCCGGATACACCAACAAGCATGGAGAGTATACTTCCCCATATATATTTCCCACCATTCTTTCCAAACCACAGAATCACAGGCAATATGCTTAACGTGATACAGATATTATACGCAAGCGCTTTCATACATACGCCTGCCATCATAAGCACGGCAGGACAGTTCCTTAATATAATACCCGCAGACAAAAGCAGAACCATTTCAAACAGCGCAACTCTGATCATCAGCAAAAACAAGACTGCCACTTTCGCTTTTATCGCATCCTGCCATCTGACCGGTATCACCAGCAGGTTTTTCAGAGTATCCCCTGCATATTCCTGATCTATCATGTATCCCCCAATCAAAGATACTGTAAACGGCAGGAACAGCATTGCATTGTTGTAAAAAAACATTTCTGCAAGCCCTTCCCATTCAGGCTCTCCTGCCTTAATCCGCATTTGCTGCGCAAAAGTAATGATAAATGAAAAGAGTATGCTGAGATATCCAACAAAAACCATTTTCTGTCTTTTCAATTTCTTTAATTCTGCCCTGATCAATCTTTTCATCATACATCGGCCTCCTGTCTTTTATAAAGCCATAAACTAATTACAAGGGACGCTGCCGTTGTTGCCCCCAACAAAAATATTCCCTTGTCCATTGGATAATACAGTGTGTCCAAACCAGGCTGCAAATTATCCGTATATTCAATAATGCTAAAGGGATAAGTGATGCGAAATGCTGCCAAAACAGGCAGATGCATCTCAAGGCAATGAAACATGGTCAACTGCCATACAAACAAAAAATCAATGAGTATAAAACAGTTAATCGCTATCATCGCAATCAGGTTCCTTTTGCGGAGCAAAATAATCAAAAGCACCACTGGCATTGTCGCACAGACGCTGCACAGAGATATTATTAAAAATATACCGAAAATATGGAAAACATCCGAAATATAATTCCGCAGAAAAATTCCTCCTGCAACTGTATAAGCAGTGATAATTCCCGTAAATACCACAACAATCACAAGAGCAGCGGCCAATTTGGACAAAAAAATCTTCCATTCAGGTACTCCAGTCACCAGAATGTTTTTCAATGTATGATTCCTCTCCTCCAGTTCAAACAAGTTTAAAAGCATGGCGGAAAAGACAAATGGAATCACAAGAAAACTTCCAAACAAGACATTCGCACCGACCAAATTTCTAAAGGGATAATGGTTTTTTATACAGAGCAGTGTGCCAAACGCAGGTATCAGGATGCCAACTGCCCACAACATCCTTGCTGTCCTCTGACGCTTTAGTTTCTTCAATTCATTCCGACATATGCTAAGCAATCCCCTCACCTCCGGTTATCCTTTTAAAATAATCTTCCAGTGTATCACTGCATTTGTTAATAGCATCTACATAAATATTCCGTTCTGCAAGAAACTTGACGATTTCCTTTGTCTGTATCTCTGTGTCAAAAATTTGAATGCAGCCATTCCCCATAATCCGATAATCTCCGATATGAAATTCTTCTTCCAGCATATGGATAACTGTTTCAGTCGGTTCTGCGGACAACAGAATATAATGCATATTTCTTTTTTTCAATTCCTCAAAAGAGCTTTCTTCCAGCAGAATCCCTTTGTCAATAATTCCAATCCTGTCTGCCAAAAGCTCAATCTCTGACAGAATATGGCTTGACAGCAGAATCGTTTTTCCATAATTTTGCGAAAGCTCCCTGATAAAATCCCTTGTTTCCATTACCCCAATAGGATCAAGCCCATTAACCGGTTCATCCAGTATCAGGACTTCCGGATCATGGATAATAGCAGCTGCAACTCCAAGCCGCTGCTTCATTCCAAGGGAAAATTCTGAAAAAAGCTTTTTATCTTTATAAGGCAGTCCAACCTTCCCCAAACTTTCTTTTATAGCATCCCGTTTTATATATCCCCGCAGATCGGCAAGAATTTCCAGATTCTCTGTTGCCGTAAGGTTTGGATAAAATCCCGGTGTTTCAATCATGACACCTATCCGTCCCAAAAATTCTTTTTTATTTCCCTCAAAAGGTTGTCCAAACATATGGACAGTTCCTTTTGTTATCCTGGATAAGCCTGACAGCATTTTCATTATTGTTGTCTTTCCAGCTCCGTTCCTTCCCAAAAGTGCATAGATTTCACCTTTTTTTACATGGATATCCACTCCCTTTACTACGGCAGTATCCCCATAACATTTCGTCAGCCCTTTCGTCTCAATGATAAAATTCTCCATCACACCACCCCTTTCTTCGTGCGCTATATCTAATATAAATACATCTGCCTTCTGTTTTATATTATCAAACTTTCTCTCCCATAACCTTACGAAAACCTTGCAAAAAACTGCCCTGCCTTACGGCAGAACAGTTCATTTTTAATTCTCTAATATGGGAAATTCCATGACGAAACAACTTCCTTTCTTTCGGGGCTCTGCAAAAATCTTCCCTCCCTGTATCAAAACCAGTTCCCGTACGATTGCAAGTCCCAGACCACTTCCTTTACTGCTACGGGCATCATCCACCTTATACAGTCTATCAAAAACAAAGGGAATCGCTTTCTCAGGAATCCCCACGCCATTATCGCAGATTTTCACAGCAACCGTAATACCAGCCTGTTCAATCTTTATCCAGATTTTAGAAGCCCCGCTATGCTCCATTGCATTTTTAAGCAGATTATTCACAATACGCTCATAAAAAACCCTGTCCATGCTAATCCATATCTCGCCCATATCTGATACAAAGTCATAGGATATTCCATTTCCTTCAAAAGCCGCAACCCAATTTGCAAAAACTGCCCGTGTTTCCTCTACAATATCCAATGGCTCCATTTCTGCTTTCTCTTCTTTGGAATTGAGCTTGAACCACTGAAACAGATCGTCCAGATAATCTTTTAGGACATATGCTTTTTCCCTTGCCTGTCGGACAGATTCTGCATTCATCTCCCCATGGATATATTGATAATGAACAGCATCTAGGTGACCGATAATGGATGTAAGGGGAGTTCGGATATCATGAGACAGACTTGTCATGAGCTTTTCATTCCTGTGTTCCTGCCGCCTTGTCTGTATGATACGTTCCTTATTATCCATCATAATCTGGTTGAGTTTATAACAGGTATCCGATAAAAGGGAATATTTTCTTATCAATATCCTTCTATCCGTTTTCCCCTCTATGATTTCATCTAATACCTGATTGATTTTTTTAATTTGCCTCCAGATACCTGCCAGCAAAAACATTAGCCCCAAACAGATTACTATAAGTGCTATCATTCCTATATCCATCTACTGCCCTCCCCCGAAGCGGTAGCCGACTCCCCTGACTGTCTGTATTATCCTGGGATTTTCCGGATCATCTTCTATTTTCTTTCTTATCTTACTGACCAATGCCATAATGTTATTATCGTCATAGACATAATCATCCTTCCACACAGCCTTATAAATCTGCTTTTTTGTATAAGCACGCATTGGAGATGAAGCAAGAAAATACAACAAGTCAAATTCTTTTCCTGTCAGCAGCACTTCCTTGTTTTCTTTCAATATTCCTTTCATCTGCGGAACAATGGTAATTTTATCGAAACAGAGCTTTTCCTGTGGTAAAACTCCATTCTTTAGCAGGGTATTTCTCCGAATCTGAGACGCAACCCTCGCCAGCAACTCCTCCATATTAAATGGTTTCGTTACATAATCATCTGCGCCAATTCCCAGACCACTTACCTTATCTGACGGGGAATTCTTTGCCGTCAGCATAATCACCGGCACCGCATACTGCTTCCGTATTTTCCCTAAGACCTCAAAACCATTTTCGCCAAGCAGCATCACATCCAACAGTACAAGAGCATATTTTGTCTGTGACAGCTTATCAAGCCCCTGCCTTCCATTCCATGCCGTATCCACTTCATATAAGCCATTCATACAGTTTTGTAGCAGTTCCAAAAGAGATTTATCATCATCTATAATCAGAATTTTGTTCATGATTTACGTTTCTCCGTTTTTCAACCTCCTACTGCAGATATTCCATACAACCACACTGCAATTATATGTGGAAATTCGGACTATGACAAGTATCTAAAATACAACTAAGAAAAGCCCTGCATTGCACAGAGCTTTTCCAACCACAAATTAACCATCCATATTGTGTTCTATGCAGAATATGAAGATAAAACAGTCACAATTCAGATATCCGATGATGGGCGGGAATGACACCTGAAAATGTGGAAATGATCAATAACACTGACTTCCATAATATTCCCGATGGCATGCATGCACCGACGCCGACCTTTCCGGCGATGCCAACCGTAAGTTCAATAACTTCGGGGAACGCTCCTTTGTTACCACAGTATCTATAAAAACGATGACGGATGAACTCCGGAAATGCTGCCTCTCCCCGGAAGGATGGCATCTTGAGGGCAACGGAGAGACCTATGACATCAGGCATCCAGAAGATTCTGATAAAGGCAGGGAGGACGGCCAGATCTAAAGCCGCGCCGCCTATATCGTCTTGGGCGTGACCGTTGATGGGCATAAGGAGATCTTAAGCATCACGGTAGGGGCAAATGAATCCAGCAAGTTCTGGCTTGGGATGCTGAACGACCTGAAAAACCGCGGGGTAAAGGATGTGCTGTTCTTCTGTGTGGACGGGCTTGCCGGCTTCAAAGAGGCGATCGGGGCAGTTTACCCGCAGGCCCAGATCCGGAGGTGCGTGATCCATATGCTGCGCAATTCCTTCAAATATGTGAATTATAATGACCTGAAGAAGTTTTCCTCTGACTTCAAAGCAGTATACAATGCGCCAAATGAAGAGGCTGCCCTGTCAGAGCTTGGTGCAGTCCGCGAAAAATGGGGGAGGAAATATCCTTACGCGATCCGTAATCGGGAAAATAACTGGGAAGATGTGAGCTCTTTTTTTCAGTTTTCGGATGATATCCGCCGTATTATGTATACCACAAATATAATTGAGGGTCTGAACCGCCAGTACCGGAAAGTCACGAAGACGAAAAGTGTATTTCCCAATGATACGGCCCTGGAAAAACTCCTATATCTGGCCAGCAGGAATGTGGTAAAGAAATGGACCCAGAGGTACCGGAACTGGGATCAGGTGCTCAACCAGCTGACCGTCTTGTACGGGGAGCGGCTGACAGAATATCTATAAGAAAACGCTGGAACAGCAGCCATGACCTGTACTGCCGTTCCGGCAAAACCTTATTCCATCGGCACTTGTAGTATTACCAAAAATCCCCAGCCTTATTCCGGAGGCCGGGTGTGGGCAGCGCCTACAGGACTGGTAGTCCTGCAAGCGCCTGATTATGATGCAAAAAAACCAAAAATAGATGTATAAAATCTGTATGTATGGTTAGACTATAAGTAGAAAGAAAAAACGACAAAAGATTCACCGCAACAAACGACAGAAAATCCTACATATCGAATTCTTATCCAGAAAGATCACATCCCATAGACACAGAGTTTTTTACAGCATCGACATAAAAGCGGAGGGCTTTCACACTCTCATACTGCTGCCTGTATGCTGGTGTCAAGTTTGGACTAAAAAATATTTCAATTTTTTCTATAACTTACAATTTACGACTATATATTTAACTTCTGCTTAATTACTATCCCGCCTTTATCATATTTAAACTGAAATAATAAATGGCTCGCCATAGTACGGGATTAACGAATCATGCGTTAAAAACATCAAATTCTCTGCTTTTGCCTGAGCAATCATAATTCTGTCAAACGGATCATTATGCGGCGGTGCATTTTCCAAACGTTTTAATGTTTCTAACGCTGAAACATGTTTATTGAAAACAGGCAATACCATGTACCCATTGTCTTCACAGCCTTTCGCTAAAAGATCGCCATTAATTCGAATCTTATCCGGATGCAACATATGTTTAATTGTAATTTCCCAAACAGAGGCTGTACTATAAAATATTTCATTCGCTTCATCAAGAATTATTTTTTTTGCTCTTTCTGGCAATTTAGGATCATTCAATACTGCCCAAATAGCTATGTGTGTATCTATTAATATTTTCATCAGCTCATTACCCCAAACATTTCCGCAACTTCATTATTACATTCATCTATATCATAGTCTTCATCAATAAGATTCTGACCTTCTAAACTACCAATTCTGCGTATGCTGCTTCTATCCTCAGTTGCTCTGTTCAAAGATTTCTCTCCAGCTTCTACAGGCTTCATAAAGCGTTGTATCATATCAAGCAAAAATTTCAAATTATCATCTGACAAACCATTAAGGGATTGTATCACCTGTCTCTGTAATGTTGACATATCAATTACCGCCTTTCTACTACAATATTTAATTTTATCCATAAGTTATCCATTTCTTATTTACTGTATTGTTTAAGTATACCCCAAAAAACTACTTCCCTCAACATTCTTTCAAAGATGAATTTGAAGCTCATCCACCAGCTCCTTCGTCAGTTCATCCTTCCTGATTGCATATTCCTCCTTAACAATCCGCCCTTCTTTCCATTGATAATACAAATCCAGCCGGTTGGTCTTACAATGCTCTGCCTGTACTTCCAAAATCCTCTTTCTCTCCTTCATTTTGGAGACCGCTCACAATATCTGTACCTTTTTACTCTGACATGCCTTTTCTTCTTCATGGTATGTCTCTGCCAGTTTCTGCAGCACACCCCAGACTGCTTTTTCCAACAGTCCCAGACCAATCTTAAGATAAGAACCGCATCCACTCCCCATACGGCAGTAATAATATTGCTTTTTAACTGCACGTTTAAGGCTCATACTTTACCCACAGTAGCCGCACTTTACTTTTCCCTTTAAAGGTGACGGGTTTTCTTCTTTTTTATATGCTTCCCGTTTATTGCGTACCCTGATTGCCTTCTGTGCTTCCCTGAATAATTCTTCTGCAACCAGCCCCTCATGGCGCCCTTCTATTTTTATGTACTCTGATTCCTCATTCCTTTTTGTCTCCCACGGTCTTACCGTAGATAATTTCCGTCCGATGAAAGTTCCTATATAAACCTCATTCCGGATGATAATACCGGCTTGGAAAGCATTCCACAAATTGCTTTTCTGGTTCTTAAGCTCATAATTGGCATTCACACTCTGGTTTTTATATACGCCCGGCGTAGGGATTGCATCTTTATTCAGCTTCCTGACAATCTGTGCTGCTTCCGGATCAATAACATAAACATCCTCCTTCTGTACCTATTTCTCCATAATGCTTGAACTTCATTGTCTGGTTTGAAAATAATTGCCCGGTTGTTTTCCTCGTTTATATCTATTGCCATAACATATCCTCCCATTTAGTCTTTTGATTACTAAGACAAACCATTTCCGCAATAATGTGTGTTGTAATAGCTGTTTTCAAATCTCTAAATTTAAAACAGCTTGTCCTCCTTTCCGTGCCTGCACATTTGTGTTAAGATTGGTATTGTAACGTTACGCTGTTCTGGTATGATAATCTGCAGATGTGTTGGGTAGAAAATCCACCCCATAAATCATTCATACGCAATCATATTCACCGGAAGCAACCGCAAAGAAGATATATGCAAAATCAAAAACGTACACATCTCATTACTTGCAATGCGCTCCCGTTTTCCCCCCGCTTCTTTCCCATCACTCAGATAAGCCGGATTCCCCCTCTCATCCTCCAGCCTCGCCAGCTCCTCCATTGCCTTCAATCCGCCTTGTGTCAAGTTAGTGACACGAACTTTGTAAAAAACATCTTATTATAATGATTTTTCCTCTCTCTTATTGTTCAATAATACCAAAGCAAGAAAATCAATATAATAAAAGCAGGATTTCTCCGTTTCATGAGTTCCTGCTTTCACAATCCGCCGCAAAATTCATTATGCCAGTTGTAAATCATTCTCAAGTCTTTCCACTACACTCAATGGCAAATCTAAATCCTCTGCAATTTCCTCTTTCCAGCATACGCTTTGCTGCTTCAATTTTTTCTTCATTTAAAAGTTGCTCCATGATTTTACTCATAATTTTTCGTCCTTCCTCATCTTTCTTGAAATATCTTGCCCGGTCTGCTAATAATGCATAATAAAAGTAAAATACATCTTGATATAAGATTCCCGCTCTTAACGATTACTGTATATTTAAAATATCAGAACAACCACCATCCTTAATTTGCGCCACTACATATTCCTCTACCCTATCATAAAAATACTGTGCATTTGATATCTGTTCTTCAACCTCTTTTTTTGATATTACAAAATAGTCATTATAGTCGCTATCGCTACAAATATCAAAGGCTTCCGATATTATATCTGACATCGATACATCAAATATCCCTGTTTTTATATATTCTTTACGAAAATAAGCGCCCACCGCAGAATGTTTTGTAAAGTCTATGGAACTTAATGCTAATACACTTCGCATGCAATGGAAAACCGCATAATAAGAATGATTTGCCGCACCTTTATAATCCGATATCTCTATCAATGCTTTTGCCGATATAATACATTGTCTCGCTGTCTCTAACGATATATAACTAAATCTGCTCTTGATTTACCCATAAATTCTCATACCTTCCTTTTCAATGTTTTGGTAAAATGGCTGGTACTTCATATTGTTTTCATAATCATCACTATTACGTGCAAGAAGCGAAACCATTATATCATTTTTTAAACCAATTCGGCTTGCAATTCT
>Ga0224742_10143_pt1 | contig 16990 bp, 17 predicted proteins | sample LIM_E_Water_Neg_FD_161631 | JGI IMG/M metagenome (GOLD analysis project Ga0224742, IMG submission 161631) | Enriched cells from gastrointestinal tract of the lab mouse from Pacific Northwest National Laboratory (PNNL), Richland, Washington... | ecosystem: Host-associated > Mammals > Digestive...
GACTGGCTTATAGGACGATTTTGACATATTCGGCAGTGTGCAGTGTCTGAAAACCAAAGCCCTTTTACAGATATCTGCCCAATATCTTTTCCACCGGTTTTCCCTTTGCAAGCTCGTCCACAAGTTTATCCAGACACCGTATGTCCCGCATAAGAGGTTCCTCAATTTCCTCCACCCTGATGCCGCAGATCACTCCCTTTATCTGATTCCTTTTTTCGTTCATCTGTGGAGCCTTCCTAAAAAAATCCCCATAGGAAACTGCTTCCCCGCACAGCCCATCCAATTCTTCCTGACTGTATCCGGTAAGCCAGCGGATCACTTCATCCACTTCCGCTTTTGTCCTTCCCTTTTTCGTGGCTTTATTCACCAGGAGCTGGTATATCTTTGCAAAATCCATCTGGTATACTTTCTCTTTATCCATAAATGTCCCCATTTTCACTGTCTTTGCGCATTTCCCTGTTTTCCCAGAACGTGTTTAAAACTTACTTTCCGAAGCACTGCCTGCCCCATTTCAAACTTCCTTACGGATGGTTCCCCGTTTCATAACACCACTTTGCAATATCCCCGATCAAATCCAGCGGAAGATCCTTATCATACGGAAACTGTATGGCTCCTTTGCTGGTCTTATAGCCCTCCAGCCGTCCGCCAAATTCTATGACCGCCTCTGTCCCTGCGTACAGACCGACATGGTTTTTGTGGGCGGCAAAATGAATGATGTTATGCTTGTTCCAATAAGTCGGCATACTCCATGAAATCTTCTCCTTAGCTTCCGGCAGGGCCCTGCCGATAACTTCTCTGATCTCTTTTAAATAGTGCTGGGATTTTTCAGGCTGTGCCGCTATATATTCCTCCACCGTCTCCGGTTTCTTTCCGCAATAATGACTCTGGTTCTCGTTTTTGAAATCCCGGCCGCACTTAGGGCATGTCCACATTTTCCTGCTCCTCCTTCTGAATCAATCCATAAATCTGGTACAAGGAAATCATGTTCTGATACATCAGCTTGCGCGACATCATCTGCTGATAAGTCACTGTTTTTACCTTTCCCTGCCCTTTCATCATCTCCATCTTCGATAAAATGCCTGCATATTCATCCTGCACTGCTGACAGCATCTTTTCAAAGGCTTCCAAACGACTGTTTTCCACTACTGCCTCCTGTTCTGTTCCTATGGGATACCTCCATGAAAGGCGCTTTCTACGCCTGTTTTTATGCTTTTCAAAGTATAACACGAATTCTGCCGGGCCGGAAGGAGAACTTTGTTGCAGTCAAAGACCCTGCTAAAACAAACTGTCCTGCCAATGGCAGTAGCCCATAAGGAAACATTACAAAACTTATGACTTACGCCAGGTAAACGGAAAAATAGAAAATGCTATGCAAAAGGTTCACTAATTGCATAGCATTTTTTATTTTTGCAAGATATTAGGTTTCCATTTTCAGCGTTCCAACGGAACGCGCAGCCATCACCGCAGGTGATGATCTCAGGGGTTTGGGGACATGTCACCAACAAGCATTTTGGCAGGAATACCGGAAACGGATTCCTGCCAAAATACGCAATCTTACGGAAGATTGCATTGCTTGCCGTTTTGTTCCGCTTTTCGTATGTCCTTACAATGGATGCGCAAATTTACCGACAAGTAACCTTGACATTGCGCTGTCAAGGTTACTATGATATAATTAAACTATGGAGGTGATGACTTGCAGGAAAGCAGACTGTTTAGAATTTTGTATTACTTATTAGATAAGGGACATGCTACTGCTCCCGAATTGGCAGAGAAATTTGAGGTGTCCGTCCGTACAATTTACCGTGATGTAGACGCTATAAGCAGTGCAGGCATTCCTATCTATGTTACAACGGGAAGAAACGGCGGCATACAGTTTCTTGATGATTATGTCCTCAATAAATCCTTTTTTTCAGATAGTGAAAAGTTAGAGATATTATCCAGCTTGCAAAGCCTGTCAGCCGTTCAATATCCAGAGGTAGACACCATTTTAAATAAACTTGGTGCAATTTTTCAAACCAGTTTAACGGATTGGATTGATGTGGATTTTTCACGTTGGGGTAGTGTTGCAGAAAGCGAAAATAAATTGTTTAGACAACTAAAACAGGCTATATTTGAAAATTGTGAAATTGCCTTTGATTATCACAATGCTGCCGGGGATAGTGGCAAACGAAATGTATATCCTTACAAGTTGGTTTACAAAGATAAGGCATGGTATTTATATGCCTTTTGTCTATCAAGAAATGAAAATAGACTGTTTCGTCTTTCAAGAATAAAAAACTTAATTTTGACAGAAGTACATTTTGAACACAAAACAGATATATGCCAATATCATTCCGTTTTCCCAATGCCGGAGGAAATTGGAAATTTAATAGATTTAGAATTGGAATTTACTTTAGATGTTGGGTACAGGTTATTTGATACGCTGGACGATACGGCTATTACACAGCATGAAAACGGATATACTGTTAAACTCACTCTGCCAGAAAATGATTGGCTCTATGATTTCCTGATGTCATTCGGAAACAAAGTAACAATAATTCGGCCTAAATCTATTCGTCAGGCATTGAAAGCAAAACACGAAGCTGCAAGAGACCATCATAAAGGAGATTAGGATATGAATATTAAAAAAGAACTTGAAACGAAAGTCGGTATAGCAAGCGACATATATCTGAACGACATTGATATTGATCCGCTCACGATCAAGGCAATTATGATAAATGAAGTTGTCCCCTCTGACCCTGTGCAGGATTTTTATGGAGCCCCCGATGCTGATTATCTGAAAACAACGATTCCTCTTTTGCAAGGGGCAGGGACAGCGGTTAGTTCCATACAAGACATATTACAACTGGGCATCTATATCACGAATGCCGTAAAAGCTCCTAAGACAGAATATGTCATTGATAAAAGCAGTATTGAAAATAGTTTACCTTATTTAGAAGCAGAACTATCTTTATTCCCCAATATAAAGGTTATTATGCTTATGGGTGATGTTGCAAAGAAAGCCTTTAACATGATTACGAAAAAGGCAACAAAGAAAAATGCTATTCCTGCCGTTTCCACCTACAAATTGCGTAGTAGCGAAATCTATTATAAGGGTATTCGGGTAATGCCATCCTACATAATGACAGGGGGAAACATCCTAATCGAAAAATCAAAAGTAACAATGGCAACCGAGGATATTGCAGCTATGTTGAAAATCATCAAGTAAAGCCTACATAAAGATTTTGAAAGCCTGACAACCGTTGTCAGGCTTTTGTTTTTATAATCATAGAAAAACTTTATCGAGGTAGGGTATGAACTCAAAAACATTAAACAGAAATTTTGTATTTTTGATAATAGGACAGGCTTTATCTATGTTTGGAACCGTCTTACTTAAATTTACCGTTTCTTTGCTAATTCTTGATCTGACCAGTTCCGCCGTTTTGTTTGGAACGATTACAGCCATCAGCTATCTGCCGCCTGTTTTCTTATCTCCTATCGCCGGTATTATAGCTGACCGCAATAATAAAAGAAATCTTATGATTGCTTTAGACGGCCTGTATGGTATTATGGCTGTCCTCTTAGTGCTTTCATTATCGTTTTCCAATGTGCTTATTTTGATAACGATTATCGTGGTGGGACTGGCGGCTGTATCTTCTTTTGAAACCCCTGTCGTACAATCCAGCATACCACTCATTCAAGAAAAAAGTCACCTTATACAGTCTAATGCTATTGTTAGTCAAATAAATATGCTTGCTAATCTGATTGGGCCATTATTAGCAGGAATGTTTTATAGTGCGGTCGGAAAGACAGATTTGCAGGGCGTACGAATTATCTTTTTAGGATGTGCCATTTGTTTTTTCTCTGCTACTATCCTTGAGGCGTTTATAAAAATACCGAAAATCATATTGCCCCAAATTAGCAGCCCATTACACGCAGTAAAAAAAGACTTGGGCGAAAGTTTCCATTTCCTAACATCAGAACAGGTATACGTATTCAAAGCAATTCTTCTAAATGCTACTTTTGTTTTTTTGATACAGCCCTTAATTACAACAGGCGCACCATTCATAATTCGAGTTGTACTTAATTTAAGTTCTGTTTTGAACGGTCTGTCACAGGCTTTTATGGGAGCTGCCGGACTGATAGGCGGAATAATCGCCGGAGTGATTGCTAATAAATTCAAAACAGAAAAAATCTATCGGCTGTTTTGGATTATGGGAATATCAATAGCAGCTTTTGGTGGTAGCCTTTTATTCAATTTTTCCGCAAACTTGACCTATATCATATTTGTAATGATTAGCATTGTTGTTTTCATAAGTGCAAGCATAGCAGGGATTTTTATTATGTCGGCCATTCAACAGAATGTAGCTGATAATATGTTAGGCCGTATCATGTCCTTTTATTCAGCAATCGTAAGCGTTGCCCTGCCCATAGGCATTTTGCTCTATGGTTTTCTATATGAAAAGTTTATAAATCATCTTCCGGCTATATTGTTTTTGACTTCAGCCGCAATATTAGCCGTAGGCAATGTTGGTAAAAATACCTATCGCCAATTATCTAACAAAAATACGGGGAGGTGATGGCATGGGAAATTAGCTGTACTTGATTTATCAGAATCCGGCAGACAGATTGGAGAAAAGCTATTTGTTCTTCTTGACGCAGAGCAGCAAAAAGAATTGATCCATTATGTTCTTTCCAAGAATAAACAAAATAGTTCCTATATAGATAATTTACCTTCTACGTTTAATATCTCTGACTTACAAAGTGATTATGCGAAACTATTAACAGAAATTCGGGAAGGTGATCTGTATTTTTGCCTGGAGGAAAGAACGGTGTGTGTCAGCGGTCAGGAGATAGAATTAACAGCTAAAGAATTCGATGCCCTCCACTTACTGATTGTCAACAGGAAACGGGTTTTAACTTTTGAAACCATAGCTTACCATGTTTGGGGTGAAGAATATATTGACGTTACACCGAAAGCAATTCATAATCTGTTGAGCCGCCTTCGTCAGAAACTTCAAATTGCACCTGAAGCGCCTGAATATGTTATCAGTGTGCGGGGTGTTGGATATAAATTTGATATACCGCATACAGAGAAATAAAAAAGCTTGCCGCCGCGGAACATCTGCGGCGGATTTTTTTGACAAATTTTTATGCAGACGGCAACTTTCCCCTTAAAAATATACGGATATACGGATATATGAGGGGATTATTTTATAACTGCTTACCTGTATACGGCAATTATGAATTTTTTGTGAAATTTGCAAAATGCCCCCGTAATTTCGTCTCAAAAATGAATTGAACAATAGAAAAATATTTTTTTTGCAAAATTGACCGCCCTATTTCCACTCAAAAATGAAATGTATAGTAGAGGGATATTTTTTACGGTAGGAAGGAGGCGTTTTTATCCACAATCAGATTCCGGTGATGAATTATCCGCAGTACCGCCGAATGCGTAAACTGGTACATGAGTGCTGCAACTACGACGGCGGCAACTGTATTCTTCTGGACGACGAGGAGGAATGTGTCTGCGTCCAGAGTATTTCCTATTCGCTTCTCTGCAAATGGTTCCGCTGCGCTGTCCTGCCGCTGGACAAGCCATTGGAAACGGCACTGCTGTTTCGGGAGGAATTAAAACGCTGCGTGGTCTGCGGCCAATCATTCCTCCCCGGTTCCAACCGGGCGAAATACTGTAAGCTCTGTGCAAAGAAAGTCCACCGCAGGCAGAAAACAGCCAGCGACAGGAAAAGGCGGCTCCTATGCGGACAATTAGAAGCAAAAAAGCCTTGAGATTATTGGCGTTTCAGGCTGCGGTCAACGGGTATGAGGGATAAATCCCCTGCTCCCCTCTAAAACCTGTTTTTAACTGTCCGTAGGACGATTTTAACCTAAACGGGATTTTCCTAGATAGGTGTTGGTTTCTACTTTGCCAATTTACCGCTTTTGCCATTTCCACCTATATGGGATTCTCCAATACTGGATTTTCAGAGACTGGAAAACCTGACGCTCCGGACAGCCCTGTTCCTCTCTTTCCGGCGGCGGATTTCCAGACGGCCTTGACGGCCCATATTTAGGCGGAAATTAAAGAGAAGAAGTTAATAACAAGATAGTCAATATCAATCCAATCAATCAGGGATGGATTGATGGAAAGGAGTACATAATGCAAAATAATTTTTTGACGCCTTACAAAGAGGACAGCGGCGTACCGCCCTATCTGCCGTTTCCCCGTTTTCTGGTGCCGATGGACTTATCCAACGACGCAAAGGTGCTGTATGCCCTGCTCTTAGACCGGGCGGGTATTTCCAGAGAAAACGGATACATAGAACCGGACGGGCGGATTCGTCTCTACTTTACGCTGGAAGAAGCAAAAGGGAAACTGCATAGGAGCAGGCAGGTGGCGACCAGGGCGTTTCAGGAATTAGAACGCCGTGGCCTTATTCTCCGCAGAAAGCAGGGGCTTGGCCGTCCGGCGGTCATTACGCTGAATATTTTGCCTGCAAGGAAGGAGCGTGATGGGATTGCGTAAGCCTGTGGATTTCAGTGAACTTCCAAAAAATCTGAAACCGGAAATTGCCGAGCGTGTGGCAGAGCATTTCAAAGACGGCGTTTTCGAGTTTGATTTCAGCACAGAAGAAATGATTGCCGTTGAAGGGAATACGGTCTATCATGTCATCCCCCATTATGCGGAGGGAGAGGCGGAAAGCGTACTGGACAAGCTGCGCCGTATCATGGCGGGAAATTTGGAGGCAACAGAATGAAAGTTGCTGAAAAAAGAGGAACGGCGCGTTATAATATAGGCAACCGTTTACCTGGCTGTTATCCCGATACACGGGAGGAAAGGAGCTACTATGAACCAGCAGCCAGATAAGATCACAGCGTTATATTGCCGTTTGAGCCAGGACGACGCTCTCGATGGGGAGAGCAATTCCATTACCAACCAAGAGAATATTTGTCAAGGGGGATTTCACCCAAAAGATGAAATCCCCCTGGTAAATCAATATTAGAAAAGTTCTTCAAAAAATTTAGCGGTTTCTTCTGACATACGCCGAGTAGCGGTAAGGCTCATGGACAGTACATTTCCATCTTTATCCAGACGCAGAGGCTTCTCCTTGCTCTTTGGATAACCGAAGCGCAAAAGAGGTATCGCCTCATCAGGCATGAGTCGTGGTTCGATACTGCTGCCGTCCTCCCCCCAGACCGCCCATTCGGAACAACAATTAAAGGGTTCCTGGTGCTTTGTATGAGGTTTCTCCGACTCAATCATCAGCGTCATTCTATCGGGGATAGCTTCTGCACAATTAAAGCTTTGTCCCTTCGCCCAGTAAAATGTGTCTGTCTTCTTTACAACAATCCCCGCTGGAGTTAGCGCGCCGTATTCACGGCCCAATTCCCGCATACAGTAGTCAAAAGCGCACTCTCTGTGGGTCACTGGCAGTCTGGCCATGACATACAACTTCTTTTTTATCAGGGTAACAGGAAACACCACATCCCCGACCTTAATAGACACAATAGTGGGCATTCGGGAATGAATGCTGCCAAACACCACCTTTATTGGCCCCATATCCCCTGCTTGTTTCAGTTCCTGCACCCGATCTTGGGGCCAATAAACTATGTAACGTGCCATCTGCTTCTCCTTTATGGCTTAATGTAGAAAATTCAGATTTGTCATGAGCCAAGTATACCACCAATGCGAGTGACATTCAACCCTCATTTATAGATGTTGATAGTAGTAGCAAGCAATGCCCCGGTATATACCCGGTGCTGCTTGTTGGTGGCCAATGGCCCCCAAGCCCCCAGCGCATCGGCGTAGCTCCGCCCGATGCACAAGCCGCTGTTGGCGTCTGCTGTATATACCGGCAGGGGAGGACTGGCAGCGGAGCCACCCCCGCCCCCGAAGGGCGCACGATGGCCGCAGGCCATACCACCACCAGCCGATGGCGGTGGTGAGTAAGTGCGCTCTTAGCAGAGGGCCGACAAAGAGAACGGAGCGCCCAGGTCATCCCCAGACGCTCCCGCTTCGGTCCCCTCCTGCTGGTCGATCACCGCCTTTCCAGCCTGTGTCATTCTGCCACAAATGAACCGCCAGCCATGTAATGTATTCGGTGGTGAAACCACCCTTTACACATTACATCTCAAAAGTCGCTATTATCCAAATACGCAACAGAACACGGATTCCGCAATCCCATGTTTTTCGTGGACGACGGATTCTCAGGAACAAATTTCCAAAGACCCGGCTTTCAGGAAATGATGAAATATGTGGAAGATTATTCGGTTTCCACACTGATTGTCAAAGACCTGTCACGTCTGGGCCGGGAGTATTCCTATATGGGGCGGCTGCAGGATTTCATCTTCCCCGCCTACGATGTCAGGTTTATCGCCATCAACGATGATGTGGACAGTGCAAAGGGCGAAAACGACTTCGCCGTGTTCAAAAATGTATTTAACGATTATTACGCCAAAGACACAAGCAAAAAAATCCGGGCTGTCGTAAAAATGCGCGGAGAAGCCGGGGAACACATCGCCAGCAATCCGCCCTACGGATATGTGAAAGACCCACAGAATAAAAAGAAATGGATTGTAGACGAGGAATCCGCAAAGGTAGTGCGGCGTATCTTTGACCTGTGCATTGCGGGCAAAGGCCCCATGCAGATTGCAAAAGTCCTGACCGCTGACAGGGTACTGACGGTTACTGCGTATAACGCCAGACAGAAAGGATGGTCCATGCCGGATAACCTGTACCAGTGGTGTGCGAAGTCTGTCGCTGGAATACTGGAGCGGCCGGAATATACCGGCTGTACCGTCAACTTCAAGACCTATACCAAATCCCTCAAATTCAAGAAGCGGATGGAAAACCCGAAAGAAAACCGGAGGGTATTTGAAGATACGCAGCCGACGATCATTGAGCGGGGACAATGGGAACGGGTACAGACGTTAAGAGCCAACAAACGCAGGCCGACAAAGACAGGGAAAACTAGCATTTTCTCCGGTCTTGTCTATTGTGCCGATTGCGGAGCAAAACTCTATTACTGTACCTGTAATACTTACAAGGATGAGTCTCAGGACCATTTCGTCTGCTCCAACTACAAGAGCAATACAGGTTCCTGCCAAATCCACTATATCCGGGAGGTTACGCTTTATAGGCGGGTGTTGGAATGTATTCAGGGAACACTGACCTATGTGCGTCTATTCCGGGATGATTTCACACAGGAAATGCTGGCACAGGACGAGGCCAGCCGGAAAGCGGAGCTGACGCAGAAGAGGAAAGCCCTTTCCGGGGCGCAGAAACGTATGGAGGATTTGGACAGGATCATCCAAAGGCTTTATGAAGATTCCGTGCTTGGGAAATTAAGTGACTTTCGCTTTCAAAAGCTCTCGGCACAGTATGAGACGGAGCAGGCGGAGATTCAGCGGCTTGCTGTTTCACTGGAACGGGAAATTGAAAATGAAGCCGGACAAATTGCCGATGTGGGGCGTTTCCTCCAGCTTGCTGACCGGTATTCTGATTTGCAGGAGCTGGACGCAGCTACGGTAAATGAGCTGATTGAAAAAATCGTGATCCACAGCCCGGAGAAAATCGGCGGTAAGAAGCATGTCACGATTGAAGTCTACTTTACCTATGTGGGTAAAATCCGGATTCCGCTTGGCAAACCGGAGCTACTAACAGATACGGAAAAACCGGCGTGATCTTTGCCACACCGGTTTTTCCGGAAATTCTATTTACTTCCTTATGGGTATCCGCCTAAACGCAACGGCATTGTTTTCCTAAAATATCATTTATTATGTCCAAAAATTACAATTTATATGATAAAATATGGTTGGGGTTTCCTTCTCCAATTCCCAATCAAAATGCAAAGGAGTGTCTGACATGAACACACTGGAAACAATCATCCGCAATTATCTGGATTACTGCGAATATCAGAAGCGGCTGGACGCCAAGACCTTAAAAGCCTACCGTATTGACCTAAAGCAGTTTACCGATAATCTTCCGGTAGATGATCCTGCTCTCATCACGCCGGAAACCCTGGAAAACTATATTACTTTTCTGCATAAATCTTATAAGCCCAAAACGGTGAAAAGAAAAATCGCCACCCTTAAAGCGTTTTTTCATTATCTGGAATATAAAGATTTAATAGAAAAAAATCCTTTTAATAAACTGCAGATAAAATTCCGCGAGCCGGTCATCCTCCCTAAAACCATTCCATTGTCAACCATAGAAGCTTTCCTTGCCGCCCTCTATGCCCAAAAGGATACCGCCCCCACAAAATACCAGAAAAAATGTATTTTAAGGGATATTGCCGTGGCGGAACTTCTCTTTGCAACCGGCATACGGATCTCCGAATTGTGCACTTTGAAACCCCGGGATATCAACCTGAATGAAAGGACTGTCCTTATTTACGGAAAAGGAGCAAAGGAAAGGAAAATACAGCTTGGAAGTGATGCGGTAGTGCTGGCTCTGGAAGAATATTATCAAGATAATAAAGAGAAGATCGAGGAGTGCGGCTACTTTTTTACGAACAAACTAGACAATCGCCTTTCCGAGCAGTCGGTCCGTGAAATGATCAATAAGTACTGCAGGCAGGCCGCCATCAGCCTGCACATTACGCCCCACATGTTCCGTCATTCCTTTGCCACCTACCTCCTTGAGGCCGATGTGGACATCCGGTATATTCAGGAAATGCTGGGACACAGCTCTATCAATATAACGGAAATATATACCCATGTGGCAATGGCAAAGCAGAAAGATATTTTGACCACAAAACATCCCCGGAAAGATTTTCAAATCTGATCCGGGGAAGGGTTATTTTCTATTCTGCCTGCTGCTTTTTCAGGAGTTCAAAGAATGCATCTTCTGGCATGGGTTTTGCATAGTAAAAACCCTGCACCTGATCGCAGCCGATGCTCCGCAAAAGTTCCACCTGCTCTTTTGTCTCCACGCCCTCTGCCAGAATCCCCAGCTCCAGCTTATTGGCCATCAGAACTACCTGCTCTAATATCAGCCTTCCTTTATTGGAAACCATCATATTTTCTATAAACTTCCTATCCAGCTTTATCACGTCAAAAGGCGTTTCCAGAAGCACATTTAAAGAAGAATAGCCACTGCCAAAATCGTCCATCAAAAGGGTGAATCCCTCCTCCTTTAACTTCAATGCCTTCCGGCTGATCTGCAAATCGTCCGCAGTTTCCGTTATCTCCAGCTCCAGCAAAGTTTTGGAAATGTCGTTGCTCTCTATCATGTCAGAGAGCACTTCTATATATTCATTATCCTTTAAGTGAATTCTTGATACATTCACGGAAATGGGGCAGGGCATCACCCCGGAAGCTTCACACTTTTTGATAAAACGGCATGCTTCTGCCCATATGTAATAGTCAACCTTTTTCACAAAACCGTTTTCTTCAATAATCGGGATAAACTGATCAGGATAAATCATCCCCCGCTCCGGATGCCGCCATCTCACCAGCGCTTCTGCTCCGATGATCTCGTTTTTGGCAATACTGTATTTAGGCTGCAAATACATCATGAACTGCCTTTCATTGATGGCCGCCTGCATATTTTCTTCAATAAACTTCCTGGTATACAGCCGTTCCTTGAACTTCTCTTTGTAAAACAAAATATTAGTCAGGATGCTGTCTTTGGCCGCCCGTCTTGCCATGGAGGCCCGGTCCTCCATCTGGCGCAGTTCCATTTCCCGGTCCTCCACGATATACACGCCGTAGGACATTTGCAGCTTTACATTTTTAAAACTACCGATCCGGGCATCCAGATCCTGGATGAACTTAACCAGTTCTTCTTCCTTTTCATATTCCATCACAACCATAAACACATCACTGCGGACATTGATATAATACTGCTCTTTACGGCAGACCTCCTTAAGTTTCCTTCGGATGAAGTACAAAACTTCGTCACCAAACTTTTCACCGTACAGATCATTGACTAATTTAAACTTACGGATGTCAAACTGGATAATTCCTACGGGATTTTGGGCTGAAAATAAAAGGTCATTGACATTCCTCCTGAAACGGCGGAGCCTTCCCATATTTTTAAGCATCAGCATCATTTCATCATCATGGGGAATGTCCTCTATATTTATACTGGTTTCTGTTATGTCTTTCAGATACCCTTCCAGCATTTCTTCCAGGATTTCAATACTGATGCTGATCGCATGGGGACACTTTCGCAGGATAAGCCCATCTTTGCGGATATCCACCACCTCCTCCGGCTTTGAAATATCCTTTCCCAAAATATCCCTGCATTTGATTTTGCCATTCATTTTTTCCGTAAAGCGATTTATAAATTCTGTAGTTTTCTTATTACCGTATACCTCCAGCTCTTTATCCTGGGAATCGTAAAATCCCATTGCCATGCCCAGCACCATCAATGATGCCGTAATACAGCCACAGACACTTCCCTGGCGCATTCCGCCGCCAAAGCATGTACTGATCTTAAATGCAGTTTTCAGATCCACCCCAAAATCCTCTGCAAATGCCCCAAACAATGCCTGTGAGCAATGATACTGCTGGTGCAGAAGCTGCTCCGCCTTCTCCTGATGTGTCATATCATACCCCATTTCCGCAGACAAATTCTATCTGCCTTCCCTATACCCTGCCTTTTGTTTAAAACTTCCTTATGTAAAAAAATGTGAAGATATATCATCTATATCTTCACATAAATCGCCTGCCCGGCTGCGGTCCCCATGAGCCGCCGCAACCAGGCAGGTATTTTTATACGCTTTTTGCTGTAAGAAGGGATTTTCCAGTCATTTCTTCCGGCTGTTTCATTCCCATCATCTCAATCAGTGTAGGCACGATATCTGCCAGACATCCGCCTTCCCTCAAAGTATAAGCCGGGTCTGCATTTACGATAATGAAGGGAACCGGATTGGTGGTATGGGCCGTGAAAGGCGCTCCTGTCTCATAATCCACCAACTGTTCTGCATTGCCGTGGTCTGCACAGATAAACATCTGTCCGTCTACCTCTTTGATGGCTTCCACGGCTCTGCCCACACATTCATCTACTGCCTCCACAGCTTTAACAGCCGCTGCTTCCACCCCTGTATGACCTACCATATCAGGGTTTGCAAAATTGATAATGATAACATCATACTGGCCGGATTTAATTGCCCCTACCAGTTTATCGCATACTTCATATGCGCTCATCTGGGGCTTTAAGTCATAAGTTGCCACGTCCTTGGGAGAGTTTACCAAAATTCTGTCTTCTCCCTCGTTGGGTTCCTCCACACCGCCGTTGAAGAAAAATGTGACATGGGCATATTTTTCTGTCTCTGCAATCCTGGCCTGTTTCATATGGTTGGCTGCCAGCCATTCGCCAAAAGTATTGGTCACTGAAATCTTATGGAATGCCACTTCCTTGTTTGGAATCGTAGGATCATAATCAGAGAAACATACATAGGTAAGGTCAAGTCTCTTTTCCCTGTCAAATCCTTTAAAATCATTATCACAAAAGCTTCTGGTGATTTCCCTTGCGCGGTCAGGACGGAAGTTAAAGAAGATCACAGAATCTCCATCCTGAATCGTGGCAACCGGCTTTCCATCCTTTAATACTACTGTAGGTTTTACGAATTCATCGGTTTCCTCCCTGTCATAGGACGCCTGAATACCTTCCGGCCCACTTACTGCTGTAAGGCCTTCTCCTTTGGTCAGGGCATCATATGCCAGTTTCACCCTGTCATAGTTATTGTCCCTGTCCATTGCATAGTAACGGCCTGTGACAGATGCAATCTCTCCCACGCCGATTTTCTTCATCTCTGCTTCCAGATCCTGGGCATAGCCTTTTCCGCTGGCCGGTGGCGTATCTCTTCCGTCCAGGAAACAGTGCACATAAACTTTGGAAAGACCGTTTCTCTTAGCCAGTTCCAGCAGCCCGTATAAATGGGTATTATGGCTGTGTACGCCGCCGTCGGAAAGGAGGCCGAACATATGAAGGGCGGAATCATTTTTCTTACAATTTTCCACTGCTTTTAAAAGAGCCGGATTTTCAAAAAAAGTACCATCCTGTATCTCTTTCGTAATTCTGGTAAGCTCCTGATATACAATACGCCCAGCACCCATATTCAGATGGCCTACCTCGGAATTTCCCATCTGTCCGTCCGGAAGCCCTACGGCCATACCGCTTGCGTTCCCTTTCACAAAAGGACACTCTGCCATCAGCCTGTCCATAACAGGAGTTGCCGCTTCCGCTACGGCATTGCCGTCTTTGCGTTCATTAAGCCCGTATCCGTCCAAAATCATTAATACTGTAGGTTTTTTCATAACTCGTCTCCTTCTTTTTGCTTTCTATTTTATCTGATTCATTTTTATTTTACAATAAGCTGTCTCGCGGAGCGTGGCAGCGTTTGTTTGTTCATACCATTCCTGCCGTCATTACGAATTATACACGTTTTAAATTACCTGCGCAATAGTTTCACGGAAATTTGTAGCCGGGGCATGTCTCTTTGCCAGAGAATTCCTACTCCCCATAGATTTTCTCCAGTCCGTAGAAGCGGGCCATCCAGGCATTCATCCAGTCCTCCGGGGCTTCCTTTACATATCCGGTACCATTATAAGGGTCGTATTTGCTGTCCGAAGGGTACACGATAGGAATAACGGCGTATCCGCTTCCTGCTTCCACCGCCTGTTCGATCCGCCGGACGCCTTCCTCCACCTGTCGGTAGGTGGCTGTGATCTTCTGGTATTCCGTCAGAAAAGACCAGACAAAAAACAAAACCAGAAAGACATTTAACACAGCCCTTCCCGTCCATGAAAATTCCATGGCTTCCCCGTATATGCCTGCCGCTGTGACAATCAAAAATACCGTTCCCATAAACCAGGCCCTCTCTGGCTGCATGGCAGAAAAGACCAGCACGCACACACAAGCGGATCCTGCCAGAAAGTACATAAGCGGAAGCCATCTGACTTCTTCCAAAGGCTCCTTACCCACAGCAGTAAAAATAAGAAACAGGATACACAAAACCAGCAGCAAAACTGCCCACTGGTTTTTAGAAATCTGCACAATATATTTCCACCGCTCCACCAGCCCGCCAAAGTCCGTTTTGGAAGAAATCCGGTAATTTCCCGGTGACAAAATAAGCAGGGCTGCCCCCGCCGTGCCTCCTGCAATTCCCCCGAAAGCCCATTTGGGTACCGGGATCTTCCTATAATAATACAGCACGGTATACATAATACATAAAAAGACCAGGGCGCCCCCGCTGTTTTCGTTTGTGCATCCTGCCAGAATCCCCAGCGCCCCCATAAGCACTGCACTGCGCCAGTTGTCCTCCCCCCTTTTATGATTGGTAAGATACCTGCGGTAAGGCAGGGAGAACGCCAGAATCAGGACACCACACCACAAATAATTAGCGGCCCCCGATGCCCACAATATGGTCATCCCAAACTGGGGCGTAAAAAACCACAGACAGATGTATACAAAAAGCAGCAGGGAAACACTTCTTTTTCTGCCAAAAGAAGCGTGTTCATAAATCAGTGTCCCCAGAAGAATGAACATAACAGAATTTATGATCTTAAATCCTGTTTTCCCAGCTAACAGCGCCAGTTGCAGCATTCCATGGGCTGTCACCCTTCCGTTCCACATTTTCCAGTGGTTTGCCATAGAGGCAAAGACCTCCCAGGCTTTCATGGGGTGGGAGGTCTCAAGGGGATTTCCTATTGTGTCAAAAAAAGAAACGGTATTTAAAATCATCGGCTGTATAATCCGTATGGAAATTCAAAACCAGCATAACTGCAAAAACAATCCATGTAATGACCAGATTTCCTACTATAACTTTATTACATCTTTGCTTTATCATGCTTCTTCCCTTCCGCCCCGCTGTTTCCCGCAGGTTCCATTTCCCGATTTTCAGCGTGTTTGAAAATTTATACCCCCAGCCTGCCCCTTACTTTACGTGCTCTGATCAGCATAAGAATGGTTTGCAAAACGGGCTGTCCGTTGTCTTCTAATTCCCGTCAGAAGCAGACATAAAACGGTAAGAAGCGAGATAAGCTCCGCGATTCTCCATCCTGCCGGTTCCCGGAAAGCAATCTCCACTGTTCCCTCATATCCAGCCGGGAGGGATACCCTGACCTGGTTATTCTCCCCTCTTGTCACTTCAAATTTTTGTTCTTTCTGTTCCTTATCATATGCCCCATACCCCGGATAGTAAAATAAAGGCGCTTCCAGATACCCTTCCGACGCTCCGGTACGGCATTTTACTTCTATATGATTGTAGTCCTTTTTTTCCTCAAACACATCGGCTCCGGCGCCTGTGGTATTCTGTACAAACGCTGTAAGTCCCACATCGGAACCCTGATACAGATATTCATTTCCCATCAGATTCGTCGTATCAAGAGATACACTGTCGTAATGCAGTTCATAATATCCATGGTAAAGGGTCCTGTAAATATAGCCTGCACCCTGATCTGCCGCAGTCAGTGCAATTACCGTGAACAAAACTGCCGTCACTGTCCTGATTTTTTCGCCCTTCATGCTTCCAAAGACGATCACCCCAAGCAAAGACAGCAAAATGCAGGATATCCCCAAATACCGGTAAGGCAGTCCGGGTTTCGCCAGAAAAGAAGCCAGTCCGGGCAGGTAAATTCCTATTTTACGGTAAGGAAACAGATTCGTTGCCATCCAGACCGAAATGCCTCCCAACAGTAAGAGAACCTCCGCTGCCCGCCTTTCCTTTATTTTATCCTTCCACAGCAAAAGCCGCGCGGCCCCTGCGCACAATATAAGCCCGTTTCCCAGAGGAATGGAAAACTTACTGCCAAGGCTGGCCAGCTCTGACCAGCTATATCCATAATAACCGGACGGCTCCTGGGCTAAAAGTTCCGAAATGCTAATTCCCAGCATCTGGTAATCCTGTGCCATTTCCCGGAATTCCGTACAGATCAAATCTTCCCTGAAATACTGCAGAAAAGGAACCAGAAACCACAAATTGACAAGCACTGTCACAACCCCTGTTTTAAGGACATAAATACACATTCTGTAAACAGCCGCCGTTCCTTTGGCAAGTAT
>Ga0224742_10145_pt1 | contig 16773 bp, 13 predicted proteins | sample LIM_E_Water_Neg_FD_161631 | JGI IMG/M metagenome (GOLD analysis project Ga0224742, IMG submission 161631) | Enriched cells from gastrointestinal tract of the lab mouse from Pacific Northwest National Laboratory (PNNL), Richland, Washington... | ecosystem: Host-associated > Mammals > Digestive...
AAGATATTCGGATTAGAATGAAACGGATTCATTTGATGCGCAATTTCTAATGCAAAGAAACAGCTAGTATTACGTCATAATTAATTTAATGTTAATACATTAGAGGTTGTTTCCCTGTCATAAATATTAGATACCTTAAACAGTACATTGGTTTTCTTTCCAAGGCCTAGATTAACTGTTGCAGTCATTGTGTTGACTCCTCTTTTCCATGGTTGAAATGTTGACCAAGTTGTTCCGTTATCACAGGAAAATGCATAGTATTGTAATGCCGATTCATTGTCTATTGCAGTCAATTCTACTGTTGCATATTTACTGGTTTTATCATACTTAACAAGCTTTGCAGTTACATATTCTGGTGGTGTGGTATCATTATAAACTATGCTTGCCGGCGTTGGTACTGCAAGTGGTGCATAGGTACTGTAATCGGTCTTATTGTCTTTAGAAGTCAATCCAAAATATTTTGCTACTGCTTCTGCATCACGAATACCAAACTCTTTTAGCTTCTCTGGTGACTGGATATTGGCAATATCATTTACATTATCAACATGACAATGTTCTACAATAATTGATGGTATATTCCGTGTAGTGCAATGACGGATAATTCCATAATAATCACCGCGATCTCCTATCCTAGTCTTAATTCCACGGTTAAACAGTCCCATTTCTTCAAACTGTTTCATAAACTCATTACCAGCACTATAGGCCTGGCTATAAAGAGTTCCCGTTGACGGAATCCATACTTCACTACCATATAACGTATGTGAAAGTGACATATTAAAATGAAGGGAAAATAAAAAATCCGCATTTACGCTTTTAGCAAATTCTGCCCGATCCTCTAAATCGACATCTATATCCTGTGTACGTGTCATATAAACCTTTACATTTTGATAAGTTTCAAGATGTTCTTTCATATAGAGTGCAACCATTAAGGTATATGCTTTCTCAGGTATCGACAAATAATCTGTACCAAGATTCTTTCCGCCATGCCCTGGATCAATCACAACGACAACTGGCTCCTCTGCATAAACTTTTAATCCTCCTAATTGGAAAACAGCCACACAGAATACTGCGGCACATAAAATTAAACTTACAATATTTCGGATTCGATTTGTCATTTTATAATGTTACTCCTTTCTTCGTATAAACTTTGGATATTGGTTTACTTATATTACGGTTAAACCAGACGCTCCCGCGCCATTATTATTCTGACTAGATTCTTCCATTACTTCTGGCGGCAAAAGTTCAGCCCGATTCGCCGCCACAACATTTTCAATTTCTCGTAAATTCCCGACCAAAGTATTATAATCGCGTGTTGAAACTTCTATGGATTGCATTAAAATATTTTCTAAATTTGCTAAAATATTATCCGTATACTGCATTGCCGCAGCACGGACATTATTTGCTTCAATCGTTGCATTGTCAAGAATCTCCTGTGCTTGATGCGTCGCCGTTTCTACAATCTCATTTGCCTGCGCATACGCCTGCTGCATAATCTGATGCTCGCTAATCAGCTCATTTGTCTGCACAGCAGCATTGTTTAAAAGCTCTTCTGCCTTTTTCTTGGCATCATTTAAAATTGCTTCTTTATTCATAATAATCTTTTGGTACCGTTTAATTTCCTCTGGCGTCTTTATGCGCAGCTCTCGAATTAATTCGTCGATCTCCGCCTTATTTACCATAATCACATCTGTAGAAAATGCCTTATACTTGCAGTTGTCTATGTACCCTTCTATCTCGTCAATTAACTGCTCAATCCTACTACTCATTCATCTATCCTCCCATATTTCTCATAAACAAGCTTTGCCACAAACGCCGGCACGCACTGAGATATATCGCCATGAAAGGACGCAATCTCTTTCACGCTTGAAGAACTTAGATAAGCATATTCCAGACTTGTCGTTAGAAAAACAGTATCAAGCTTTCCATCTGACAATTTGCGGTTTGTCTGCGCAATCTGCAATTCATACTCAAAGTCTGTAATTGCACGCAGTCCACGCACAGAAATATGAATATCCTTTTGTCTTGCATAATCAATTAAAAGCCCATTAAATGAGTCTACCTCAACATTGGGCAGCTCACGCGTAGCCTCCTCTAATATACTAACACGTTCTTCAACGGAAAACAACGCATTCTTTGCCTTATTATCTAAAACACTTACAGTCAAATGGTCAAACATCTTGGATGCCCTGCGGATTACGTCCAAATGGCCTAAAGTCATAGGGTCAAAGCTTCCGGGATATACAGCAGAAATCATAGCAATCCTCCAATCTTATAAATGTGCACCACACACTTATATTGCCTACAAACATGTTCCTTTCTTCCGAAGAAACACATGCTTATTTGTCTTATAAATTTTTTCTTTTTCCACATCAAAGCCCAGCCCTGATACGTCATCAAACATTGTCTGATTAGACGCCTCCACAATCACCCGCGATTCTTCCGTAATATATGGCATATTCTGCAAAATTTCCAAAACACGTTTTTCAAATCCCTGAAAATAAGGCGGATCAAGAAATACAATATCCGCCTTATCCCGAATACTTCCATATAGGGCAGCAAAAACATCCTGCTTTAAAACAACAGACTTGTCCTCTAAATGCGTATGCTTTAAATTATCAGTTATACACGCAATTGCTTTTGGGCTGTTTTCAACAAAATACGCTTTACGTGCACCACGGCTTAATGCTTCAATCCCAATGCCACCGCTTCCAGCAAATAGATCCACAACCACAGCTCCGGGCAAATAAGGCATCAGCATATTAAACAGTGTTTCCTTTATCATATCAGAAGTAGGACGCGTTTCTAATCCTTGCGGTGTTTTTAGTAACAATCTTCGGGCAGTTCCTGCAATCACTCTCATGTAAAAGTTCTCCTCTATTTATGATTATACTCTAATTTTTGTTCCTTTTGCATCCCTTTTTGCAACTTTTAATTTATTCATATCAATTTGCTTCCCTTTATACTCTATTTTGGTATTTTGCCCTGCATATGTATAGAATACTTGTTCAATATAGTCATTATCTCCCATCTTCATTCCATGTACGCCTAATGCTGTTTTCTTTACTTCCGATATTTCACTGATATCAAAACGCAAAAAATACCCTTCTTTACTCTGCAATATAATATGCTGCTGCTCATTTAATACCACAACACTGACAATTTCATCACCTTCACTTAGTTTTGTTGATGTTACTGTACGTTTTGCTACATCAAACTCCCCGCCGCTAATAATCTTACACATTGACTGTTTTGTAACAAACAACAGCCTGTATAAATTCATCTCAGACTGACTGGTAATCGCCAAAATATCTTCATTCGCAGAATTATAATTACTAATATTGTCAATCGGCTGACCTTTATCGCGAAACTTGCCAAACGGAATATCCACTACCTTTATTGTATGTAATTGCCCGGTATTTGTAAAGACACAAATCCTCCCTGTATTTCGACATTTTACTACATATTTGAATTCTGCGTCTGCTGCTTCCTTATTTCGTTCATATGTTGTCATATCAATTGTTTTGCAGTAGCCAAATTTATCCATTAAGAAAATAACATCCATCTCTTCTGGTTTCTTTTCCTCATAAACTGCTTCCTGTGCATTTTCAATCAAAGTACGGCGTTTCTTGGAATATTCTTTCTTAATGACATCCAACTCTTGAATAATTACTTGTGCCATAGCATCACGGCGGTCGAGAATATCCTCATAACGATAAATATTCGCGTTCGTCTGCTCATTTTCTTTCATAAGCGCTTCAATTTCCAAGCCAATCAGTTTATATAGACGCATATCCAATATTGCATTTGCCTGTTTCTCTGTAAAATTTAACTGTTCCGCCATAATAGCAGATTCTTTGGAACGAAATTTTATTCCTGTAGTGACTCCATCAGTCAAGCAATTTTTCACCATTGCCCTATCTTTAGAGCCTCGCAAAATTTCAATAATTAAATCAATAATATTGCAGGCACGTATTAAACCTTCTTGAATCTCACGTTTTTCCAACTCTTTATTTAATAACGTTGTATATTTGCGTGTTGTTATCTCATACTGAAATGCAACATTTTGCGCAATGATATTCTTTAATCCTAATGTTTCTGGCCGCCCGCCTGCAATGGCTATCATATTGACGCCAAATGTATCCTCAAGCCGTGTTTTCTTATACAAAAGATTTTTAAAATTGTCTACATCTGTATCTTTTTTCAATTCTATCACAATACGAATCCCCTCTTTAGAGGATTGATTGGAAATATCAACGATTTCTGGTGCTTTTTTCTGCTCGTATAGCTGTGCCACATCCTGTAGAAATTTGCCAATATTTGCGCCAATCATCGTGTACGGAATTTCACTGATAATTAGATTTAATTTGCCACCCTTTGTTTTTTCCACCTCTACCTTGCCGCGCAGCTTAATTTTTCCTACTCCTGTTTCATAAATAGACAGCAAATCATCCTTATTGCATACAATCCCGCCTGTTGGGAAATCAGGTCCTTTTACATATCGCATAAGTTCCTTGGTTGTGATATTTTCATTCTTCATATAGGCTTTGGTTGCCTCGATCACTTCACCAAGATTGTGTGGTGGAATACTCGTTGCCATACCCACAGCAATTCCCTCTGAACCATTGACTAGCAGATTAGGGAAACGACAAGGAAGTACACTTGGTTCTTTCTCCGTTTCATCAAAATTTGGTACAAAATCTACAACATCTTTGTCCAAATCAGCAAGCAGCGCCTCCTGCGAAATTTTTTGCAAGCGTGCTTCCGTATAACGCATCGCAGCTGCGCCATCGCCCTCAATATTGCCAAAATTTCCATGGCCGTCAATTAAAGGAATCCCTTTCTTAAAATCCTGTGTCAATACTACTAACGCCTCATAGATAGAGCTGTCACCATGCGGGTGGTATTTACCCATTGTATCCCCCACAATACGCGCACTCTTTCGATAAGGTCTGTCATAACGTATTCCCAGTTCATGCATATCATACAAGGTTCTGCGCTGCACTGGTTTTAAGCCATCGCGCACATCCGGAAGCGCTCTGGCAATAATAACACTCATCGCATAGTCGATAAAGGACTTCTGCATTGTTTCTGAGTATTCGGTCTTTAATATTTTTTCTTCCATTCATTAAACTCCTTCATTTCCGTGTTTCGATATTTAGATATCCAGTTCCGCATCTGTGGCATGCTCATAAATAAACATTTTTCTAGGAGCAACGTCCGTTCCCATCAGCATTTCTGTTACTTCTGATGCCATGCGTGCATCCTCTATCTCAATCTGCTTTAAAATTCTTGTTTCTGGATTTAATGTTGTTTCCCATAATTGATCTGCGTCCATTTCACCAAGTCCCTTATACCGCTGTAATGTAAAAGGCCCTTTATGCTTCTTGCGGTACTTTTCCAATGCTTTATCATCATAGAGGTACTCCTCTTTTCCCTTAGCAGGCATTGCTTTATAAAGAGGCGGCATCGCGATAAAAACATGTCCCTCATAAATTAATTCCGGCATAAACCGATAAAACAACGTTAAAAGCAAATTGCTGATATGCGCACCGTCTACATCCGCATCTGCCATAATTACAATTTTATGATAACGCAATTTTGTTATATCAAAATCATTTCCGTACCCTTCAGAAAATCCGCAGCCAAACGCATTAATCATGGTCTTAATTTCTGCATTTGCCAAAACCTTATCAATACTTGCCTTCTCAACATTTAATATTTTCCCGCGTATCGGTAAAATCGCCTGATAATTTCGGTTACGTGCGGTCTTTGCACTTCCTCCAGCAGAATCTCCCTCCACAATAAATATCTCGCATTTACTGCTGTCCTTTGATTCGCAATTTGCAAGTTTTCCATTGGAATCAAAAGAAAACTTTTGTTTCGTAAGCATATTCGTTTTGGCTTTTTCCTCAGTTTTCCTAATTTTTGCCGCCTTTTCCGCACAGGAAATAACACTTTTTAATACCTCTACGTTACGGTCAAAATAACGGGGAATTTCATCACCAGTTACCTTACTCACTGCCTTTGCTGCGTCTTGATTATCTAATTTTGTTTTTGTCTGTCCCTCAAATCTTGGGTCGGGATGCTTTATGGAAACAACTGCAGTCATTCCGTTACGAATATCTGCACCAGTAAAATTGACATCCTTTTCTTTTAAAATATTGAGTTCTCGTGCATAATTGTTGATAATGGTCGTAAACATTGTTTTAAATCCCGTTAAATGCGTACCACCTTCTGCATTATAAATATTATTGCAAAATCCAAGAACATTTTCATGGAACTCATTAACATATTGAAAGGCACATTCCACAGTTACTTCCTCGCTTACTCCCGTAAAATAAATTACATCATGCAGTGCTTCCTTATTTTTATTTAAGTCCTTCACATACCCAATAATTCCCTCTGGTTCCATAAATGTAATACTTTCTGGCGTTTCATCGCGTTTGTCCTCAAAAATAATGGTCAATTTGGGATTTAAGTAAGCCGTTTCGTGCAGTCTGCTTTTCACTTCGTCCGCCTTAAAACGCGTGCGATCAAATATGGTTGGGTCAGGCGTAAAATTAATTGTCGTCCCTGTTTCCTTCGTCTTGCCAATAACTGGCAGCAATCCATCAACCAAATCTACTACTGGATTACCATATGCATATTTATCCTGATGAATAAAACCGCCACTCTTTACCGTTACAGTAAGCTGTGTAGACAACGCATTTACTACAGATGAACCCACACCGTGTAATCCGCCGCTTGTTTTGTATGCATTATTATCAAACTTACCGCCTGCATGGAGTGTCGTAAATACAATACGCTCTGCACTAACACCTTTTTCATGCATTCCCACTGGAATACCACGCCCATTATCAGAAATCGTTGCAGACCCATCTGCTTCCAATGTAACACGAATTTCAGAACACACACCTGCAAGATGCTCATCTACAGAATTATCCACAATTTCGTATATTAAATGATTTAGACCCTTTGTTGACACGCTGCCTATGTACATACCAGGTCTTTTTCTGACTGCTTCCAATCCTTCCAGAACGGTAATACTCGAAGCGTCATAAACTGTTTCTTGTTTTGCCATGTTCAATCATGCCTTTCTTTCTTATTTTAGCAATTCGAATATATGTTTTGCTCGCTGCTTTCGTGAATATTATAACACAACTTTTTTAGATTGCAAATAGTTTTGGGGGATTTTTTCAAACATATGTTTATATTCTGTTATTTTTCACACCCGCACCACGCACTTGTTGCATAATGTCAGAGCCAGCGCCAAAATGCCTGTTTTGTGGCATTTTGTGTGCATCAATTGTTGCAATTCACACCGAATATTCGTAAATTGGTGCAAAATCTGGCGTTGACGTGAATTGTAACAATATTCTTCCATATAGATCGAATCTATGCACATAAAAATAGCATAACAGAACTAATGTGTCAATACATAGCATATATTCCATTACTTTTGCTGATATGCAAACAGCCCCTTAACTCGACTGTAACAGTTCAGGTAGGTCTGCGCATTTACTGCGCTGACCGTAATAAAATGTAGTGGTTGGAGGTATCCAGCCCATCGCGAAGCGATTTCCAATGGCTGGATACAACAGTTCAATGGGTTATCTGAACTGTTACACTCGACTAAACTTTTTATGCATTAAATTGAATACAAGCATTGCAAATGAAAAAATTTTGTATACAATATTAGTTAAGAATAGGCAGCAACCCGATAAATACTACGGTGTAACCACTTTCAAAAGCAAATAATAACAGCCCAAAATATCGCAAAGAAAAGGAAGGATTTTAACTATGATGTATGGATTTGGCACAATGATCGATCAACTTAAGAAAAGCCCGAAGACAATTGTATTTACAGAAGGAACAGACCCACGTATTCTGGAAGCAGCATCCCGTCTTTTGGCAAGCAGTTTCTTAACCCCTATCCTTGTCGGAAATGAAGAAGATGTTCTGAGTGCTGCTGAGGAAGCAGGATATAATATCCGCGGTGCACAGATTATCGACAGCAATAATTATGAGCGTTTCGATGAAATGGTTGAGAGTTTCTGCGAATTGCGCAAAGGCAAAGGCATGACCACTGAGGAAGCACGTAAAATCCTTTCTCAACCGAATTATTTTGGTACAATGCTCGTAAAAATGGGGGTAGCAGATTCTTTACTTGGCGGCGCTACATACTCTACTGCTGAAACTGTCCGTCCTGCACTACAGATTATTAAAACCAAACCCGAAAACAATATTGTTTCTTCTTGCTTTATCCTCGTTCGTCCTGGTGCTACTGGTGAAAATGAAGTACTTGCAATGAGTGACTGTGCAATCAACATTGACCCGACTGAAGAGGAACTCGTGGAAATTTGCGGTGAAACAATTGAATGTGCCAAAATATTTGGTGTTGACCCTAAGGTAGCATTTTTAAGCTACTCCACACTGGGATCGGGCAAGGGTGCAGATGTTGAAAAAATGCGAAACGCTGCAAAATTAGCGAAAGCAAAATTCCCCAATACACCAATTGATGGCGAACTACAATTTGATGCTGCTGTATCCCCGCGTGTAGCACGAACAAAATGCCCTTCTTCGGAAGTTGCTGGACATGCAAATACATTTATCTTCCCTGATATTAATTCCGGTAATATGGGTTATAAAATTGCGCAGAGAATGGGAAATTTTGAAGCATATGGTCCTATCCTATTAGGATTAAATGCACCAATCAATGACCTATCTCGTGGCTGCAATGCAATTGAAGTTTACTCTATGGCAATTATTACAGCAGCGCTCGTATAAAGCACAATAACGTAAGGGACTGCCGCATTTTACAAGTGTGACAGTCCCTTATTTTATTATATATGCTATATATTTGTTATTTCTTATTTAAAACCAAATGCTGTGGCAGACCATTTACCATAAACGGTTGATAATCACCTTGGATTAATGGTTCAATATAATTAATAAACTCTTGTGTTACATAGTTTCCTTCTTTGTTTACCCAAGTACGTGGAACTAGTTTTTCATTGTTTGCAATTCTATGTACATCATAAATTCCTGCCGCGCTCATATAAGGGTCATCCGAAACGCGGTCAATAACAACCATTTTACCGCTATCACCTTCGTCTGCTGCCTTTACAGCAGCGCCACCCACCATAAATGCCTCGTTTACATCGACACGGGAAGCCATATGCGATGCACTTCTCTGTAAGGTAGAAAACTCAATACTACGTGTTTTGCAACCGATTACAGCGCCAAGATGTCCTGCCAAATATGCTGCTGTTCCTTGTAACTGCTTATGACCAAATGCATCCACATAGTCTGCACCACCAGATAACTCACAGACATATTTCCCATCAGCGGTTTTAATTCCCTCTGAAACGGCAATTACAATGGAATGTTTCTTTTTCAGCAGCTCCGTTACTTTTTTCTCAAACTTCTCCATATCAAACAAAATCTCAGGCAAGTAAATTAAGTCCGGCCCATCGCATTCCTCTGTGCGCGCAAGAGCCGTTGCACCTGTCAGCCATCCAGCATTACGCCCCATAACTTCAATAACTGTTATCATTTCCTTATTGTAGGTCAATCCCAACGCATCACGAATAACCTCTTTTGTTGACGCCGCAATATATTTTGCCGCACTACCGAATCCTGGTGTATGATCCGTCAAAGCTAAATCATTGTCAATCGTCTTAGGCACACCCAAAAACTTTTGGCTATGTCCTTTGATAATCGCATAATCTGACAGCTTCTTAATCGTATCCATAGAATCATTTCCACCAATATAGATAAATGCTTCGATATCCAATTTATCCAAAATCTGAAATATCTTCTCATACGTATCTGTGTCTTCATGAATTTCCGGCAATTTGAATCTGCATGAACCTAAAAACGCCGAAGGGGTTCTTTTCAACAGCTCAATATCCATATCGGAATGAATCTGTGTCGATAAATCCACATACTGCTCATCTAAAAACCCTTGAATTCCATGCAGCATTCCATATACTTTATGGAATCCTCTCTCCTTAGCAGTCTTGTAAACTCCTGCCAAACTGGAATTAATGACGGAAGTTGGTCCTCCCGACTGCCCTACAATAATGTTGCGCTTTGATGCTGCCATATAAAAAACCTCCTTATATAATAAAAATAAAATTTTATCCTCTGTTTGTTATCTCTCTATGATTTCACTACCGCAGTTTTTTGCAGCAAGTTACTGCCAATGAGCCCGGTCCAATATGACAGGAAACACTTAGCGAAAGAGAATCTACATCCGTTATGGGATAATCCGGAAACTGCGCATGCAGTTCTTCCTTAAAAATGCAGGCGGCCTCTTCATTCTCCGTATGGGCAATCGCAAGATAAATCTGATTATCCGGTGAAATCCCGCCAAACCGCTTCTCTATATCACTTTTTACCGCATTAATCATAATTGACTTTGCCTGATTCACTGTTCTTGCTTTTGCAAAGGCATCCAGTTTGTCACCTTGGATTTGCAACACTGGCTTTAACCGCAGCAATGTGCCAAGTGCAGCTGCTGCCGGTGTAATCCTACCGCCTTTTTTCAAATAGTACAGAGTATCAATCATAATATAAATACTCGAATTAAACTTGTCATCTTCCAAAATTTTCTTAATTTCTGCGCCGCTTTTCCCCTCTTTCGCAAGCGCAAGCGCATCAAAAACAGAACGCTTCTGCGTTACAGAAATCCGCTGGTTATTTACAACGTGCACTTTTCCATTATAATCCTGCGCCAGCATAATGGCAGTCTGGCATGAACTGCTTAAACCACTAGACATAGGAATATGCACCACTTCGTCATATTCTTTTAGAAGTGCGTCCCACAATTCCAATATAGACTCTGGTGATGGCTGGGATGTTGAAATATCCGCATTGCTCGTTAATTTCTGATAAAATTCACCCCTGCTTAGTGTAATTTCCTCATAGTATGTTTCTCCATCAATCATAAAAGGCATAGGAACTACACGAATGCCATGTTCTTTTGCTTGTGCCTGTGTAATACCACTGTTGCTGTCTGTAACAATTGCTATTTTTGACATATCATTATATCTCCCTGCTGGATTCATTGGCTGCGAAAGAAAAAAACAACCATAATCATATTTTACTTTCAGATATTAATAAAGTCAACACTAGATGCAATATTATCTTCATAGTGCTGCCAAAATTTTGCATGCTCTGCCGTTGGCTGCCTGCCATTTTCCTGATAAATCTTGTATAATTCCGAAGCGCACTGCTGCGCGCTCTGCAATATCTGCGCATCTTGGTAAATATCTCCCAAACGGCACTGAAACTGCCCGCTTTGACGGATCCCAAACAGATCGCCTGGACCTCTCATACGCATATCCTCAGATGAGATAAAAAATCCGTCATTGGATTTATTTAAAACCTGAAGGCGCTCTAAGGTATCATTCTGGCTTGAGGTACTGATAAAAATACAATAAGACTGATCTTTTCCACGCCCTACACGCCCCCGAAGCTGATGAAGCTGCGCAAGCCCGAACCGCTCGGCATTTTCTACCATCATAACCGTTGCATTCGGTACATTAATACCCACTTCGATTACCGTTGTCGATACCAATACATCTATATTATGTGCTGCAAATTCTTCCATAATACGGTTTTTTTCCTTTGGTTTTAACTGACCATGAAGATATTCTACCCGAATCGACGCCGGAAGTGCTTTTTTTAACAGATTTGTATAATCTATCACATTTTCAAGGATTGGCTGATCGCCCATTATCTCCTCATTTGCCTCAACCATTGGACAAATAACATATGCCTGCCTTCCAGCAGCAACTTCTTTGGCAATAAATTCATATGCCTTTTTCCGATAACTTGTATTGACAACACAGTTTTTAATCGGAAGCCTGTTTGCAGGAAGTTCATCCATAACAGAAATATCCAAATCGCCATATAAAATCAATGCCAGCGTTCGAGGAATTGGTGTTGCACTCATTACCAAAATATGCGGCTGCGCCGATCGCTGCACTGTGCCGCCCACACTGCCCTCCTCGGCGATATCCTGAAAAACAGTGCCCTTCTGTGCTAGTGTTTCCCGCTGTTTTACGCCAAATCTATGTTGCTCATCTGTAATTACAAGACGTAAATCATAAAATTCCACATCTCCCTGAAGCAGTGCCTGTGTGCCAATAATTACGTTGGCATAGCCTGTGCTGATTTTTTCCTTTGCACTGCGCTTTTCCTTTGCCGTCAGCGAACCTGTCAGTAAAATAGGCTTAAAAGGGATATTATAATCCAGCGCAAATGCCAATATCGAATCATAATGCTGTTTTGCCAAAACCTCTGTCGGCGCCATAAACGCTGCTTGGTGATGATTCATAACACACATAAAAATTGCCAAAACTGCGACAATTGTCTTTCCCGATCCCACATCTCCTTGAATTAAGCGGTTCATTAAATGTGTCGAACACATATCCTCCTCAATCTGCGCCCACACTCTTTTCTGCGCATTTGTTAATTCATAGGGAAGCTTATCCATTAATGCTTGACAAGCATCAATCCGCATCATAGGGCAGTCATTTACCGCACGCTCCGAATAATCCTTTAACACCAACACCGACACAATAAAGAATAAAAATTCCTCAAAAACCAGCCGTTTTCTTGCCGCCACCATAATCTCGCGGTTTTCGGGAAAATGGATTGCTGCAACAGCAGTTCGATAATCCATTAATTGATATTTACTGCGCATATCACGGGGGATATAGTCCTCCTCCTCAGATAGACTTTTCAGCACTGCCTGCACTGCCTTTGCAATTGCATTGACAGACAGTCCTTTTGTTGTCGGATAAATAGGCGTCAGTCTATGCAGATTCTGCTGATATTCCCTTTGACTGATAATTTTGGGCTGCTCTAATGTAATTTTATTATTTTTTAATGACACACGCCCACGGAGAAGATACTGCTTGCCAGCCTGAAGACTGTTTTTTACATAGGGCATATTGTAATAGACAGCATCACAAGCACCGCTTGCGTCACGAACCCGCACTGTCGTAATCGAAAGATTATTGCGGATATGCGGCAAATGCACGACATTCAGCACGGTTGCCCGAACACAGTGTACTTGATTTGCCTGTAATGCGCCGATATTGACAATATCACGCCATTCCTCATAATCTCTAGGATAATGTGTAATTAAATCATGGATTGTGAAAATATTTAATTTATGGTACAGCGCCGCCGTTTTCTCGCCGATACCGCTGATTGTTGTAATCGCATCTGTTAATTGCATGGTTTCTTTCGCCCTTATTAAAAATGCAAAATATGAAACGCATATCCTGCTTTATCAAGTCTATATTTTTTCAATGCAGATTATTATTTTTATTCTGCGGAAACAATATAAGCATAAATCGGTTGTCCTCCAAACTGTAATTCCACATCACAGCCTTCAAACGTTTCTTTTATCCTGTCTGCAAGTGCCTGTGCTTGTGACTCCTGAATAATATCACCATAATAAACACTAATCAGTTCATATGCATTAGCTTTCATCATTTCCGAAATCATGGAGAACGCTACTTCCTGTAAATCCGTACCGACAGAAAGAATCCCTTTATCACCGATCCCCATAAAATCCCCTTGATGGATTTCTTTGTCATCAATTACAGTATCCCGCACGGCATATGTTACTTGTCCCGTCGCTACATTTGCTGCCTCCTGCGTCATAACGGCTTCGTTCTCCTCCACAGATACATCAGGGACATAATTAATAATCGCTGTAATTCCCTGTGGTACTGTTTTTGTAGGAATTACATAAATATTTTTATCCTTTGTCAATTGTTTTGCCTGATTTGCCGCAAGTATAATATTTTTGTTATTTGGGAAAATAAAAATATTATCAGCATCAACCGTTTCAATCGCATTCAGCATATCTTCTGTACTAGGGTTCATTGTCTGTCCCCCCTCAATTATATAATCCACGCCCAGCGAACGGAATATCTCATTCATTCCCTCACCAATTGATACTGCAATAAAGCCTGTTTCCTTATGCTCCGCGATTGTCTGCGGCGTTTCAGTTTCTGCATTGCCGGCTACGGCTGCGGCATCAACAATACCTTCCGACGGTTCTTTAGAGGGCAGTTGTGTACTCTGCATCTGCTTTTCCATCATATCAGATACTTTTTCATCACGCTCCAAACGCATATTTTCAATAATAATCGTTGTTAGAGAACCATAACGAAGCGCCTTTTGCATTGCAAGACCAGGATCATTTGTATGCACATGAACCTTAACAATTTCCTCATCTGCTACCACAACAATTGAGTCACCAATTGATGATAAATATTCTTTAAAATCCATCTCATGCTTTATGTTAAACGTCTTATTCAGCATAATTAAAAACTGTGTACAATAGCAGAATTTAATCTCCGCATTCGCCTGCGCTTCAATATTCGGCGACAATGCGCCCTTCTTCGCAGCAGGTTTCGGCATCACTTCAATTGTAAGGTCAAGTTCTTTTCCTAAATATGCATCCAGACAGCCCTTTAAAACCTCAACCAATCCTTGTCCGCCAGAGTCAACAACGCCTGCCTGTTTTAAAACCGGAAGCATATCCGGCGTCTGTGAAAGAACTACTTCCGCCTCTTTAATCACTTCCTTTAAAAACGTTTCCAAGTCCTTCTCACCTGCAATTGCCAAATCGTTTGCTCTCTTAGCAGCGCCTTTTGCCACTGTTAGAATTGTGCCCTCCTTAGGCTTCATAACAGCCTTATAAGCTGTTTCTACTGCCTTGTCGCAGGCAGATGCCAAAATCGCAACATTGAGTTCATCATATTCCCTTATCACCTTGGTAAATCCACGGAACAACTGTGACAAAATCACACCCGAATTTCCCCGTGCCCCCCGCAGGGAACCAGAGGAAACTGCTTTTGCCAAAGTCATCATATCCAGATTTTCAACAGCGGCAACCTCCTTTGCAGCAGACATTATTGTCATGCACATATTAGTGCCCGTGTCACCATCTGGAACAGGAAAGACATTTAACTCGTTAATCCATTCTTTTTTATGCTCTAAGTTTTTTGCTCCGGCAAGAAACATCTTTGAAAACATCTTCGCATCGATTACATTTAAACCCACTTCAAGAATCCTCCTTAATCAATTACTCGAACGCCTTCAACAAAGATGTTGATTTTTTCGATTTCGAGCCCTGTAAAGTTTTCAACCTTGTATTTTACATTGTTAATTAAATTATCGCAGACAGTAACGATACTAACACCATAGGCAACAATTACGTGAAAATCCAGAATTAATTTATTATTTACAATGGTTGCCGATATCCCATGTGTAATACTGTCCTTCACAAGCAGCTTTACCAAGCCATCCTTCATATTTACCGAGGCCATCCCTACGATACCAAAGCACTCCACTGCAACACTGCCCGCATACTGCGCAATGACTTCGGGTGCGATAAGGATATTACCTAGATGGGTATTCATAGAACCTTTCATAGAAATCCTCCTTTTTTATCTATCAATATATCCACTGTTATTATAACCGTTTTTTGGAAAAAAAGAAACAATTTATTTGTTTTTGCAGGATTCTTACCACTCATACGGCGTATTCTGGTATACATAGTAATCAAGCCAATTCGTATAAAGGTTATTGCTGTGTGAACGCCATTGCAAATTAGGCTTCTGGCTGGGGTCGTCGTTGGGATAATAGTTTCTAGGAATATGTATCGGCAGTCCCTTTGCTAAATCACGCTTGTACTCGGCATCTAATGTATATCGGTCATATTCTGGATGTCCGTTTACAAAAATTTTCTTGCCATTTTCGGCATAGGCAAGAAATACACCTGCCTCGGCTGATTCCGCCAATACCGTAACTGCTTTGCACTGATGAATATCCTCCGAACGCGTTTCTGTATGGCGGCTGTGAGGAGCAAGAAATAGATCGTCAAAACCACGCACCAATGGCACTTTTCTGTTTTGCACTTTATGCCAATATAAACCAAACAGCTTTTCAGGGAGCATATGTTTGGGAATCCCATAATAGTGATATAATCCCGCCTGTGCCCCCCAGCAGATATGCAGTGTTGAAGTTACATTTGTTTCTGCCCAATCCATAATTTCGCATACTTCTTCCCAGTAATCGACTTCCTCAAACGCAATATCCTCCACCGGCGCTCCTGTTATAATCAAACCGTCAAAACGTTTGCTTTGAATATCTGCAAATGTGCTGTAAAATCGGTTTAAATGATTTGCAGAAGTGTTTAGTGATACGTGACTTGTCACCATTAAAAATGTTACATCCACCTGCAGCGGCGTATTCGACAGCGCACGCAGAAGCTGTAATTCTGTATCCTGTTTCACAGGCATTAGATTGAGAATGCAGACCTGCAGCGGGCGGATATCTTGGTGGCTCGCCCGCACCTCATCCATTACAAAGATATTTTCATTTTCCAATATTCCTTTTGCTGGCAAATCATTTTGTACTTTAATTGGCATAATAACTCCCCCATTCTAATGCATTTTTAATTCTGACTATCCGTTTCTAAATATTCCGTTATAAAGCTTTCCTCTGTAACTATAGGAATCCCCAGTTCCTTCGCCTTTTTATTCTTGGAGGAATTTGACGCAATATCATTATTAATCAGGCAGGTTGTTTTAGAAGTAACGCTTCCGGTTACTTTGCCGCCCATTTTTTCTATTAATTCTTTTAATTCATTTCTGCTGCCAAAATGCTCCAAACTTCCGGTAATTACAAATGCTTTTCCCGTTAATGTCTGTTCTTCTGTATTGATTTCCTCCTGCG
>Ga0224742_10148_pt1 | contig 16644 bp, 14 predicted proteins | sample LIM_E_Water_Neg_FD_161631 | JGI IMG/M metagenome (GOLD analysis project Ga0224742, IMG submission 161631) | Enriched cells from gastrointestinal tract of the lab mouse from Pacific Northwest National Laboratory (PNNL), Richland, Washington... | ecosystem: Host-associated > Mammals > Digestive...
GACAGGATATTTCTTCCCCCGCCTGATCAACCTCCGCTTCGAGATCACATATCCGAGGCATATAGCTCCCGCCATCACCCAGTACATCATCCCCAAAACCGACATTTCGTCAAAAATAGTCCAAAAAAATGTCTCCCACTCTTCCCATATTCCCTGCTCAAACAACTGGCATTTCCCGGTAAAAAGACCAAGGAGCGGAAGCATCCACAAAAATCCATATACATATGGATTTCTTCCCCGACTTTTCCAGTAAACGCCACGGATCACGAGCACGGCTAAAATGAGTACGCTGATGGAAAATTGTATCCGCAGCATCCGCATCTGCAATATAACGAAAACCAAATGTCCCATAACATCAGCCCCCTTTCCTGTCCTCCAAAAGCGAAATCAGTTCCTGTACGTCCCGTTCCGACAACTGCTCCTGTTTCACCATCGTCGCAAGCATCAGACCGCCATCCCCGGAAAAATAAGCATTTTTAAAATTCTTGCTCTTCTCCTGGATACATTCTTCCTCTGTGAATTTCGTATGGTAATGATACACGGTCGAATTTCGCGGATCCACCTCGTAATCCAGCACTCCCTTTTTGACCAGCCGATTGATCATCACGCGCACCGTCCGCGCCGATATTTCTTTCACTCCCTCCAAACCTTCTACAAAATCCGCCGCCGTGCACGTTCCTTTCTCCCACACGACTTTCATGAGCAGCCATTCATTTTCCGTAATACTTGGGAAAATATCTTTCATCTCAGTTCCTCCCCTCGGGTTAAAGAATTTTCTATGTAACATAAAACGGTTGGATATAATTTTTCACGCAACTATCGTTGTTGTTTCAAGGTGTTTACAATTGTAAATACCTTGACTAAAGGATACCATGCCCTTTGTTTTTTGTCAACCATTTTGCATAAAAAACCTTTCTTGACGAAAGTGGGGTCGATAATTATAATAGTAATATAATTTTTAACTTGCGGTACAATAAAAAGGCGTAAACGATTTCAATGGAGAAAAAATAATGATAATTGATAAATGGATTGCAGAAGCAACGGAATGTGATTTTAAGGTCGCTTAACAAGGAAACCAAAAAGCTGGCTAAAAAGCGTCAGCGCTTTTGCAAATGGTATTGGCGGTACATTGTTTTTTGGTATAGATAGTGTCTGCTCATTAAGCAGCATTTTAAGCACAAATGCTGAATGTTAGTTCTTTCGGCAGATTTTTCTGCCATTTGTACCTTGAAAAAACCAAGATAAAATAAGCGCAAAAATAAACCGCCGCCAGATAATTCACATTCATCGCAAGGATGGATAATGCGATGGAACTGCGGGTAATTGTATCCAGCTTGGTTTTAATCAGTCCAAGACCATAGCACCTCTTCGCCAGACTGAATCCTCTTTCGACTTCTATGCGGTCGGTGTTATCCGCATATCCCTGTTTCTTTTCTTCGGCAGATAATGCACGCGGTCGTCCGAGCGCAGGCCCGGAAATACGGATGCCATGCTTTTTACAATAACCACGATTTGCCCGGTTACGATATATCTGATCAACCAGTATTCGCTCCGGATAATGTCCTGTCCGCTCGCGATACCTGTCGATGGCTGCTGTCAGCACACCGCATTCATTGTTTGCATCAAAGCACAGATGGGCGGATGTATGGCTGACTAATGCTGACAATACGGTTCTTAACACTGTGGACTTTGTTATCATACATGTACTTCTGCTGTTCGTACACTTCGCGGATTACCTTTATCCGTTTCAGCTGTTTTTCAGTGAATTCGATGTCATCCTGTTCCATGTAGAGATCAATATAGGACAGATCCCGCTTAACGTATTGCAGCTGCTTTTTGACAGCGTGTCGGATTTTTTTACTGGTCCGTTTTTTGCATTTTGCCAGATCCAGATAATCCTGCCTTGCTTTTTGACGATACATTCTCGGCTTGTAATAATTGTATTCGTAACAGATATTATCAAGGATGGCTTCCAGATTTTCTCTGGCATCATTTAAAAGATTTACATCCTGAGGATAGGAAATCTGTTGTGGCGCGCAGGCTGCATCCAGAATCAAAGTGCCCCGATTGTCAGTTTCGGAATGACTGCTGTCCGGATTATCACCCCCGCCCGGTGGCGGATTCTGCGGACAATTGTATTCTGCTATCATTTCGTTAATCTCTGTAAGAATTTCATCGGTAAGCCGCTTGCGGAATTCTACCAGAAGTGATGGCACAAATGGTATTTTGTCCTGATAGCCGGGAAGTCCAATGAAAGATTGATAATACAGATTCTCCCGGATCTGTTCTACCAGTTCTCTGTCGGAATAACCATACTGTTTTTGAATCAGTAAAGAACCCAGAGCTGTTTGCAATGGTTTTGCAGGCATTCCTGTTTCACTTGGAAACAAAGACGCATACTGTTCCTCAATTTGATTCCACGGTATGGTTTCTGCTTTTTTGATCCATCAATTTTCCAGATTCATTTTTAATCCAATTGGTTGATTAAAATCTGAAAGAGAGAACTGACGGTTTCGATTAAATTTGTACATTTGCGCCTCCAAAGTGCAAGGTTTTTAGCTGAAAACTACGTTTTTCTTTGCACATCCAGTATAGCATAAATAGCCAAAAATGTCAGTAAAATCAATGGCTTTCCATGCTTTTTAGTAGCCAAAAGCAGACACTAGATAACAATAGAAATATCATCGGATTAGAAGAAGTACAAACAGATGCAGAAATAATCAGCCGCTTGATCAAAGAACGAATTACTCCATTTCCTAACTTTATCCTAACTCCTGAAAAAGAAAACAATAAAGATCTTCTGATACTTACCGTTTTTAAGGGACGCAGTACTCCATACTACTATAAAGGTGACGGCATAATGGAAGCCTATATCCGCATTGGGAATGAAAGCGTGATAGCTCCCGATTATGTTCTCAACCAATTAATTTTAAAAGGCATCAACCGTACTTATGATGCCCTTACCTCAGAATATAATTTTAATGACTACGCTTTTTCCAAACTCCGGGAGAGATATAACGTATGGACAGGAAACAGCATGGAGGATAAGCTTTTTGATTCCTTTGAAATCAGAGACGGAGACGGCAAATTGACCAATGCAGGTATTTTGCTGGCTGACGATTCCCCCGTGCGCCACTCCCGCCTGTTTTGTACCCGTTGGAACGGACTGGATAAAATCGTCGGCGTGGTGGATGCTATCGACAGTGCGGAATATTCCGGCAGCCTGATCATCCTGCTTAATGAAGGTATCAGTTTCGTCAAGCGAAATATGAAAATAAGCTGGAAAAAAACTGCTAATTCCCGGATTGAGTTGCCTGATTACTGTGAAAGAAGTGTTTTTGAAGCACTCGTAAATGCTCTGATCCACCGAGACTATCTCATTTTGGGCGGTGAAGTGCATATTGACATTTACAATGACCGACTAACTATTTTCTCCCCTGGTGGAATGGCAGATGGTACGCGGATACAGGAACGGGATATTTCCAATATTTCTTCCACACGGCGCAATCCTATTTTGGCAGATATCTTTGGACGCCTGGGATTTATGGAACGACAGGGAAGCGGTTTCCGAAAGATTACCGAAACCTACTACGCCGCACACAATTATCGTTCAGAACTAAAACCGCTCTTTTATTCAGATATTAACTCTTTTCAAGTCACATTATTTAATTTAAATTATAATACTACGGAAACGATAATGTTTGATCAGCAAAAAGTAACGTTTGAAAGTCATCTTAGTAAAATACAAGCAACCACCCCTACCAAAAAAAAGCACTTGCCCTTTACAAATCTTTTAAATATGAGAACACTTTCAGCCGTACGGACATAATACAAATGTTTCATATAGCGCCTTCCTCGGCCGGAAAACTGATAAATAAACTGAAAAAAGCAGGCCTGATCGAGCCAGTCGCCGGACAGGGTAAGGGAAAATACAGGTTTGTCCGACAATAAATTAATTCTTCATATATGTACAAATGCAAAAACCCTGATCCCACCGCCATCCTTGCGCATGACTTTGGTGATCAGGGTTTTTTCTCTTTGAAACATTTTTAATCTTCATCCGGTAATTCATCTAGTGCCTTTTTAAAACGCTCCAATATTGCTTCCTGCAGTAAGTTTCTCATCTCCCCGTTGATCGGATGTGCCACATCCCTATATTCATTATTTGGAGTTTTCTTACTCGGCATCGCAATAAACAAACCTTTTTCCCCTTCGATGACTTTGATATCGTGAACGACAAAAGAATCATCAAATGTCACTGACGCTACCGCCCTCATCTTGGAATCGTTACTCACAACTCGAATGCGAATATCTGTTATTTGCATCCCAATTATCCTCCTTACTGTTCTTACAGTACGTAACGCGCATTCTTTTCCAACACTATTTTGATTTTATCCGGTTCCCCAACATAATTGGAGTTTGCTCGAATTGTATCATGGCTCTCAACGATGCAATTTTCAATGTAGGTATTATCGCCAATGTACACATCATTCAAAATAATGGAATTACGAATGGTGCAGTTGTTACCTACGTATACTTCTTTAAACAAAATGGAATCCCTCACCTCGCCATTGACGATACATCCACTGGAAATCAGGCTGTTTGTTACTTTTGAGCCGGCATTGTATTTTGCCGGCGGCAGATCCTCGATTTTAGACTCAACCGTAGGATACTGATTGAAAAAGTAGTCTCTGATCTCCCTGTTGAGAAAATCCATATTGGTTTTAAAATAAGAATCTACTGTCGTAATGTTACTCCAGTATGAGTCCATCTGGTACGCATAGATCTTTTTCACTCCGCGGTACCTTATAAAAATATCTTTTACCAGATCAAACCCGCCTTCATTGCCGGCGCGCTCGATCAGGTCTATGAGCTGCCTGCGACGAATGACATATATTCCTGTGGATACTGTCGTCTTTGATGTGACGATCGGTTTTTCCTCGAGTTCGGTAACCAATCCGTTCTCATCCACAGAAACCACGCCAAACCTGCTTGGGTCATCTGTTTCCCCGAGATCCTTTGTCACAATGGTAATATCTGCATTCTTACTCAAATGGTACTCAAGCACTTTGTTCATATCCAGTTTGTAAACACAGTCTCCGGAAGCAATCACCACGTATGGCTCATGGCTCGTCTTTAAAAAATCCATGTTCTGTGCAATCGCATCTGCGGTTCCACGGTACCAGTAACTGTTATCCTGTGTCTGAGTCGGAGTAAATACAAATAATCCGCCCTGCTTTCTACCAAAGTCCCACCATTTCGAAGAATTCAAATGCTGAGTCAGTGATTTTGAATTGAACTGGATAAATACAGCCACCTTACTTATATGAGAGTTCGACATACTACTGAGTGCAAAGTCAATACTGCGGTAACCTCCTGCAATCGGCAACGCAGATGTAGCTCTCTTCGTCGTAAGTTCTGTCATACGTTTGCTGCTTCCACCAGCTAAAATGATACCTATCGCCCTCATAAAATATCACCTGCCTTTATCAAAGTTCCGCCACCTTCCAGTGTATTATTCGGATAATCTTCCTTCGTCGTCACTCCTGATATGGCAGTATTTTTTCCAATCGTCACTCCGTCCGGAATAACGGTATTATCACCGACCGTCACTAAATTAAACGCATATACGTCCGGTTTTACTTGGTTTACAACACCATCGTCGCCTGCCCCCAATACACATCCGGCTCCGATCACCGTGTCTTCCGCCACGATCGTCTTGTCCAAAATCGTATTCTTTCCAATCCGCGCCGAATTCATGATGATCGAATCGCGCACGACGGCTCCTTCTTCAATGACTACGTTTGAACCGATCACGGAATTGTAAACCTCTCCATACACTTCGCATCCATCACCCATGATCGCCTTGTTTATGACAGATGAATTCGAGATATACTGCGGCCTGAGCCACTCGTTCTTCGTATAAATCTTCCAAAATTCCTCATACAGGTTAAACACCGGAATCAGATCGATCAGCTCCATATTGGACTCCCAATATGACCCCAGCGTTCCGACATCCTTCCAGTACCCATTGAACTCATAAGCAAAGATCCGATCTCCCCTCTCATGACAATAAGGAATAATGTGTTTTCCAAAGTCGCATCCAGGCTGGTCTTTCAATGTGATAAGCGCTTCTTTCAGCACCGGCCATGAGAAAATGTAGATTCCCATGGATGCAAGGTTGCTCCTCGGCTGTTCTGGCTTTTCCTGAAATTCCGAAATCCTGCCGCTCTCATCCGTGATACAAACCCCAAAGCGGCTGGCCTCCTCGATCGGAACCGGAATCGTAGCCAGTGTAACATCTGCCTGATTTGACTTATGAAAGTCCAGCATTACCTGATAATCCATCTTGTATATATGGTCGCCACCCAATATTAGGACATAGTCCGGATTGTACTGATCCATATACTTTAAATTCTGATAAATGGCATTTGCCGTACCGGTATACCACTCACTGCTTGTACTTTTCTCATACGGCGGAAGAACAGAAATTCCTCCTACATTCCGGTCGAGATCCCACGGAATACCGATGCCGATATGAGTATTCAGCTTAAGCGGCTGGTACTGTGTCAAAACCCCGACAGTGTCAACCCCAGAATTGATGCAATTACTCAACGGAAAATCAATGATACGATACTTTCCCCCAAAAGCAACAGCAGGTTTTGCTACGTTTGCCGTCAGGACGCCGAGACGTGACCCCTGCCCTCCAGCTAGCAACATAGCTATCATTTCTTTTTTGATCATGTGATCACCCCTGTTGTAAGTAGTACCCACGAGAGACGTGACCTCTGTGGGCCGGTTAAACTATAAAATGATTATAGCATACATTGGTAAAAAAATAAACATTTTTTATAATTTTTTTTTTATTTTTTTTGCTTTTTTGTAACTATTGCACAAAATCCTTTCTTTTGACCTCTCGATTCCCAAAAACAAATTATTTTCACCTTTCTTCTTGTCTTTTTCATATAATAGATTTATACTTATGGTAATTAGAATAAAGAAAGGATGGACATAAACCATGTATAAGATTGATTTTACCACTCCTAAAACCGCATATTTCATCGGCATCGGCGGCATCAGTATGAGCGCGTTTGCTGAACTGCTTCAATCACTGGGATTTACGATAAAAGGTTCCGACCGGACGAAGTCCAAAATTACCAAACATTTGGAAGATCTCGGAATAGAAATAGTATATGAGCAAAACAGTAAAAATATTACTTCTGATCTCGATTTTGTCGTTTATACAGCAGCCATTTCGGAGTCGAATCCCGAATTCAAACGAGCGAAAGAACTTGGTATTCCAATGATGACCCGCGCCTCTATGATCGGTCAGATCATGAAGAATTACACGACTGCCGTGGCCGTGGCAGGAACACATGGTAAAACATCTACAACTTCCATCGCTTCCCACATTATGCTGGAGGCAGACATGGATCCCACGATTTCCGTAGGAGGGATTATTCCTGCCATCGGCGGTAATCTCCGGATCGGAAAATCCAAAAACTTTATAACGGAAGCCTGCGAGTATACAAACAGCTTCTTACATTTTTTTCCCACGATCGGTATTATATTAAATATAGAAGAAGATCATCTGGACTTTTTTAAAGATCTGGATGACATTCGGCACAGCTTCCGGAAATTTGCGGAGCTCATCCCTGAAGACGGGACACTTATCATCAATTCGGATATAAAAGATTATACAGAAATAACGGACGGACTTGCCTGCCGCGTGCTGACCTTTTCTACTGAAGACGTAGACGCGGACTTTTATGCCGCTGACATTTCTTACGACGAATTTGGCCATGGCAGCTTTACCCTGGTCAAGTCCGGAGAAAAAACCGACCGCTACCAGTTGGAGATCGTTGGCAGACATAATATAGCCAATGCGCTGTCCTGCCTTGCGTTATCTTCCCTTTTCGCGATTCCTTATCAAACGGTCCAGAGCGCGCTTACCAAATACAAAGGGACCGAGAGGCGGTTTGAACATAAGGGAGAATACAATGGGGCGACCATTATTGACGATTACGCCCACCATCCAACTGAGATCGCGGCGACTCTTGCTTCCGCAAAGCACTATCCGCACAATAAACTGTGGGTCGCTTTTCAGCCGCACACATACACCCGGACAAGGGAATTCCTGCATGAATTTGCCGAGTCACTCAGCACCGCAGACCATGTTGTCCTCGCAGACATCTACGCGGCAAGGGAACCAGATCCCGGAGACATTTCTTCTAAAAATATAGAAGAACTGATAATAAAATCCGGAAATAGCGCAACGTATCTTGGTGATTTTGACAGTATTGAAAAATATTTAGAAAAAAATTTAACTACCGGCGATCTGTTGATAACAATGGGGGCGGGAAACATAGTAGAGGTTGGCGAAGCACTCGTTGATCTCTAAATTATCCACAATATCCACAGCCTTATCAACAATCAGTAGAAAAGTGAGGTTGTGGATAGTTTTTCCATTTATAAAATATGTGAATAACTTTATTTTTTACAATATTCTTATTTAGTCACAGATTTTCGCGGTTTTTATTATTTTTTTCTACATACATAGTATGTTCGATTCAAAGTTATCCACATTTTCCACACTTTCCACATCATATTTTCTACTGAAAAAGTACATTTTTTTAGCTATTTACAGAAATCAATTTTTAGGTTATGCTTTATGCAGAAGGAATTATTTTTTGAGGAGGAAACAGAACACGATGGGGTTTTCAGTTACAAATTATTTTTCACAAAACATAACGCAGGTTCCTAATATTTTTATTGATACTTATATGCCACAGGCAAACGGCAGCTTTGTCAAAGTTTACCTCTATCTTTTGCGGCAGATGAATGAAACTTCTCCCTCGCTGACGATCGAAAACATGGCGGACATGCTCTCAAACACGGAAGCAGACATTACCCGCGCTCTTCGGTATTGGGAAAAACAGGGCGTGATCTCCATTACGGAAGCAGTAGGACAGATCATCGAAATTTCCCTGCTGCCGCTTTCGGACGAAAGCAGACAGCCAGAACAAGCGTCTCATTACTCTTCGTCTGCAGCTACCGTTTCCAAAACACTAGACGTTGTGGAAGAAATGGCTCCTCCGGATTCGGGATCTGCCAAGCCTTCCCAGACGTATCTCATACAGCCAGACATTCCGAAACGTCACATTTATTCTCCGCTTCAGGCTGAAGCGCTGAAAAAGGACTCAGAAATTGAATCGTGCCTGAGCATGGTTGAGGCGTTACTCGGAACGACGCTCGGTGACGCACATATGCAGCTCGTTCTATATCTGATGTCGGATTTAGGTTTTTCGCTTAATCTGGTCATCACGCTTTATGAAACGGCATTATCAAGGGGAAAGAGAAATCCCCGCTACCTGGAAACGATCGCTCTCAACTGGGCAAAAAAAGGGATCCGCACAGTCGAAGACGCAGAAGATGAAGTTTCTTCCTTCAACGGTACATATCGGATCATTACAAAGGCTCTTGGCATCAAACGCGCCCTTGCACCCGCCGAAAAGGCAGTCATTGATAAATGGGAAGTTTACCATTTCCCCGATGCTGTTTTGGAAGAGGCGTGCAGCAGGACCGTGCTCCAGTCGGGCGATACAAACCTGAATTACACGGCAAAAATTTTGGAGGACTGGCATAAAAAGGGAGTCACATCCCTAAAGGACATTGAAGACTGTGATAAATCATTTTTCCGCCAGAAAAACGCATCCCCAGGTAAGAACGGAACCGCCCGACGGAACAAAAATAAATTTCAGCAATTTCCGCAGCGGGAATATTCCAGAGAAGAATATGCAGATTTAGAAAAACAACTTCTTCACCAATCATGATACGGAGACTTTTATGCAGTTACAAAACGATCAGTATAATAGCTTATACGCACAATACAATGAAACACAATTAAGAAACGGCCGCCTCCTTCTTGACCGAAAAAAGGAAATACGAAAAGTGATACCCGAATGGGACGAGCTGGATCAAATCATTGCCGAGCTATCTGTCAAAATGGCAAAAACAGCTTTTGACGGAACAAAAGCAGATGTAAAACAACTCAAACGGGACATCTCCGTCATTACCCGAAAAAAAGAAATCCTCCTCACCCAGCATGGGTATCCTGCTGACTATCTGCAGCCATTATTCGATTGCCCTGACTGTCAGGACACCGGTTATATCGGAAACGAAAAATGCCATTGCTTTCAGAAAAGGATCGTAGAATATCTATATGAGCAGTCAAACCTGCAAGAAATACTGAAAAGTGAAAATTTTTCCCATTTCAATGAAAAATACTATCCAGATGATTATATCGAAGATACCACAGGACTTACACCGAGGGACAATATACGGAATATCCATGAAACCGCCCTTTTCTTTTGTGATCACTTCGACGAATCACATGATAACCTTCTGCTGTACGGAAATACCGGAGTTGGAAAAACCTTTTTGACTCATTGTATCGCCAAAGAAGCACTGGATCATTCTCACACCGTCGTCTATTTAACAGCTCTAGGCTTGTTTGACCTATTAGAAAAAAATAAGTTTGATAAAGCATTGAGTTCTGTTGAGAAGAACGCTGTCGTCTCGTACATTTTGGACTGCGATTTACTCATTTTGGATGATCTCGGTACAGAGTTGAACAACAGTTTCACCTCATCTCAATTGTATCAGGTGATAGACACGCGTCTCATTCACAGGAAATCAACGATCATTTCCACGAACCTCTCCTTTGATGACCTGAGGGAGCAGTACAGTGAGCGCGTCTTTAGCCGTATTACGAGCCGTTATTCGCTGTTGAAACTAACAGGGGATGACATCCGCCTGAAAAAGGCTATTTTTACCCGCCAGGCATCATCTCGCAAATGACAACCCTGCCTGGTGCATATTAAATGTTTCATTCCATGAGACATTTTTATATAGATTTAAAACTATTATATTAGGAGGACACAGTAATGAGCCAGAACAACTTCGCAGACATCATCCCTTATGGAGACCTCGGGATCATCGCCCTGGAAAGCAGCCGCGAGATTGGAAAAAAAGTAGATTCGTATATCTCGTCCTGGAGAACGGAAAGCGGTAATGATGAGGAATCCATTCACTTCAGCAGCTATAAAAAAGAGTCCTATCTGATCGATGCGGTGTGCCCGCGGTTTGGATCAGGAGAAGCGAAAGGTATTTTGAATGAATCCGTGCGCGGAAAAGATCTGTACATTCTCGTCGATGTATGCAACTACAATCTTACATACAAAGTATGCGGCCAGATCAACCGCATGTCCCCGGATGACCACTTCCAGGATTTAAAGCGTATGATCGCCGCTGTCAGTGGAAAAGCGAGACGAATTACTGTCATTATGCCTTTTCTATATGAAAGCCGCCAGCACAAACGCAGCTCGAGGGAATCTTTAGACTGTGCGCTGGCATTGCAGGAACTCGTGAATATGGGTGTGGAAAGTATCGTTACGTTTGATGCCCACGATCCCCGCGTGCAGAATGCCATTCCGCTCAATACGTTTGAAACGATCCAGCCCACATACCAGTTTATTAAGGCCATGCTGAAAAACGTACCGGATCTTGAGATGGATCCGAAACGCATGATGGTAATAAGTCCGGATGAAGGCGCTACCGGCCGCGCGATTTATTTTGCCGGGGTAGCCGGCGTCGATATGGGGATGTTTTATAAACGGCGCGATTACACGAAGATCGTAGAGGGTCGGAACCCGATCGTCGCCCACGAATTTTTAGGCGCGGATGTTGAGGGAAAAGATGTCGTTGTGATCGATGATATGATATCTTCTGGCGAGAGCATTATTGATGTCGCTACGGAGTTAAAACGGAGAAAGGCAAACCGCATTTTTGTCGCTTCGACATTTGGTCTCTTTACAAATGGACTAGAGAAATTTGATAAGGCATATGAAAGCGGATTGATCTATCGTCTGATGACAACGAACCTCGTTTATCAGCCGAAAGAAGTTTTATCAAAAGAATATTACATCAATGTTGATATGAGCAAATACATTGCCCTTCTGATCAATACGATGAATCATGACTTTTCGATCGCGGAACTTTTGGATCCATCGGAACGCATTCAGAAGATTCTGAAAAAATACGGACATCCCTCGGCAGATCTCCAATAATGGAAAAACACGTCAAAGAATTAAATCTCTAAAAACAAATTGTGTCAAGCCAAAACAAGGCTTGACACAATTTGTTTTATACACAGATCGGTGTAGAAAGAAAGATCAGATCATGGCTGGACGGTACCGTCTTCTCCCTGGAACGTGGTATCATCCTGACTAAATCCGGTATCATCATTTGACGTACTGCCGCTCTGATCCGGATTATCTTCCGGCACATTTCCCTCTTGTGGCGGCTGAGGCGCCTCTCCGTCATTTCCTGGAGCCTGTTCAGGCGTCGTATCCTCTGGTTCATCCTCATCCTCTTCCGGCGGTTTTTTCGTCGCTTTTGGTTTACTCGTCTGCTTTGGCTTTCTCGTCGGTTTTTCTTCCTCGTCATCATCTTCGTCCGAGGAATCGTGGTCCTCGTCAGAATATGATGGTTTCGACGAATTGTCATCGTCTTTGAGATCCCCCCGCTCTTCATACGGAAATGGTTTCGTTTCCAAATCCGCATGTATCGTATTCATATACATCTTCCATGTCCTGCCGGGATATGTCGCTCCCGACAAGTCGCCTATGCTCGTTGGATTATCGCACCCTATCCATACAGCTGTCGTATAGTACGGCGTGAACCCACAGAACCATCCGTCTTTTTTATCATTTGTCGTACCTGTTTTCCCCGCAGCCGTCATACCGTTATCCAGTCCAAGTCCGACGCCGGTACCTTTTGTAAGAACCCCTTTTAAAATATCCGTCATCGTATTTGCCGCTTTGGAATCGTAGATGTACTTTTCATCCACATCATTTTTCACGATGGTTTTACCATCGGCATCCAGTATTTTTACAATACACGTCGGTTCTCGGTACTTTCCTTCATTTTGAATGGTAGCGTACGCCGAAGCCATTTCCAGCGGACTGCATCCGTAAGTAAACCCTCCGAGCGAGGATGCGCTATAATAATCGTCATCAACGATCTTAGAAAAATTCATTTCCAAAAGATACTGTAGTCCCACTTTAGGAGTCAACTCATCAAAAAGCTGCCAGGCAATCGTATTTTTTGACTGCTCCACGGCATATCGCAGTGAAATATGTCCGGAATACTTTCCATTCGCATTCGAAGGCCCGCCCTCAAATTTATGATCATTGACTGTTGTATCCGGCGTGTAATCCCTCTCCAGAGAAGGCGTATAGACGATGACGGGCTTGATGCTGCTCCCCGGCTGTCGGAACGACTGGTACGCACGGTTTAACGTATAACCGCTCGTTTTCTGGCTCCGTCCGCCGACGATGGCCACTACCCTTCCGGTCTTATTATCAATACAAACTGCTGCCCCCTGCATTTTATAAATGCCATTTGTGTTCTTTTCCGTAAATGCAGATAAATTGGTATTGACCGCCTCCTGGAGCGCCTTTTGTTTTTTCAGGTCAATGGAAGTGTAAATGCGGTAACCATTATTTAAAAGCTGTTTCTGTGCTGCCGCATACGCATCCGTATAATCGTCGTCGTATTTTTCTTCCTCTTTTTTTGAATCAAACGTGTTTTTAAACTTGAAACCATTGCACTCCATCAGCTTTCTCGTCGCACAATAGGTCACAAACGTCTGGATAAAGTTCCTCTTCACGGGCTCGGTTACATTCAGTTTAATCTTTTCTGCAACCGCCGTGTCGTACTCTTCCTGCGAAATCACCTTATCATCTAACATCTGTTTTAAGATACGATCCCTACGTTCGAGCGTATTTTGTTTGTTCTTGATCGGATCATAACGGGTCGGACTGTTCGGGATTGCGCAAAGGAAACACAGCTGCGACAAACTCAGGTCTTTACAGCTGGTGCTGAAATACCCTTTGGCCGCCGCCTCGATCCCATAGTAACCGCTAGAAAAATAGATCGTATTCAAATAAAATTCCAAGATCTGATCCTTAGAAAATTTCTTCTCTAGCTCGAGTGCAATAAAGATTTCCTTTATCTTCCTTTCATACGTCCTCTCGGTCGTCAGGTATACCCCTCTGGCAAGCTGCTGTGTGATCGTACTAGCCCCCTGAGAAATCTCGCCATTGTTTTTTATCTGCACCCAGACAGCACGCACGATCCCGCCGGCATCAATTCCATTGTGCTCATAAAATTTCTTATCCTCGGTCACGATAAACGCGTCTTTTACATATCTTGGTATCTCATCGATCGGCATATAATAGGAATCCTTTTCACCTTTCAGGACAGCGATCTGCTTTCCTTTTGAATTGTAGGCGATCGTCGTCTCCGAATCTCGGAATGTCTCCTCGGTAGCATCTTTCACTAACTGAACAGCTTCGTCCTGTAATCTGAAAATGTCCCGTCCATACTTTACATAAAATACAATCCCTACTACGAGAAGCGTAACAAGAAACATTAACAGAAATATTTTGAAGCCGAACCAAAACTTTGGATGCTTCTTCTGCTTTTTTTGCTTTTTCTGTTTACCTTTATTTCCAGCCATATCATTCTCCCAATCTCAATCATAGATTTATGTATACGTGTATTCTAACACACATTACTGTATCTTGCAAAGAATTTCTGAATGAAGGAACCTGGCGCGGTCTGCCCATGTATGCCCGTCTGCTGCCTTTTTATATCCACTTGCCACGATACGTTCCCATTGGTCTCGGTTTACCAATAATTCCTCTATTTTCCCAGGCAGTTCCGTGAGCGCAGCCAGATCATACTTGATGTAATCTTTCCCATCTTCCAGTATTTCATCCATATATCTGGAGCCGTCACTCACACATACCGCTCCGTTTAACATTGAATTAAAAACGCGGTCATGCGCTCCGTCTTTAAACCAGGGCATCACATTCAATGAAATCTTACTCCTGCTGATCTGCTGCAGGCATCCGAGAGAATCCAAAACATTTCCATTCACGATATTTTCAGGATGACGGCAATCCAAATGATCCCATCCAGCCCCGAAACAGTGGACTTTCTGTCCGCTGTCTACTAGTGTTTTCACCACCTCACCCCGGAAATAATGCCGGACATACAGATCGATAAAGATCATATTGGGAAGCGTATCCTTCAGACCTTCCTCCGTTATATCCTCCACGTCCCGGTTCAGATGCTCGATGATCACATGGTCCATTGATCTCCAGGGATGGCTGATCAGATCGTCGATGATATCATAATAAAAGTCCGCGTACTCTTTCCCATGCCTTGTAATCGCCCCTTCAAATGTCGAGGGAGGATTATAATTTCCTGTGAACACGATATCAAACCTGCGGTCATCCCAGCCCGGCATCTTATCCTCATCCCAAAGTGCCGTTCCGCCCAAAGGCATGAACGGCCCCCGTTTGATCTTCGGTAAAAATCGTTTTAGATAGGCCTCATGTTCCCGGTCAATAGAAATCTGTGTATAATCACTCGGCAGATATGGCAGGAACTTATGATAATAAAACGGATGATCCACCACAATGTTCAAAAATAAAATCTGCCGCGCGTCAAAAAACGAAACGCCATTCGAATCGATAAAATAGTCTTCCCCGCAGCAGCCGTCAAAATTAAAACTGATCGCGGCTGTCACCCCTGGTTCACAAAACCAGATCAGGTCGCTCAGGCTGCGGTATTCCTTACACTGGTCAAAATAGAACACATCATATCCGAGCAGTTCAAATGTCTTTCCCATCTGTTCTGAAAAAAACCACAGCGTTTCAATGCCTTTCGTAAACAAAACAATCTTCTTTATCATGACGTTCACCTCACTATAACAATATCATACCTCTATTTTTTTATAATAACAAGGTTAAGTTTGTGTTCCTTTTTCCGATATATATGTTAGAGAACTAATTTTATCCATAATTTCAGACCAAGGAGGGAAAAAGAATGAGTGTTTATGGAGTAACAAATGCACAGACTACTTCTTATCCATCCACTTCCCGTACATCGACGAAGCAGGATAATAAGAAATCGTCGGAGACGACATCCAATAAAGAAGATTCTGGTGTCGTTTATGAGCCGTCCAATCTTACAGGTGGCAAGGATGCCAATACCGTAAAGGATTATTCCAGTATCGTAAAGAAAATGAAATCCGAGTTGAAATCAAAAAATCAGCAGCTTCAGAACCTGGTAAATCAGCTTCTGAACAAACAGGCGAATAAATACACATCGCTTGCCGATTTATTTAAAAATGCGACTGCTGATCCGGCAACGATTGCCCAGGCTCAAAAAGATATTGCAGATGATGGTTACTGGGGTGTCGAGCAGACGAGTGACAGATTTGTAGCAATGGCACAAGCGTTAAGTGGCGGAGATGCCACAAAAGCAGACGAAATGATCGCTGCTATCAAAAAAGGCTATGAGCAGGCTTCTAAGGCGTGGGGTGATAAGCTCCCAGACATTTGCCAGAGAACGATTGATGCCGCAACTAAAAAATTGGAAGCATGGCGTGACAGCCTTTCCAAAAACGAAACTGAAACCGAAAAGGATTCAGAAACAAAAACAGAAGAATAAACGATCTGTTATCCAGATCTGCGGACAATTCACAGATATCACAAGAAAGGCTTTACA
>Ga0224742_10149_pt1 | contig 16633 bp, 12 predicted proteins | sample LIM_E_Water_Neg_FD_161631 | JGI IMG/M metagenome (GOLD analysis project Ga0224742, IMG submission 161631) | Enriched cells from gastrointestinal tract of the lab mouse from Pacific Northwest National Laboratory (PNNL), Richland, Washington... | ecosystem: Host-associated > Mammals > Digestive...
GAAGTGAAGATTATAAGGAATTAAGTCCGGGTGAGATTGCTTATTATGACGGAATGATTACCGTTGACCTTGGAAAGGTAAAACCGATGATTGCCATGCCTTTCCATCCCAGCAATACCTATACTATTGAAGAATTAAATGCAAACCTTCTGGATATTCTGGAGGACGTGGAGAAAAAGGCGGCTGTTTCACTGGACGGAGCGGTGGACTTTACTCTGAAAAATAAAGTGAGAGACGGAAAGCTCTTTGTTGACCAGGGAATTATTGCAGGCTGTGCCGGCGGCGGTTTTGAAAATATCTGTGCGGCGGCGGACATTATGAAAGGCTCTTATATCGGATCCGACGGATTTACCTTAAGCCTTTATCCCGCTTCCATGCCTGTTTACATGGAACTGATTAAGAACGGCTGTGCCGCTACGCTGCTTGAGACCGGCGCGGTAATCAAGACGGCTTTCTGCGGGCCTTGCTTCGGCGCCGGAGATACTCCGGCAAACAATGCTTTCAGTATCCGTCATTCCACCAGAAACTTCCCCAACAGGGAAGGCTCAAAGCTCCAGAACGGACAGATTTCCTCGGTAGCTCTTATGGACGCCCGCTCGATTGCGGCGACTGCGGCCAACAAGGGAATGCTCACAGCGGCTACGGAGTTTGACGGAGAAATTAACAGATATCAGTATCATTTTGACGCAAATATTTATGCAAACAGAGTGTTTGATTCCAAAGGAGTGGCGGATCCGTCAGTGGAAATCCAGCTTGGCCCCAATATCAAGGACTGGCCGGTGATGACAGAGCTTCCCGAAAATCTGGTTCTCCGCGTGGTATCGGAGATTCACGACCCTGTTACCACCACAGATGAGCTGATTCCGTCGGGAGAAACCTCATCCTACCGTTCCAATCCTTTAGGGCTTGCGGAATTTACCTTATCCAGAAAAGACCCCGCATATGTGGGACTTGCCAGGGATATCCAGGTTGCCCAAAAGGCTGTGATGGAGGATAAATGCCCTCTGGAGGCTAAGCCGGAGCTTAAGGAAGTGATGGCAGTAATCGGTAAGGATTATCCCGAAGTTGGAAGAGGCAATATCGGTTTCGGTTCAACCATCTTTGCGGTAAAACCCGGAGACGGCTCGGCAAGAGAGCAGGCGGCCTCCTGTCAGAAGGTATTAGGCGGCTGGGCAAACATTGCAAACGAGTACGCCACCAGGAGATACCGTTCCAACCTGATTAACTGGGGTATGCTTCCTTTCCTGATTCCGGAAGGAGAGCTCCCCTTTAAGAATAAGGATTACCTTTTCTTCCCCGGTATCAGAAAGGCTGTGGAGGAAGAGGCTGAGGAAATTAAGGCGTTTAAGGTGGGAGAGAATTCCTTAAGTGAGTTTACCTTAAAGCTGGGAGAACTCACAAAGGAGGAGAGAGAGATTATCCTGAAAGGATGCCTCATAAATTATAATAATAAGAAGATGTAAAATGCAAAGATAATGGAATTAAGCGTCTGTCTTTTATGACAGGCGCTTATTTTTTCACAATGAATACTAAAATTAACTGAAATTCATCTTATCCATCAAAGCAGCGATAAACACCCCGGCCGCAAGAAAAAACACATTAATCAGGCAGGATATGGTGGAGGTACAAAAACTCTCAAAAGGAATCGTCATAAAAGTAGCCGCCACGACAGTTCCCACGATTGCATGAAAAGTAACGGAATAATATTTGTCAAACAGGGAATTCACAGTTTTCGAGAGGCAGGCAATGGTAATTATCCCGCCGATGCCTGCCGGTATCAGTACCTCGAATGACAGATGCCCGATACCGTCAACAAAGGGAGTATAAAGTCCCATAGGCATAAGGAGCGTTGAAAAGCTCATACCCGGCGCAATGATACTCAGCGCAAGGCAGAATCCGCAGAACAGATACCATATGAAATCCGGCTCGATTACGGCGGAGGTCTGCTTCAGTAAAAAGAGAAGAGTGAAAATTACAAGTATGGCGGTAAGCATGGAGATAAAAGAAGAAGATTTTCTGCCATGCAGCCCCGCCTCCCGCCAGAGGGAAGGAAACATTCCCGCAATCAGACCCACGAAAAGGCAGATGGAGGGAGCCGGATATCTTTCCAGAAAAAAAGCCAGAATATTGGCGACACCCATAAATCCGATAACATAGCCGAGAAAATAAGGAAAAAGTTTTGGCATATGTGTTTTAAACCTGCGGACAGGGTCTGATAGAAATTCCATAGCAGGTTTGTAAATTCCGAAAACAACGCTGAGCACACCCCCGCTTATCCCCGGCAGAACAGCTCCAAGTCCGATAATTGCTCCCTGTAATACTCCGAATAATACCTTTACTATTTTTTTCATATCCTTATTTCCATATCTGCTCAGGATTACATTAAAAGAATATGAAAGTTAATTTCCTGTTATTCGTACAAAATTTCCCCCAAATCATTAATAGAATCATTTTCGAGGTCGATAAATATATCACAGATATTTATGGCCATAGTACCTGTAAATAAATGCGGTAAGGAGGAAGAATGCGAATAAATTCCGGTACAATAGGAATGGAATCCGCCAGAAGCTATTCTTCCGTCACAGGAAGAAGGAGCAGAATAGTTATAACAAGCAGCAGGCAGAGTCTTATGGACGGAACCGGGACTTTGCTCGGGAACTCTTTAAACGGTGGCGCAGGAGGGGAAACCTCCGAGGCTGGAAAAAAGGAAGATAAAAAAGGTAATTCCCAGAACGGTTTCTGGGGCACCTATGATGCGATGAATGCCAGAACAGGCATGTTTACTTCGAATAAGGTGAGGAATGTGGACGCATCGAACGTCCGGGAGCAGCTCAATGAAATCCGACAACAGTGCATCAATTACCTGATTGACCTTTTATTCCCGGAGAGAAGAAGAAACCGCTTTATGAGTGAAACAGGGAACAGCCAGAGCAGTCAGGGCTTTGAAGAAAGCATGACAAATCAGGGAAGCGAAAATTCCGACGGTTTTGTTTCGGACAGACTAACGTCGGGAAACGGGATTCCTGTGACATTTGTAAATATGAAAACCTTCACTTTCAGTAACCAGTATTATCATGCGGAAACGGAAACCACCGGATTTTCAACACAGGGAACAGTCAAATGTGCAGACGGAAGGGAAATCAACTTTAATCTCAATCTGGAAATGAGCCGGACTTTTGAGGAGTACTACGAAGAAACCGTAGGAGTAAGGCAGGTTTCCATGTGCGACCCTCTGGTAATTAATCTGGATGGAAACATAGCGGATTTATCTGACCAGACGTTCCTGTTTGATTTGGATGGCGACGGAGAAGAGGATGAAATCAACCGTCTTGCGGCCGGCAGCGGTTTTCTGGCGTTGGATAAAAACGGCGACGGAATCGTCAACGACGGCTCGGAGCTTTTCGGTACAAAATCGGGCGACGGCTTTGCAGACCTTGCGGCCTATGACACAGACCATAATGGATTTATCGATGAAAATGATGAAATCTGGCAGCATCTGAAAATCTGGGTTATGGATGAAAACGGCGAGCAACAGCTTTATTCCCTTGCAGAAAAAGGAGTCGGCGCTATCTGTCTTCAAAATGCCGCTACTAATTTTGCAATTAGGGACGAAAACAACGAGACAAAGGGAATGATTCGCAAAACCGGCGTTTTCCTTTATGAAAACGGCAATGTGGGAAGCGTTCAGCATGTGGATTTGGCTCTGCATGAACAAAAGAAGCAGGAAGAAATAAGAAAAAACCAGAGTAAGTATGAAAAGTGGCTGTATGACATGGCAATGTAAGGCGGCAGAAAAAGCAGTATGCAAATCATCAGATGTCAATGTTCAAATTCATGCTCTGGCAGTATTAAAAATGGTATAAAAAGCGGGCAGTCCGGCATAGAATAGTCCGGAGGTGTCCTATGAATAAACTTAGAGTCTTTCAAACTGTCAAAAAGAAAAGAATCGTACCAGGGTTTTTCCCGAAAAATCTTGGTACGATTCTTTTGCTTTTGCTGCTCGTCCCCTATCTGCTTACCTTTTTGTCGGGAAATGTACAGGAGGGTAAGGATGAAAATGTAATGATTGCGGAGGGTCTTTCAGAAGGGCGTATTTATGTAAACAACACCACAACCTACGGAAACGAGAGCATACCGTTGGAATCCTATGTGGCAGACAAACTGGCAAGGAGTATCAGCGAGGAATACGAGCCGGAGGCGCTTAAGGCGCAGGCAATTCTTATACGCTCCATGCTGTTATCCTCTCTTTTTGAATCCGGCGGAAGTATGAACGGAGGCAGAAAAATTGAGGTAGAAGATAAGGATTATGGAAGCATCCCTGTCTCAGAAAAATTGTATACCGCCGTGGCGGAGACTGCCGGTATATGCCTTACCTGTGACGGATATCCTGTGAGCGGAGCATATTTTGCAGTCAGTAACGGAGCCACAAGAAACGCGCAGGAGCTTTTGGACGAAGAATATCCTTATTTAAAGAGCGTTCTGTGTAACAGAGATTTTTTGTCCGGGGATTTTATCAGCAGCGCCAGCTACCGAAAGGCGGAATTCGATAAGCTCTGGAAGGAAACAATGTCCTTTTCCATAACCGAAGAGGAAATCCTGAAAAAAAACGGGGTTACGGCAGAGACGGAAGCGGGCATTACGTTGTACAGGGACAGTGTGGGATATGTGCTGTATCTTTTCCAGGACGGAAAATATGTATCGGGGGAACAGTTTCGGGATAAATTTCGGCTTTCTTCCTCCAGTTTTCATTTGAATGAGGAGGATAAATATATAGATATCACGGTAAAAGGCGTCGGGCATGGTCTTGGGATGAGTCAGTTCGGCGCTAATGAAATGGCAAAGGAGGGAGAAGGATATATAGAAATCCTGAATTATTTTTTTGATAATGTAATAATTACAAAATTTGAATAAAGAAGGAAAAAGGGGAAAAACTAACCATAAGAACAATTTAAAGGAAACTTCAGGAGGAGAAAGATGAGAAGAAATAGAAGAAAAGGCCTTGCAAAAGAAAGGTTTCTTATGGTTGCTTCAGCAGTACTTGTTTTAGGTTCTCTTACCGCTACCGGACTGTGGCTTGGGAGAGACGGAAAAAATAAAGATGAAGAATATGTAGTGGATTTAAGCGAAATTGAAAACGGCAGTACGGGCAGAGCCGGAGAAAACGAAGGGACGCTTGCGGAAAGCGTACGTCAGGAGATATCCACCAACGATTTGGACTACGACCCATATTTTCAGGAGACCAATTCTCAGAAGGTGGAAAACCCGGATGAATCTGACAGTGCAAGTATGTCGGACGGAGCAATGAGCGAAGACGGCGACAGAAAAGCCGATGAAAAAGGCGGTGCGGGACAAGGCGCTGCCGTGGAAAATGAAAGCGCCGAAGCCAAAAGCGGCGAAAATGAAACGGGAGAACAGCCGGAGGAAGAAGCCGGCGAGGGTACGCCCGCTCTATCAACCGCCATGCAGCCCGCACTTACCTTCAGTGATTCAGACACATTAATCTGGCCTGTTGTGGGAAATATTCTGGTAAATTACAGCATGGACAAGACTGTTTATTTTCCCACGCTTCAACAGTATAAGTATAATCCGGCAATAATTATCCAGGCAAATCAGGGCGATTTGATTACTGCCGCTTCCGCGGGAAAAGTGATTTCCGTATTTTCTGACCCGCAGATTGGAAACGGTGTTACCATGGAATTAGGCGGCGGTTATGAGGTCACCTATGGGCAGCTCACCAATATCCTTGTGTCAGAGGGAAGCTATGTGGCGACAGGCGATGTGATTGCGGAGGTTGCCGCTCCCACGAAGTATTTCAGCGTGGAGGGAACCAATGTATACTTTAAGCTGACCAAGGACGGCGAGCCGGTTAATCCTATGACCAAGCTGAGCTGAGATACTTTGCAGATTTAGTTAATCGTTTCTGCTGCCACGGGCGGCATAACAGGAAGGTTTATAATTATGTTATATATTGTTGGCGGTAAAATACTGACCATGGCGGGCTTTGTCTGGGAAAAGGGATATCTTTGCATTGAAAATGGAAAAATAAAGGAACTGGGGCCTATGACAGATGGAGCCCCTTTTCCTTTGCCTGAGGATGCGGAGGTAATTAACGCTTTGGGCTGTCTGGTGATGCCGGGGCTTATCGAGGCCCACTGTCATATGGGAATTACTGAGGAAAAAAAGGGAATGGAAGGGGACGACTGTAATGAGACGGTTAATCCAATCACTCCTTATCTTCGCTCCATAGATGCAATCAATCCAATGGACGCGGCCTTTGACGACGCACTTAAGGCGGGAATCACCTCCGCCATGATAGGGCCGGGCAGCGCCAATGTGGTGGGCGGAACCTTTTCCTTTGTAAAGACGCATGGAAGAAGCATTGACGAGCTTATTGTGCTTGCCCCGGCGGCTATGAAGGTCGCTTTCGGGGAGAATCCAAAGGTGAATTATTCCGGGCAGGGAACGTCCCCGGCTACCAGAATGGCAATTGCGGCAATGCTTCGGGAGGAGCTGTTTAAGGCAAGGCAGTATTTTAAGAAAAAGCGCGCCGGAATGAATCCTGAGGATGAAGATTTCAGATATGAATGCTGGATTCCCGTGTTTGAGAGGAAAATTCCGTTGAAAGCCCATGTGCACCGGGCGGACGACATTCAGACCGCAATCCGTATTGCAAAGGAGTTTGACCTTGATATGACTCTCGACCATTGCAGCGAGGGCCATCTGATTGCGGAGGTCATCAAAAGAGCCGGATTTCCGGCAATCGTAGGGCCGGATCTGGCAAGTCGGAATAAGATAGAGGTTCAGAATATGGCGTTTAAAACCATCGGAATCTTAAACAAGGCCGGCGTAAAGACGGCAATCACCACAGACCATCCGGTATCCCTTATCCAGTCGCTCCCTGTCTGCGCCGGGCTGGCAGTGAAATCAGGGCTTGACGAGATGGAGGCCTTAAAGGCTATCACCATTTATCCGGCACAAATATGCCGGACAGACCACAGGGTGGGCTCTCTGGAGATTGGAAAAGATGCGGATGTCGTTATTTTTGACGGTTCCCCCTTAAAAGTCGAGACAAAAGCACTGTGTACCATAATAGAAGGTAAAATTGTCTATGCGGACGACACTTTCTCTTTACCTCATCATGAGAAAACTGTATAATAGAAAAAAGCAGAAATGCTCGGCGCAGTTCAGTCGAGCATTTTTTGCAAGGAGAGAGGCAGTAAATTCTCTTTTGCCGGATAAAACGGGGATGTAAAATAATAGAGGAATCAAAGCGGCAGCCGGGAAAATTTGCGGGCAGGAAAGCAGAATCTTCCAGGGGGCTGCCGACAGATGCGGGAAACGAGGAAAAGTATGAAGGTTGTAGTGTTAGCGGGCGGAATCAGTACAGAAAGAGACGTATCCTTGAGCTCCGGCGCCATGATTTACCGGGCGTTAAAGGAAAAGGGACATGACGCAATTCTTCTGGATGTATATCTGGGGTACGAAGATGAGTGGAAGAACGATTCGGATATGTCGGGTGTGTTTGGACTTGACAGGGACTGGGCAAAGGATATGGGACTGGTCACGGAGAAAAATCCCGATATCGGGCAGATTAAAGCCATGCGCCACGACGGGGAGAAAAATTTCTTCGGTCCCAATGTGATAAAGCTTTGTCAGGCGGCGGATGTGGTGTTTCTTGCGCTGCACGGGGAGAACGGAGAAAACGGTAAGGTGCAGGCATGCTTTGACCTTATGGGTATCAGATACACTGGAACGGACTATGTGAGCTCCGCTCTTGCCATGGATAAGGGACTCTCCAAGGAACTGTTTTTTTATCATGGGATTCCCACGCCTGCCAGCGTATGCGTTAAGAAGGAGGATTACGCAAAACACGCAGAAGCCGGAGAAGAAATTTCTTTTCCATGTATTGTGAAGGCATGCTGCGGCGGTTCCAGCGTCGGGGTCAGTATTGCAAGGACAGAGGAGGATTATGAAAAGGCGCTTGAAGAGGCGTTTAAGTACGATAAAGAGGCTCTTGTGGAGCAGTATATCGAAGGTCGGGAATTTTCAGTGGGAGTTATGGCCGGGAAGGCGCTGCCGGTAATCGAGATTGCGCCGATAAACGGATTTTATGATTATAAAAACAAGTATCAGCCCGGCGCCACGGTGGAAACCTGCCCGGCGCAGATTTCCCAGGAGAAAACGAAAGAAATTCAAAGATATGCGGAGCAGGTGTTTTGTGTGCTCCGGTTAAAGAACTATGCAAGAATGGACTTTATGATGAATGAGGCGGGGGAGGTATTTTGTCTGGAGGCAAATACGCTTCCGGGGATGACGCCTACCTCTCTGCTGCCCCAGGAGGCTGCCGCTGTGGGAATCGGGTTTGGGGAGCTTTGCGAGGAGATTATGAGGAATGCGCTGTAAATTAGTGATTGAAAGTGAGAAATTTTATGAAAAATTTGACTTTGATGAATATAGCGAAGGCTTGTAGCGGAACTTTGTATAATATGGGCAGTTTTGAATGGGATGCTCAGCAAAGGGAAGCGGAGGCTTCCTGTGTGGTGATTGATTCGCGGAAGGTGGAGAGAGGCGGGGTTTTTATTGCCACGAGGGGAGAAAAGGTTGACGGGCATTCTTTCATATCGGATGTGGCAAAGAAGGGGGCTCTTGGTGTCGTCTGTGAGGAGCTGCCGGAAGATTGTGAGGTTCCCTGTATTCTTGTAAAGGATTCCTTTCAGGCTTTAAAGGAGATTGCGGAGTATTACAGAAAGCAGTTGGATGTCAGGGTTGTGGGGATTACGGGAAGCGTGGGGAAGACCAGTACCAAGGAATTTATTGCGGCTGTGCTTTCCGTAAAGTATAAGGTTCTCAAAACCATCGGGAATTTTAATAATGAAATCGGACTTCCCCTTACGGTGCTTTCCATAAGAGAGGAGCATGAGCTGGCCGTCCTTGAAATGGGCATCAGCGATTTTGGGGAGATGCATCGTTTGAGTAAGATAGCAAGGCCGGATATCTGTGTGATGACGAATATCGGCAGGTGTCATCTGGAAAATCTGGGAAGCCGGGAGGGGATATTTAAGGCGAAATCGGAAATCTTTGATTTTATGAACCCTGATGGATATGTTTTTGTGAATGGCGACGACAATCTTCTAGCAAATATTCAGCAGAAGGGCAATCACAAGGCGGTGCATTTCGGACTGAATCCCTCGAATGAAATCTATGCCAGCGGCGTGACGGGGCGGGGATTGTTTGGCTCTCATGCCATGCTTCATATAAAGCTGGAGAATCAGTCGATGGAAATCTTTCCGGCGGAAATTCCACTTCCGGGCGGTCATATGGTTTTAAATGCGCTGGCGGCAGCAGGCGTGGGTATGCAGCTTGCTCTTACAGCGGAAGAAGTAAAAAGAGGGATTGCAGAGGTGGAAGAAGTAAGCGGACGGGGTAATGTAGTGACTCTGTCCGACTATACTTTGATAGACGGAAGTTATAACGCAAATCCGGAATCCATGCGGGCGGCTGTCGGGCTCCTTATTCTGGCACAGGGAAGAAAGGTGGCAGTGCTGGGGGATATGTTTGAGCTGGGAGAGAAGGAAGAAGAACTTCACGCCGAAGTAGGGGCTTATGCGCAGGAGAAAGAAATTGACGTTTTGATTTGCGTGGGCAGGCTTTCAAAAAATATGTACGAGGGTGCGTTAAGCAGCAGAAAAGAAAAAGAGGCGGAGGTTTATTATTTTGAGAGCAGAGATGAAATGCTTTCAGAGCTTCCGGGTCTTCTTAAAAAGGGCGATACCATACTGGTAAAGGCTTCTCATGGAATGCACTTTGAAAAAGTAGTAGAATTTTTGCAAAAAGAAGGCAGGTAACTAAAAACCTGCTTCTTCTTTTATCTTAAAATAAGATTCCTTTATGATATTCTGGGTATAAGCGCCGATTCGCTTCTGGTCCTCCTTTGGAAGCTCTTTGATATAGATGGGTCTGCCGTATTCAAGAATCACTTTGGTTTTCCTGATTTTGGGAAGATGGTCCTCAAAAATATCTGCGGAGTTATAAATGGTCATGGGAATAATAGGGCATCCTGTTTTTGACGCAATCTTAAAGCTTCCCTCGTGAAATTCCATAAAAGTGTGGTTTACTCTGTTTCTGGTACCCTCCGGGAAAATACAGATGGAAATACCGGACTTTACCTTATCGATAGCGGTCAGGATGATTTTCAGGCCCTGCTTTAAATCGTTTCTGTCAAGAAACAGGCAGTGGAGATTTTTCATCCAGTTTACCAGCGAGGGATATCTGAGCATTTCTTTTTTGGCGATATAACCGGTAGGGCGCGGAACACGGACATAAGTGATCAGGATATCGAAGTAACTTCTGTGATTCCCTATATAAAGGACAGGCTCGTCTTTTGGCACGTTTTCCTCCCCTTTTACGATAACGTCCGTTCCGGCAATGAAAAGTACCACCCTGAAAGCCCAGTTTACAATGGCAAGGGAGCTTCTGCTTTTAAGGTCCATATTAAACTTGCCGATAATCCATTCCGCAATTAAAAGGGGAATACTGAAAATGAGGAATAAAATGACGAATGTGGCGACTAAAATAAATCGAATCATGGTAAATGACGTTTCCTTTCAGGTAATATTCAGACTCTTAATAGTATAAGGGATAAGAGGGTTTTTGGCAATAGCTGGACTTCCCGTGTAAACTCTGATAAAATAACAAAGGACAGCGGGGTCGGCTAAAGCGGCTTTGGACAGAAAGAGGAAAATGAAAATGGATAAAATTGCAGTCTTGATTCCATGCTATAATGAAGAAAAAACCATTGCCAAGGTAATACGGGACAGCAGGCAGGCCCTGCCGGAGGCAGTAATTTATGTATATGACAACAATTCCACGGACAAAACAGGGGAAATTGCCAGAGAGGAAGGAGCAGTCGTACGGAAGGAGTATATGCAGGGGAAAGGCAACGTCATCCGGCGTATGTTCCGTGAAATAGACGCACAGTGCTATATCATGGTGGATGGCGACGACACCTATCCCATGGAATTTGCGCCTGCCATGGTGGACAAGGTTCTTCATCACAATGCGGATATGGTGGTGGGGGACAGGCTTTCCTCCACCTATTTTGAAGAAAACAAACGACCCTTCCACAATATGGGAAATTCCCTGGTGAGGGCCAGCATCAACCGTCTGTTTGGCTGTGAAATCAAGGATATTATGACAGGCTTCCGGGCGTTCAGCTATGGATTTGTAAAAACCTTTCCGGTGCTCTCGAAGGGATTTGAAATTGAAACGGAAATGACAATCCACGGGGTTTACAACCACATGCAGATTGAAAACGTGGTGGTAGAGTACAGGGACAGGCCGGAGGGGAGCGAGTCGAAATTAAACACCTATTCCGACGGCTTTAAGGTTCTTGGCATGATTTTCCGGCTCTATCGGGATTACAAGCCCTTTGGATTTTTCAGTATCCTGGCGCTGGTGTTGGCGGCGGCGGCGGTTCTTTTCTTTATTCCGGTGCTGTTGGAGTATTTTGCAACAGGACTGGTTCTGAAATTCCCGACGCTGATTGTCTGTGGCTTTGTTATGATGGCGGCGATTCAGTCTTTTTTTGCAGGACTCATTTTATCGAATATGGCTCTGAAAAACCGGCGGGATTTTGAGTACCGTCTGACGCTGGTATGCGAGAAGGAAGAGCGCAAGAGAGGGCAGTATAATTGAAAAAATTAATTTCACGGTGGTATGTAGTAATTACGGCAGGCTTCCTGCTGTTTGCGGGGCTTGTGTTTTTTATCTGCGGAGAAAAAAGTGTGATAGCGGTTCACGACAATCTGGATTTGTTCATCCCTCAGTTTCAGATGATGAAGGATACGGGTACTTTTTTCAGTCACGGGAAAGATGTGCCATTTCTCGGAGGTATCAGCAGAGACGTGCTTCCGTCGGAGTTTTACCTGTACACGGTTTTATATATGCTTTTACCGGCTTATCCGGCTTATGTTATCGGGTACCTGCTCAAAATAGTCATAGCGGTTTTTTCCTGCATTCTGCTTGCAGGGGATGTCTGCGGGGAAAATTACGAGGCGTATAAGCCTCTGGCGTGGGTTTTGGGACTGTCCTACGGCGCTCTCAATGTGTTCCCGGCCTTTGGAATCCCTTTTGCCTCCATTCCCCTTGCCCTCTGGCTTCTCCTCAGAATCTACAGGGAACCAAAAATCAAATGGTACGTTTTTTTGTTTTTTTATCCGATGCTTTCCTATTTTTCCTATTTCGGGCTTTTTATCCTTGCTTACATGTCCCTTGCGTTTCTCTGGCTGTGGATAAGGGACAAAAAATTTCCGGGAAGGATTCTTCCGGCCATCTGCATTCTTTCAGCGGGGTGCATTGCCTGTGAATACAGACTGTTCGGAACAATGCTTTTTGGAGATGAAGAGACTATCCGTACCACCATGGAAGCGGGAAGCTTAACGGCGGGAGAGATTATAACGACAATCGGTGAAGTGTTTGCAAAGGGAATGTTTCATGCGGAGAGTGTGCATACATATCTGGTACTGCCGGTTTGCATTTTGTACTTTTTTTATCTGAATATATCCTATCTTAGGAATAAAAACAGCAAAGGTATTTTTCATGATTTATATAATCTGGTGATGCTGATAATTGTTTTCAACAGCGCGGTTTATGGGATTTATTATTGGGAAGGCTTCCGGGGACTGGTGGAGAAGCTGTGTCCGCCGCTTACCGGCTGGCAGTTTAACCGAACGGTATTTTTCAGCCCGTTTTTATGGTATGCGGCATTTTTTCTGGTTTTGAAGCGGCTGTATGAAAGCCGCAGCCATCAAAAGGTGATGAAAGCCGCTGCCAATCTGCTGGCTGTTGCGGCACTGCTTCTTATTGTGCTGACAAACACCCGTTATAATGATTTGTACCACACCTGCCTTGACCAGGCTTACCGCCTTGCAAAAGGCGCACCTTCAAACCAGCTTGGTTTCGGGGAGTTTTATTCCGAAGGATTGTTTGAAGAGGCAAAAGCAGATATTGGTTATGAGGGTGAGTGGTCCGCCGCGTACGGATTTTATCCGGCGATTCTGGAGTATAACGGAATTGCAACCCTGGACGGTTATCTGGGATTTTATTCTCAGGATTATAAGGAAGCCTTCCGCAAAATAATTGCGCCGGCTCTTGAGCGGGTGGAGGAGAGCAGAGAATACTTTGACACCTGGGGAGCAAGAGCCAGCCTTTACTCAGGGACAGATATTTCCATCGTCAGCGCTACCCGGGATTACCACGTGACGGATAATGAAATTTATATCGATACAGACGCTTTTAAAGCGCTTGGGGGAAGGTATATTTTTTCCAGAATCGAACTGAGTAATGATAAGGAATCAGGCCTTGCATTGATTGGGAGTTACACCCACAAGAAATCGCCATATAGCCTGTATGTTTACAAGGCTATTTAAAATCATTGCGGAACTATATATGTAGAGCCTTCCAGTACACAGTTCAGGAGGGAAATGTTTCTGAAGGAGGCCTTATAAAAACGCCAGCACCTGGCGAGGTATTTTCGAGCCTGGTACTGCTGCGTTTTTATAGAGCGAGAGCATGCCGACAAAGAAACATCTCCCTCCCTGAACGTCACCTGAAAGAACACATTATCCAGAGACCCTAATCCGCATAAACCCCCTTCTTATACTTCGCAATCGCACTCTGAATCCGCTCATTGGGATTGAGCAAATCGCTGATAGAGGCATCATGGTTCAACGTATCGATAATATAGGCAATATACTTACTCATATCGCAGTCAATATACCATTCGCGTTCAAGAAGCTCCGGCGTCTGGTAAACCAGATTGGTGGTCAGAACCCTGTCGATAATGCCGCTTTCGTACATTTTATCAAATTTCTCAAGGCCGCTGGTAAACAGGCCGAAAGTTGCGCAGATGAAAATCTTGTTTGCCTTTCTTTCCTTAAGAGCGGTTGCAACCTCCAGAACGCTTTCACCGGAAGAAATCATATCGTCGATAATCACCATATCCTTCCCCTCAACAGAGGTTCCGAGAAATTCATGGGCGACAATGGGATTGCGTCCGTTTATGATACGGGTATAGTCCCGTCTCTTATAAAACATTCCCATATCCAGTCCCAAAACGTTTGCAATATAAATAGCGCGGGACATACCGCCCTCGTCGGGGCTGATAACCATCATATGATCGGAATCAATATTCAGGTCGGGAACATGCTTTAGCAGGCCCTTAATAAACTGATAAGCGGGCTGGACAGTCTCAAATCCGTGCAGAGGAATTGCATTCTGTACCCTGGGGTCATGGGCGTCAAAGGTAATGATATTGTCAACTCCCATATCAACCATTTCCTGAAGGGCAAGAGCGCAGTCAAGAGATTCCCTGGCGGTTCTTTTATGCTGTCTGCTTTCATACAGATAAGGCATTATTACGGTAATACGTCTGGCCTTTCCCCCTACGGCAGCGATGATTCTTTTTAAATCCTGATAGTGGTCGTCCGGCGACATATGATTGAGATGACCGCACAGAGGATAAGTCAGGCTGTAGTTGGTAACATCCACAAGCAGATAGAGGTCGGTTCCACGGACGGATTCTAAAATCATTCCCTTGGCTTCTCCGGAGCCAAAACGCGGAACCTTTGCCTTTAAAATGTAGGAATCTCTCTGATATCCGGCAAAAGCAAGGCTTTCCTTGTGCTCGCTCTCACGGGCAGTACGCCATCTTACAAGGTAGTTGTCCACTTTTTCCCCGAGAGTTTTGCATCCTTCAAGGGGAATCATTCCAAGGGAGCCGACGGGTATTGTTTCCAGGTTTCTTTTTTCTTCACGTTGAGACATAAAAAGTACCTCACTTTCTGTTTTGAAGTCTTTTTTGCAGCATCCGGATATCAGGTCCGGTAAATTTACACAGGTTGTAATGACTGGTTATTCGGGAAAAAACCCTGTCCGAATAACGGTTCCGCACGTCCTCCAAAGATAAATTAGTAGAAATCAGAGTAGAGCGCTTGTTAAGATGACGTTCATTTAAGAGAGAAAATAAAACAGAGGGCGCTATATTTTTAGTGAATTCCGTTCCCAAATCATCAATGATGAGCAAATCACAATCACTTAGATTTTCACAGGAATCCACAGTATTATCTTTATTTTTATAATCGAATATATTTTTGGATAAAATTTCAAAGAGACCGGCCGCACTGAAATAGATAACGGAGTGTCCGTTTTCTATTAATTCTTTAGCGATACAGCCGGACAAAAAAGATTTGCCTGTACCTACTGTACCATAAAAAAATAAATTATGGTAGTCAGAATCAAAGGTTTCTATGAATTTTCTGCATTCGGACACTGTCTTTTGAAAGCGTTCCAAATCTTCTCCCTGGTAGTATTCAAAAGACAGGGTGTTGAAATTTTCTTTTTCCAGCACATCGCTGATACCGGACTGTTCATAAAGGAGATGAATGACAGCCTGTTTAAAGCAATGGCATTTCTGCCCGTTTATATAACCTGTATCCCTACAGTCCGGGCAGCTGTAGATGCCGGAAAGATAATCGGAAGGGTATCCTGCTTTGGCAAGAAGGAGCTGTTTTTTTGAGATAAGCCGGCTTATGGCGTCTCTCAAATCCTTTAGCGCAGAGTCGTCGCCGGAAAGCAGCTTTTTCCCCTGGGTAACAGAAAGAGACGCAACGGAATCCGATAGCTCGCGGTATCCCTCTACATGCTCAAAAATATACGCCTTGCGCTCTTCCAAAAGATGTCGGTTTCTGCTTTGTCTGTCTTCGTATTCCCGCATGATAGCATCATACTGAGAGTTCGTTAGCGCCACTGTCGTTCTCCTTATGTATCGTCACTAATTACTCAGAATTTCCTGTTCGAGGGCTTCAAAGTCATAGTCGGTATGCATAAACTGATTAAAAGCTCCTGCAGCATTTCCCTGAGGCTTCAAGCTGCTTTTATTTTTAGCGTAAGCGTCGTCCAACTGTCTGATATCCGCTTTGCTGCGGACATTTTTTTTGTGCCAGCTGGTGAGAATACTGTCTGCATATTCAAAACGGTGCTTGTCCGTAGCCATGACGGTCCGGGAGCAGGCTTCCGAAATAATATCCTGTGAAAACCCGTATTCCTTCATCCATTTGCTGGCAAAGTCGGCCTCGATTTTCGTTGGTGTTCCTGACTTTCCAAGGGATTTCATGATAGTATAAACTGTTTTGTCATATTTACCTGCAAGCTTTGCCGCCTGCTTTGGAGTGGTAATATTCTCCTGTGCCCAGCTTATGGCAACCTTTTCTATGTATCGGAAATCCTTCTTCCCTTTATCGACACAGTATTGAATCAGATAATCAATTAAATCCTCCGAAAAGCCAAGCCTGTCGGAAAAGAAAAGGATGGTATTGATTTCGGAAGGACTTAAAGGCTTTCCTATATACTGCTCCGCAACAAAAAGAAGCTGGGAGATTTCCTCATTATTTTTAAATTCCTTTAATTCGTCGGCACTGTAACTGGGTTTTACAAATTCAGGCTTTTGTCCGGAGGTGTCTGTTTTGGCGGGAAGCTTTACCACAGAAGCCAGAACCGCCGTGTCCTTGCCTGATTTTTTTGAAACATCCAGAAGCTGAACGCCGGAAATATTTTTGGAATCATCATATTCTAAAGA
>Ga0224742_10150_pt1 | contig 16621 bp, 18 predicted proteins | sample LIM_E_Water_Neg_FD_161631 | JGI IMG/M metagenome (GOLD analysis project Ga0224742, IMG submission 161631) | Enriched cells from gastrointestinal tract of the lab mouse from Pacific Northwest National Laboratory (PNNL), Richland, Washington... | ecosystem: Host-associated > Mammals > Digestive...
GGTCGCCGATGCGCTCAAAATATTTCGCTATCATCAATAAGTCAATTAACGCTTCGGCATCGTCCTCTGACTGCTGAATTGCCTGTATAAGCTCATTTTTTACCTTGTTAAATAATGAATCCACTTCGTCATCATTCTTTATAACAGTTTGGGCAAGCGCAATATCCTTTTTCACAAAAGACTCTACGCTGTCAGTAACCATTCTTATAGTCGCTCTTGCCATATCGGATATGTGCGTGTTGCTTTCAAGATTGCTCTTTTGAATATGCTTTACAATTTCCGCAATATCAGACGCTTGGTCGCCGATACGTTCCATATCCGAAATCATTTTAAGCGCGGAGGATATGACGCGCAAATCTGTCGCCACAGGCTGCTGCTGCATTAAGAGCTTCATACAAAGCCTTTCTATATCGCGTTCCTTTTGGTCTATTTGCTTGTCGGCTTCAAGCGTATTATCGCGCATAGCAATATCCTTGTCTATAAGATATTTCACACAGCCGCTTATTGCTTCCTCGCATAACGCGCCCATTGTTATAAGCTCGTTATTAAGATGTATAAGCTGTTCGTCAAATCTGTTTCGCATTATCCAAACCTCCCTGTTATATAATCTTCTGTTCTCTTGTCCTTTGGTGTGGAGAACATTTTATCCGTTTTGTCAAACTCAATAATCTCGCCAAGCAGGAAAAACGCTGTTTTATCCGCAATTCTTGCCGCCTGCTGCATATTGTGCGTTACCATAATAATCGTATAGTTTTCGCATAGTTCTATCGCCAAGTCCTCAATTTTTGAAGTTGATATAGGGTCAAGCGCAGAGGTCGGCTCGTCCATTAAAAGTATTTCCGGTTCAACCGCCAATGCGCGCGCAATACATAATCTCTGCTGTTGTCCGCCGCTCATACCGAGCGCGCTTTTTTTAAGTCTGTCCTTGCACTCGTCCCATATCGCCGCCTGACGGAGTGAATGCTCTACGATTTCATCAAGTTTTACTCTTGATTTAATTCCGTGTATTCTCGGACCGTATGCGATATTGTCATAGATGCTCATAGGGAACGGATTAGGCTTCTGAAACACCATACCAACACGCTTTCTTAAAATATTAACATTCATATCCTTGTAAATATCAACACCGTTGAGCGTAATATCGCCCTCAATGCGGCAGCCCTCGACCAAATCATTCATTCGGTTAAGCGTTTTCAGAAATGTTGATTTTCCGCAGCCGGACGGACCGATAAGAGCGGTAATCTGCTTTTCGTGAATATCTATATTTATGTTTTTTAACGCTTGATTTGTGCCGTACCACAAATTCAAGTCCTTTGCTTTCATAATATCAGCCATCTTACTTTTCCTTTCTCTTTTTCAGTGCCGTTGCCGTAAATTTTGCCGACAGATTTATAATAAATGTCAGTATCAAAAGTATTGCGGCAATCGAAAAAGCTATGTCAAATTCGCCGCGTTCCTTTGCGTACATATACAGCGCAACCGTAAGCGTTGAGCCTGCCTTTTGCGGCATTACACTCTCATATATACCGAGAATTTCATTTGCCATTCCTGCCGTAAACAAGAGTGCCGCGCTCTCGCCAACAATTCTGCCGATTGATAGGATACAGCCTGTAACAATTCCGTCAATCGCAGAGGGAAGCACAGCCGTGCGTATCATATACCATTTTCCCGCGCCGAGAGCAAGCGAGCCTTCACGGTAGCCGTTTGGGACAGTTTTAAGACTCTCCTGTGTTGTTCTGATAATTGTCGGCAGCGTCATAATTACAAGTGTCAGCGCACCTGCAATAAGGCTTGTTCCGAGCGAGAAGAACTGAACAAAGATTAACATTCCGACAAGTCCGTATATAATGGACGGTATGCCCGACAGCGTTTCCGTTGCAAGCTCAATAGCTTTTACAATTTTTTTGTTTTTCGCGTATTCGTTCAGATATACCGCCGCGCCCACGCCTATCGGAAGTACGATGATAAGCGTTATCAGTATTATGTAGAGCGTGTTTAAGATGTTCGGCAGTATTCCGATTGTATCGTTTATTAAACTTGGCTTTGACGAAAGCAGTCCAAATGATATATTGGGAATACCTCGTACAAGAATATATCCGATAATTCCCAAAAGCATAAGACATATAAGCCCTGCCGAGAGATACATCAGTATGTTTAATATCGTAATTTTAATTTTACGATTTGCTGATATTCCATTATTCATCTTTTGCACCTCGCTTTACTATGAAATTCAAAACAAGATTGATTATCATAATGAATATGAACAATACTAACGCTATTGAGAATAACGCTTGCCTTTGAAGTCCGGAAGAATAGGACATTTCACTTGCAACCGCTGTTGTAAGAAAACGAACGCTTGTAAATAAGTTCGGCATATTTGCAACATTTCCCGCAACCATCATAACCGCCATAGCTTCGCCTATTGCTCTGCCTATTCCCAGAACTACGGAGGTAAGTATTCCGCTTTTTGCAGCAGGAACAATAACCTTAAAAACCGTTTCAGTTTTTGTTGCACCGAGCGCGAGAGAAGCCTCCTCATATTCTTTCGGTACAGCGCGTATCGCTGTTTCCGATACGGAAATTACAGACGGTAAAATCATTATTGCAAGCACGAGTATTGCCGAGAACAGATTTGCGCCGTCAGGCAGATGAAATATCTCACGCACAATAGGAACAATAATTATCATTCCTAATAATCCATAAACCACAGACGGTATGCCCGAAAGCAAATCAACTGCCGAGCGTACAAGTCCCGAAGTTTTGTCGTTTGACATTTTAGCAAGAAATATCGCGCACATAAGTCCTATCGGCACACCTATTATAATCGCGCCTGCTGTTCCGTAAACGGAGGACAAAATGAATGGCAAGATACCGTAAGATGGGATTGCGGCGGTTGACGCCCATTTTGTTCCGAAAAGAAAGTCAATTATGCCTATTTCTTTTATAGCCGGAATACCGCTGACAACAAGAAAACCCGTTATAATCAGCACAAACGCAACAGCTAAAAATCCGCAAAAGGTAAATACGGCGTTCATTGACTTTTCAAAAATATCCGCTGTCTTTTTTAACTTACTCATCGACGCTGCTCCTATCTCTTTACGGGAACGGCTCCTGCCTTAGTAATCATAACGTCAGCAGCTTCGCTTGTTGCATAGTCCATAAATGCTTGTGCCGCTTGTGATAATTGCTTGTTTTTCGGCGTTACAAGAATGAAATCTCGCTGAATTTTATATGTTCCGTTCTGTATTGTTTCATTGGTTGGCGTTACACCCTCAACTGATAACAGCTTAACAGTTTCTTTTACTGACGCAAGAGAAGCATATCCTATTGCGTTCGGATTTGATGAAACGGTCTGAACAACATCACCTGTGGAAGTAAGCTCCTGCGTATATTGACACTTATCCTTAGTGTCCGTTATCGACTCAAAGCCGTCGCGTGTTCCCGACGCAGCTTCTCTGCCGATTAAAACGATAGGCGCGTCATTACCACCGACTTCGCTCCAATTCGCAATTTCGCCCTTGTAAATTGCGCCGATTTGCTCAATCGTTAAATCTGATACGAGATTTTCGGGGTTTATAATCATTGCAATTCCGTCAATCGCAACTATTGTTCCATTAAGGTTTTGCGCTTCCTCCGGTTTCAAATCACGGCTTGAAAGTCCTATGTCGCAGCGTCCTTCTGAAACAGCCTGTATTCCTGCGCCCGAACCTGTCGGGTTATATGTAATCTTTGTATCAGTGTTTTCTGCCATATATGCCTCGCTTAAATATCCGATTACCTTTTCCATTGAGGTTGAACCGTCTGTTGAAACGGTCTGCGGTGATACCGCTGTCTGCGATGTGGTTGCTATCGTATTGCCGCAACCTGTCAATGCAGCTGCAAGCAAACTGCCGATTACTAACATTCCTATGATTTTCTTCATTAAAATCACTCCTTAAAATTTTTTATGCTTTTGCACAATGTAATTATATAGCGAAGTATGTTAATTCTGAAAGCAAGGTTATGTTAATTGTATGTTAATCTTTTTATAAATCAAAAAGGACATAACCGTTAATGATTATGTCCCAGATAAAATTACGTTGCAATAATTGAGCGTTTTTTATTTTTGAGCCTGTAATAACAATTTTCTTGCTACTGTAAATTCCGCACTGTCAACAGGCGGAACATTCCAATAACAGAAATCACCCACCATATCAGTATCAGGATTGAATGATGCGTTAGCTGCTTTATATATTTTTATCCTCGCTTCGTCATAGGCGGTGTTGTAATCCTTGCCGTTCTGTACCTCAACAATCAAGTCTGCAAGTACCGATTTTAATTTTTCTTCGGTTTGCCTGTAATAATCAGGTCTTAATAATATATCACGATAATATCGGATTGCGTTCTGTGCGATAGGTGATAGTATTCCGTAGCCGTTGCCGTTTGTCTGATTTGCTATAACCGCCTTTCGTATTCTTGTGTTTGCATATCCTGCGGCTAACGCATAGCCAAGCCTGTCCGCTTGTACCTCGTCAAGAATATCGCCGATTAGATTTTCAACGATTTGTATTTGTTCCTCTGTCGCATTAAGCGGTGTTGTTTCTCTCGGAATACTCGCCGCATTTGCTGTTACGCTCGACAACATTAAAATAGCTGTGATAATATATGTAGTAATCTTTTTCATATTCTCGCCTCCCAACCGTAAACTATCTCTGATATAACAAATTCTTCTGCCGTATGCTTAAACATATTCATTAGTCCAACCCATTTCATTTGCTCGGTTGATTTTAATTCTTCCGTTATGCCTGACTTCACCGCTAAATCTTTAACAAGCCTGTCCACCATATCCTTTGCTTGTGCATCGATTTCTTCAAGATATTCAAGTAATGTTCCGTCCATCAGCTTTGTAGTATATATACTCGGACGGTATTTCTTTAAAAATTCTCTGTGAAGTCTGCCATACTTACCAATATTGTACTTCTTGTTTGGTACTGTTAGCGCGGGGATATAGTAATCACCGACTTTTACATATTCAATTTTCATTTGCCTTTCTCCTCTCTTTGTGATATAGTAGTTATATAGATTTGTAATCGTGAAATTTTTTAATATTCACACCTCTTTTCTTTTCATATATAACTATTGTTCAAACTACCACGAATGAGCCGTAGCCATATATATGTATTAGATGAAAAGTGTGCTATCACTTTCACCCTTTACATTATATATCTTGGTATAATATAAAACTGCTAATACACTTTTTCTTTTTTGCATCATATAGCGCATAATCTTCTGCAACAGAATTAACAGGTTGATATCGTCCTTCACTATCAAAATATGTTACCGCGTCATATGTGCTATATTGAATTCCTTCTGAGAAAAATCTTATGACAATAAACAAAGTACGCATATTATGCACATAAATATAGCTGATAATTTAATTTTTATCTTAACATGCTTTCTCCTATCGTTCGGTTAAAAATTCAACTGTAATATTATATGTCCGTATAACACTAATTACCGGCAACTGTTCTAATGCAACAATAGTTCCTGCCATATTACCTATGGCACTTTGAACGCTTGTAATATCTTTTAATTTTTCCACATCAAAATTATATATATCATAAACAGTAACTCTTGTTATTCATGCACCTTGATTATTCCTTTGTCCATCCAATGTAATGGTGACATAAGTCCATCTTAAAGAATGTTATAACATTTCAGCTGACACATTTAAACCCGCAATGTTCAAACCATTCACACCCAGGTTTTTCCAGACCACATATTGCCGCTGAAATGTATTACTTCAATCTACTCCCACTTCTCTGCTTGGGTCAACATACATAACCGGATTATTACCGCAATACACATACCAGTTCAAGCCGTCCTGTGCGGGATCTTCGCTCATAAAGCGTCCGATACTTGGGTCATAGTAACGCGCACGAAGATAATACAACCCTGTCTCATTGTCATAGCTCTCTCTGCAGTAACGATAAGGGGTATCGTCTTCTCCGTTATCACTGATTGTGTTTCCGTACGCGTCATATGTATAACGCTTGACTGTTGTTTACAACATAATTTAACATTATACTTCTATTTTTTATCCAAGACAATTCTCCTTGTCTGTTAACAGCATACACATCATAGGCTGTAATGTTACCAATCCATGGTTCCAATTATCATAAAATCCGCTCTCTATAATTTCTATACTATGTATACTATTAGTATATTGATTAAGTACCATCCCCCTAATATCCACCAGAATTGATATGTTATATTCCAAACATATATTAAATACATCTAATTAATAATATATTCTATCTAATATAACGATTCACCATATATTAAATTATTTGCTTTTGATTAATTACTATATCATTATACAATTCTGCAATCATTTTACTCATATATGTTTGCTCACACTCAAATTTAAAACATAATGATTGTTCCTTATGACAGTCAAATAATATGCCACTAATCACAAATGTTCCTAATTTATTGATTGATATCATTATTTTTGAGCCTATTGATATATCTTCAATTTCGGCTTCTCCTATTATTAATTTATTTATTTCATATAATTTGCCAATAAAATTTTCCAATGTGCATATATCTATTATAAATGTGCTTTTACCACTATAATCTCCAGAAAAAACTTGAATATCTAATTCTGTGTTATATTTATTCCCAATCTTTATGTCATCAGAATAACTTTTAATATTAGATATAATTAATTTATTATCATACTCATCTATAGTTTCAGTTTTATATTGTTTCATCTGTATTCACCTCTATCTTTAATTTCTCAACGCCAATATTTAAAATGATATATCATATTTGATGAACTATCATATAATACTTCTAATGTGTATGAGACATTATTTTTAAACATTTCAATAGTATACATCAAAGCAGATGAACCTTGAGGGTCTTTTGATACATTACCGTCTTTTATGGCCTGTTGTAATATTTGTATAGGAACATATCTTCCTGCCTCTTGCATATGTCTAGCTGAACTTTGCGAAAATTTTAACGATGTACCTCTTGCACTGCTCATTCCTGATATTACTTTTCCTCCTTTAATGGCAGCAGTTATTGTCAACGTGGAAACTGTATAATATATAATATCATCCACTGTATTTTGTGTATTAGCTTTTTTTTCTGCATTTTCCACATATATACTAGCATTTTTTATACGCTCTAAACTATTATTATCACCATTAATTATCGGACCCACAACATCTGCTATTCCTCCCCAATTTTCATAATATTCTACTTCATTAGCTATAGTAGCTTTTGCCAACATAATTCTATCATATGCTTCTTGATAAAAATTATCATAAGATGGATATTCCATCATAATACTTTTATTAGTATATATGCTATTTAAAGCACTAACTATTTTTTGATAATCTTCTCCGCTTGGGTCAATGTACATAACCGGATTATTTCCACAATACACATACCAGTTCAAGCCGTCCTGTGCCGGGTCTTCGCTCATAAATCGTCCGATACTTGGATCATAGTAACGCGCACGAAGATAATACAACCCTGTCTCCTCGTCATAACTCTCTCCGCAGTAACGATACGGATTATCGTCTTCTCCGTTATCACTTACTGCGTTGCCGTATGCGTCATATGTATAACGCTTGACTGTTGTTGTTCCATCATAGCTTGCGTCCGTATTACCATGTGCGTCACTGCTGAACAACTCATTATTACGCGCCGCTATACCTGTCATTCCCCACATATTCACATTGGAGGACACCATTCCTCAACATGGCTGTTCTATAATGAAATATCCACTTTCCGATTTATAATCTTTATCTAAACAATGTATTATTAAATAAACAATTATACAATCTCACACTCAATGTTTTTTTATTGTTTGCATCCGGATAACTATCTGTTATATCCCATACTCTTTCTCCTTTTAAATCAATATTACACTTATAACTTAATATAATATCATTTTTTTCTCTCTGTTTATCTGTTTGATAAAATATTATATCATTTCTACCCTCATTAATATATATCCATTCCACATTACAATCATTCTGAAGCGTATTAACATCAACATCTTTCATAATATCTGTTAAATAATAATAATGAGTATTTGAATCTTTTAAAAGAATAAAATCTAAAATATTATTAAATGATTCAATATTATCATTAAGATTTCTTCTCAATATAACCTCCTTGGTTATCAATATCTTTCCATTATCAATATATGTATGTTCAATATTATAAAACCCAATACTAATATGCAACATTGATAATGATATTAATATTATTATCAACAGTATAACAATTTTTCTTCTCAACGTGACCCCCTCCTTTATTATGGATATTGCCAGTAACTATTCCACTTCATTTCGCTCATATCCGCATTCCACAAGTTCAGCTCATAAATCCCTATATTATTGCTTGATTTTGATGATGGATTTGAAAGAATATAATTCGTTATAATGCCCTTACCGTACTCATCATAAATCTCTATATATTGTTTTTTATAAAATCCCTCTTGTAAAATATCATTATAATTACCTTCAAATGAAACTCCCGAAACATCTATAAATGAAGATATAGCCTGACCAATAGCTCCTGTTGCATCCAATAATGACGTTGCTGAACCTTCAAGTAATTTCATTGCCGCCGAACCTAAATTTTGACTCCATCTTTGATATTTAACATCATTACTTGTAATCTCCATTTGAACAGTTTGCATGCTATAATTGGCACCAATAAGTTCTAAAAATTCCTTCATAGTATAATGTAAAAATCCGTTTATATAGTGTGAATCTTCTGCCCTATAGCCACTTTCTGCATTAGCTAATTCTTCTACATTAATATAGGATATATGCCCAAGAGCTTTTATACTAAGAGTACCGTTTTCAAAATGAATTAATCCTCCTACTAAATCAACTAAATTCCTAATATCATATCTTACATCATATATATTATCACCATTATAAAGCGGAATGTCATGCGTTCCTTTGGGGTCAACAAACATCACTGGATTATTACCGCAATATACATACCAGTTCAAGCCGTCCTGTGCGGGGTCTTCACTCATAAAACGTCCGATACTCGCGTCATAATATCTCGCGCGAAGATAATACAGGCCTGTTTCCTCGTCATAGTTCTCTCCGCAGTAACGATACGGGTTATCATCGTCTCCGGTATCACTGATTATGTTTCCATACGCGTCATATGTATAACGCTTGACTGTTGTTTATAACATACTTTAACATTATGCTTCTATTTTTTTTATCCAAGACAATTCTCCTTGTCTGTTAACAGCATACACATCATAGGCTGTAATGTTACCAATCCATGGTTCCTGTCTTTCACCGTAAGTATAAAATTCAATCAAACTAATATATCCGTCACTCACGAATACGACCATACCAAGTGCATCATCAGGATTTTCGAACTCTATATGCATACAACCAAAACGTAAAGTATCATAGGGTATTTTTTCACAATCTTTAGAAATTATAATATTATCATAAAATCCGTTCCCTGTAATTTCTATACTATGTGTACTATTAGTATATTGATTAAGTAACACCCCCCGAATATCCTCCGGAATTGATATGTCATATTCTAAACACAAATTAAACACATTCGTTTCAAAATCTATTAAGTGTCTATACATTTCCCAACATCCTTTCTTCTATAATATTGGGCAAACATAACTATGAAAATATAAAAAAGGAAAAGATATACTTTTCCCTTTCTATAAATTTCATATGATATGTAGTCATCTTATCATATATATTCCAAATTGTCAAGTCATTATATGGTTATTTAATTACCATTCCTCAACATGGCTGTTCTATAATGAAATATCCACTTTCCGATTTATAATCTTTATCTAAACAATGTATTATTAAATAAAAAATTATACAATCTCACACTCAATTTTCATACTATCTTTTAAATAGTAATAAAGAGTGATTTATTAATGTTCTTTATAATAATACCAATTACTTTCATGAATTTGTGATAAAACTTCAATATTCTCATTATCCGATATTCTACCATTCAGAGAATATGCCACGCCATATCCATAATCTTTTGTTGAATAATCTTGAAAATATATAACATCATTTGTTTTAAGTATTATTTCATATCCACACTCTTTTATTTTGTTTATTGAATTAAGTATGTCTGAATTATTTATATCTACATTTCCATATTGCACACCAGCAAACATTGTCTTGCCGTCCCACGAAGACAAAGATATATATATTTGAGAATATATGCTTTTCTCAAAAAAATCTGCCACAGTTGTAATGTCTAATTTATTATTCTCATAATTTGAGATAATTTCATTTTCATTTATATAATTACATGATGTTAATAAAAATATAATAAATGCTATAGATATATATTTACTAATTTTAAAAACCATTATACCACCTTATTCCTTCCATAATATATGGCCAATCATTGAATTCATTTTTATCAAGTGCTCCTGCTGCATACACAGAACCCGCATAAGTTATGGTCATTGAAAAGCCTGCTGCTGAAGCCGTATATCCATACATTATATTGCCTAACTGTTCAGGCGTATAAACTTCATCAAACACAACCACTTGGGAATCCATCGAACCTGGATATGTAATTCCTATTGTTTTTTCCCAAGGAGCAGATCGTTTAATATCCCAATCTTTGCCGTGATTTACTTTACCTATAAACCATTCAACATTAAGTTTGTGATTTTTTGCTTCCTGTCCTGCATTCCACATAGCATTATTAAATGGAATACTTACATCGTAATAAAAATTACCATTTTTATAAGATAATCTAACACCTGCCTCATAATCTGCGGAACCTATATAAGGTACATTGGGATTGGGATTGGGATATTTATCATTATATATTCCTGTAATATCAACCCATTGTCCATTACCTAAGTAACAAGGGTCAAATGGATAATTCATTTTTCTCCATGAATTACCATCACCAACCTCTGATTCAGCTATCTTATATAATGTATCCCCTGCTTTTAAATCAATTACCGCATATACTCTCCCATCTTCATCATATTGTAACGAATACAATCCTAACGGGTCAATATACATAACCGGATTATTACCACAATACACATACCAGTTCAAGCCGTCCTGTGCCGGGTCTTCGCTCATAAAACGTCCGATACTTGGGTCATAGTAACGCGCACGAAGATAATACAAGCCTGTCTCCTCGTCATAACTCTCTCCGCAGTAACGATATGGGTTATCGTCTTCTCCGTTATCACTTATTGCGTTTCCGTACGCGTCATATGTATAACGCTTGACTGTTGTTGTTCCGTCATAGCTTGCGTCCGTATTACCATGCGCATCACTGCTGAACAACTCATTATTACGCGCCGCTATGCCTGACATTCCCCACATATTCACCTTTGGCGTTACTGTGTTGTTTTGCGTCACTTCCTCATACTGAACCTTATCTCCGTACCAGATATATTCAGTGGTCTTTGACTCTGTAAGCTGTCCGTTTTCAGATATATGATTGCTCACCCGAAACTACTAACTAAATTTCTATTGTCATACTTATATATGTAGCATTTGGATTTCCCAAACTAATGGTCTATGTTTCCATGACCATAACTACTGTAAGTATCCTTATTCTGTTGAAATTTCTAATAAATATTTATATATTCTCTCTGATGGTTCTCTTTTAGCACATTCAATAACACTGTTACTCCCACTATTATTAGAATAGTGTATATCAGCACCATTTTCAATGAGTAATTTTATACATTCAAACTGTCCTCCTTTAATTGCGTACATCAAAACAGATTCACCACCTGAACCGTCAGAATATGTGTTATTTCCATTTGTATTGGCTCCATTTTCAATGAGATATTGAACAATTTCTTTATATCCTTTTCGTGCCGCCACAGATAAAGGTTCACCATTATTAGCACCATTTATATTTGCCCCATTTTCGACTAGAGCCTTTACAATCTGCAAATTACCATAAAAACATGCTGTTTTAAGCAACGAATCACCGTTAACAAGTTCATTTGAATTAAGTCCAAACTCCAATAATCTCTCCATAACCGTTTGAGAGTTATTCTGAGCTGCCACCTGCGCCGCCTTTCTGATATCTATATTTTCTTCTTGTTTTAAAATAAAATCTACTGTTTTTACACTATCATGCTCTGCTGCTATGTTCAATGATTGCTCCCATAAGTCTGTAGGATTGTTGCCGGACTTTATACTAATAAGATACTTTAATACAGATGTATTTCCATATAATGCGGCACATTCACACAATTGCCCTATATTATATTCGGGAATTTTTTCTAGTCCTTTAGATACATTTTCAGGCGTTCCAAAAGCTGTAACTACATCTAAATCTAATATATCAATTATAGCTTTTTGTGAAAATAAATCTTGAAGTTCAGAATCCACTAATTCTGTTAATTTCAACAGTTCACTAATCTCATTAAATCCACGCCATATTTCATCAGCATTGTTATCGCAAATACTTACCAATGTACTTATGGTTTCCTCTCTTATTTTAGGATTGTAGCTGAGAATTAATTTTACAGCATCCCATTTTTGATTGGCTATTGAATACTCTAAAACTGTTTGTTCATTTTTACAAACCTTGTTAATATCTGCACCATTATCAACCAATGTTTTTATAAATTGTTCTTCTCTGCTTGATGTAGCTTGAAGAAGTGATACTCCGTCAACATCTTCATAATTGGCATCTGCGCCATTTTCAAGTAAAATTTTTGCCACATCATAACAACCTGTAAATATTGCAATTCGAGTAGGATTATTTTCTAAATGTCCTTTATCAGTACGTTCCCACAGTTGCCTGTCACAAAATTTATTAACATTAGCACCTTCCTCTATCGCCTCTTTTGCGGCTTCTACATTTTGAACTTCCATTGATGTTTTTAACTTGTATTCGGCAGTATTTACTTCTTGATTTAAATCAATGGATAACATCCCGCAGGCAACAACAAGAAAAAGTATACTCATAATATTAATTACAAATATTATCTTTATAAGATATTTCATTAGTTTATATCCTTTCTATATGAATTTTCATCATAATATTAAAAATTTAGCTTTTTAATTTTGTCTCCTATTTCCACCATACAATTCCCTCTGTATCTGTAACTGATTCATAGGTTAAACTATCATCATTTAAACTTTTAAGCACATATTGAAATTCGTTTCTCATGTAGGAATCTTTAAAATGAATTCTTACTCTCATTACTAAGTCTGATGGATTCAAATCTGAATGTATTTTAAATCCTGTTAGCCACCATGTATCCACAGGAGATCTACTAAACAACTGTTCTCCATCTTTTGTTGATAAATTCATAGACATTTTTAACAGATTGTCATTATCAACACTATCATAGTGTCCAGAAATTGTCTCACTATTGTAATACACTCCAACTTCTGCACCAATAGTTGGTCCATAATCACCCTTCCAAAATTCAATTCTCCAAGTTCTGTTGTTATATGGGAAATAGACTGTAGCATGTGCTATATTCATAAATGTTTCTGCCACCGAATCATAAAAATTATTGTACCCCCAATCTCGCTGCCATGCATTTACATGGCTATAAAAAATACCTTGACTTTCCGCATAATAAAATCCTGAGACACCTATTCTGTTATTAATATTTGAACCATATTGATTTAATATATCAATGCACCATGATAGATTGCTCATCTTCTTATTAATAAAAGTTCCTGCATCTTTCCAACTTTCTCCGCTTGGGTCAATACACATCACAGGATTATTACCGCAATACACATACCAGTTCAATCCGTCCTGTGCCGGGTCCTCGCTCATAAAACGTCCTATACTCGGGTCATAATAACGTGCGCGAAGATAATACAGGCCTGTTTCCTCGTCATAGTTCTCTCCGCAGTAACGATACGGGTTATCATCGTCTCCTGTATCACTGATTGCGTTTCCGTATGCGTCATATGTATAACGCTTGACTGTTGTTGTCCCTTCATAGCCTTCGTCGGTATTACCGTGCGCATCACTGCTGAACAACTCTTCATTCCGCGCCGCTATGCCTGACATTCCCCACATGTTCACCTTTGGCGTTACTGTATTGTTTTGCATCACTTCCTCATACTGAACCTTATCTCCGTACCAGATATATTCAGTGGTCTTTGACTCTGTAAGCTGTCCGTTTTCATAAATCTCTGTCATCTTTCCGTTTCGGCGGTTTGTCGCGTCATATTTAAAAATTACATCCGTTTTTGTATTACCCTTTTTAACAGACGCGCTGTCCATCAAATTCCACGAATTATATGTATAATCAGTCATTTCAGTCGGTTCGCCGTATTCATTGGTTACTATCTTCTTATATGTATTTCCGTTCGGCTTCTGATAATAATATGTCCTGTTAAACACTGTATTCTCTGTCTTTTTCGTAACCTCAATTATCCGGTCACTCATATAATTATCTGTATGCTCAGAGGTGTATATATAGCTCTCTGTATAATTATCCGTACCGCTGACTGTTTTTTCAGTAATATTATTACGCGCATCAAATTTATACGTTGTTGTATTGCCGCTATGTCCGTTTATCTCTTTTATGAGACGGTTAAGCTTGTCATACTCATAAGCTGTGTTTACCTTCCTGCCGCTATTATCAGTTTCAACAATGCCTGTACGGTTTCCGTTATTGTCATATGTATAGTTGTATTTCAGCGTTGATATACCGTTTGCGTCAAGACGGTTAAGCTCCGTAATTCTTCCCGCGCCGTCATATATATAATTATTCGAATAGCCGTTCGGCAAAGTTTCTTTTTTAAGCCAGCCGTTTGCGTAATACTCACAGCCCACATTCTTATTCTGTACACCCGACGCTGTCTGCCCTATGTCGTTTACTCTGTCCATCCCATCTCTGGTGTACTGTGTCTTTTTTATCTCCTGTCCTGTATCTTTTTTTACTGTAAAACTCGTAGGAGAACCAACTTCATTATATTGGGTATTAAACGTCACCCTGCTTGTACCGTCAAGCCTGAAGTCTGTTTCAGCATTTACCCGACCGTCTACTCTGTAATTATACTGTATTCTGTTATCTTTTTCAAGAGTACCCTGAGAATTTGCCTTACGGCTTTCTACCGCTCTTACTTTTCCCGCTTCATCATAAACATACAGTTTATCCGCGGCATCAGTTGCTATATTGGTAACCGCGTTTCGGCTGTTATATGTATATCTCGTAGAATCTCCGTTCTTATCAATGCTTTCAATCAGATTCCCTGCCGTGTCGTATATATAATTGTTTACATTGAAATATTCGTCCGTTACAGCACTGAGTCTGCCAAATTCATCATAATAACTTGATTGGCGTATTGTATTATCCGTATAAAATTCTGTAACATAGGACAAGTCATCAGCATACTGTATACGACTTACTCCGCCCATAGCATCCAGAGTATGATATTTTCGTCCCAGCACATCATAAGAATATTCTGTAGTATTGCCGTTATAATCCGTTACTTCCACTAAATTACCTGTACGGTCATATCGGAAACTCTGCGTTACAAGGTTACTTTCCTCCGGAAATATAGTCTGCTCTATAACTCTATTTTCTTCGTCATACTTCTCTGCTGTTTTATTGCCTTCCTCATCATAGATAGTTCTTATACGGTTAATATCATCGTACTCTATCCTTTTTTCTGACAAATCGGGATTTACCTGCTTTATAACACGATTGAAATTATCATATTCATACTTAGTTATACCATTCACGTTAGAAACCTGTATCACACGTCCTATAGAATCATATTGTATTTGCTCTGTCTCTTGCCAGGGCATTTGCAAGGCCTCAATAAAATGCGAATCATTTTCCAACATATCTTCATAATGATATTTATTATTATATTGATTCTGCGATTCCAGAATGGATATTTCAGATATTGCTGTAATTCTATCAAAATCGTCTAGTGTTTCTTTTTTTACAGGTCCTTTTTCATTAAAATAAACATTTGATAAATATACAAATCCTATATTTTTAGAGTACAGATTTTTTGTATTGGTATTATCCGGATTTATAATCTCCACTACCTCATTTTGTACATTATATTTATATTGAGTTGTTTGTCCAAGTGAATTCGTTTCTGAGATTTTACGTCCCAAATCATCATAGGTATACTCGCCTATAACCGTGTCACCCTTCATATGTTTCTTCACATTTGCGTGGTTATCGGTATATTCAAAATATTCTTCCTCCATGTATTCAGGAACAGTTTTTCTGCTTAAGATATTACCATATGTATCATATGTGCTTACAACAGATTGAACAATATTATCTTCTCTGCCATCCGCTATACTTGACGTAATTATATTGCCTTTTTCATCTAAAGTATTTATTGTATACCGTGTATCAGCAACCCCATACCTCGATATCGGTTCCTCTATTTTTGTAACTACACTTGTAGCTTCGTCATAGCTATACTTCCTTTGAGTACCAAACTTATCTGTATGGCTTATGACATTTCCCTTTTCATCATGCTCATATGATTCCGCCACAATAGCAGTTTCATCTTGATTATTATATGTGCGCTGTAAATATGATTTCATTAAATTGTATTTATCATAAGAATAATCTATCTCAATCTTCACGTCACTG
>Ga0224742_10151_pt1 | contig 16621 bp, 11 predicted proteins | sample LIM_E_Water_Neg_FD_161631 | JGI IMG/M metagenome (GOLD analysis project Ga0224742, IMG submission 161631) | Enriched cells from gastrointestinal tract of the lab mouse from Pacific Northwest National Laboratory (PNNL), Richland, Washington... | ecosystem: Host-associated > Mammals > Digestive...
CTATATCTCAATAGTCAGCGGACGTCGCGCATACCGTGCGGCTGAGTGTTTTCGTCCCCTCTCGGGGTCATCTATATCTCAATCGCTGACTTGCGTTGACTTGTTCCGGCCCGTCATTGTTTTCGTCCCCTCTCGGGGTCATCTATATCTCAATAAGGGAAGGAGGGCCTATAGAGCCGCCGACTCGCTGTTTTCGTCCCCTCTCGGGGTCATCTATATCTCAATCGTCACGGAGGCAACAATTGCCGAATTCGTTGCGTTTTCGTCCCCTCTCGGGGTCATCTATATCTCAATACACCAACTTGGGGTTCTCCCATTGTGGGAAGCCCGTTTTCGTCCCCTCTCGGGGTCATCTATATCTCAATAATTCATCAGATTATTTGCAGGAAGCAGTGAGTTGTTTTCGTCCCCTCTCGGGGTCATCTATATCTCAATAAGTGAGCGTCAATGTTGTGGAGCAAATGATTGTACAAGTTTTCGTCCCCTCTCGGGGTCATCTATATCTCAATAATATTATATCTTTATTGATAATGAAGGCCGCGGTTTTCGTCCCCTCTCGGGGTCATCTATATCTCAATTGTCAATCAGTCCTGGTACCAGGAACTGATGGTTAGTTTTCGTCCCCTCTCGGGGTCATCTATATCTCAATCTGGCAGTATTTTGTCTGGCCGACGGCAGGCTTAGTTTTCGTCCCCTCTCGGGGTCATCTATATCTCAATTGGACGAGTAATCCGGCCACTTCAAGGCAGCCCTGTTTTCGTCCCCTCTCGGGGTCATCTATATCTCAATAAAGAAACAATATTTTGGTCATTGGTTTTGTTGCCATGTTTTCGTCCCCTCTCGGGGTCATCTATATCTCAATAGAACAGGAGAGCGTGAGGAAATTCCTTGCACTTTGTTTTCGTCCCCTCTCGGGGTCATCTATATCTCAATTTTTGTTCAGGCGTTGATTGATGCCTTGGATATATGTTTTCGTCCCCTCTCGGGGTCATCTATATCTCAATCTTTCAATGGATCACCCGAAAGAAAACCAGATTCTCGTTTTCGTCCCCTCTCGGGGTCATCTATATCTCAATTACTTACGGTCTGAGCATTCATGATGACGGGGTAATGTTTTCGTCCCCTCTCGGGGTCATCTATATCTCAATATGTTAGGCACCGACGAGGAGGGCTTGCCCGTGGTTGTTTTCGTCCCCTCTCGGGGTCATCTATATCTCAATGTATATTTTATAACGTATACATTTGTGGATATACCGTTTTCGTCCCCTCTCGGGGTCATCTATATCTCAATTTTGTCAGGAGATGACAAAGAAGGAAGTTGACGGTTTTCGTCCCCTCTCGGGGTCATCTATATCTCAATGCCGGAGCAATCTATAGAGCCTGTATTGCGGGGAAGTTTTCGTCCCCTCTCGGGGTCATCTATATCTCAATGGCACCTTGAAAATAGAATAGAGACCCCCTAGGAGTTTTCGTCCCCTCTCGGGGTCATCTATATCTCAATGATACGGTCTGCTAGATAGGGCTTAACCGCCGAAGTTTTCGTCCCCTCTCGGGGTCATCTATATCTCAATTAGACGGTGAACTGTACTATGTCAGGAAGCTGTCGTTTTCGTCCCCTCTCGGGGTCATCTATATCTCAATATTTATCAAGAAATGGAAAGGCAGGGCGTCGACGGGTTTTCGTCCCCTCTCGGGGTCATCTATATCTCAATGGAGTTGTGGAACATGATGAAGGAACTGGATAACTGTTTTCGTCCCCTCTCGGGGTCATCTATATCTCAATGACACGAAATCCCGCAGGCGGTGGACGGAGCTATGTTTTCGTCCCCTCTCGGGGTCATCTATATCTCAATTACAATGTCACCGCGATACTTTGCCAGCGGCAGAGTTTTCGTCCCCTCTCGGGGTCATCTATATCTCAATATAAGTTTTTGCTTTTTTCATTTCTTTCCCTCTCGTTTTCGTCCCCTCTCGGGGTCATCTATATCTCAATCACGAATTTAGGGTTCTTCCATTGTGGGAAACCCGTTTTCGTCCCCTCTCGGGGTCATCTATATCTCAATGAATCTTCCATAGCTCAAGGAGCAGATCGCTCCCGTCGTTTTCGTCCCCTCTCGGGGTCATCTATATCTCAATAGAGAGGGAGACATGAGAAGAAGTAACATTTTAGCGTTTTCGTCCCCTCTCGGGGTCATCTATATCTCAATGCCCATATCAGGTTCTTGAGTTCCAGCCGTTAGTTTTCGTCCCCTCTCGGGGTCATCTATATCTCAATCCTCTCCCTCACACCCCCTGTAAACACGGGCTTAAAACCCCACTTTGCGGAGGAAACCGAAATTCAGGCTTAACATTGCCTTTTAACCTCCTCTCAGACGTCATTTTCCCGCAATTTACAGGGTGCGGCGGAAAATCGCATTTTTAACTACATATATTTGTCCATTCCCAAATTCAAGATCAGACATACAAATTTCTAAATTTATGTCCGTATTCTATTTCCTGTCCATCATCTCCAGGATCTTTTGGTTCATCTCATCATAGGAATCCCAATGCTCTTGTTTCACACTAATGCCCGTATAAGCAAAAATATCTTTTATTCTATCCATAATCTGGTTTCCTGTCAAGCCTGTCAGTTCTTTTATTGTCTCATTTTTAATAGAAACCACCTCGTGGGCCGCGAGATTGCGGACTTTCTTTTCCACTTCCCTCAGATCCCCCACCAGCCTTTTCAGATGTGATTCTTTTGAATAGGCCTCTATCAAAATTTTCAGATGGTCTGAATATACCGGGCCCACCTTAAAGCTTCCATAATCATATGCCGCCTCCAGCCGCCTTAACACCTCTGTCCCCCTCAGCTTTCTTTCATCCCATTCTCTCATTTTTTTCTTCTTTGTGGAACAGTAGTCATTAACATCGATCCTGCATCGTTTCTTCAGAACCATCTCAAACAGATCCACGATCAATGGAGTGATCGCCCTGATGAAATCCCCATACTCTCCCCTTTTCAGCTTTACATCCAATATCAACGCATACTCAAAATCGATTCTTCCTCCCCCGCTCTGAACCGGAAGCCTGAAAAAATCGTTTTTCTTTAAAATTTTATCCACTTCCACCGAGTCCAACAAAAGCCTTGCGTCTGCCAGCCGCAAAAATTCCAAATACTTTACATCATACCCGGATGGCATGGTCTGAGCCACCGATATAGCGGCCCGGTAATCATAAACTGCTATATGCTTTTTTATAATCTCTTCCTTTTTAAGGGCCGACAGTGTGGGGCACCGCACCTCTTTACATCGATTTTCAAAATTATCCTGATTATCTTCATTCAATTCCCACAGTGCTTCCACATCATAATCTTTATGATCATGTGCCTGCATCCTTCTCATTGGCGTGACCACTTGAATCGGCTTACAATCAAACTCCCCCAATGTCTGCAAAACCAGCAGGCCGCTTTTCATGGCAGGAGTGCCGGAGGAGATATTGAGAAGCAGTGTATCACTTTCATCCATCTTCTCAGTAATGCCGACGATTATCTCCCTGAAATCCTGATAAAAAAAGTCAAATTCCTGAACCTCTATAAGATCTGGTCTCTCAATGATCTCATATTCCATTTTTCGCCCCTGCAGCAATGCCAGACGATCAAGGCAGTATCGGTACCGGTCATCCTGCTCCTGCTTATCCAGGACTTCTTTTGACATATACAGGATCACCTTTTCCGGACGATATACCCGGCAGATATGGAGCATGGAACCGTCCATGGCGTTGGTGTTCGATATCGGGTCGGTTCCCCCGACCGGCGAAAACAAAATTGTCTGATTCATGTCCTTCCCCTCCCAAGCGAAACCTCATCCAACTGTTAACTCAGGGCCGAAGATTCCAGCGTATGCTCTGCCGGAATCTTCTGGCCGATTTTTTAATTACCCTTTATGACCTCAATTCTTCCCATTCCCATGTCATACAGCTCCCCCCTGTACTTTGTGCATTTGCACACATGAGGGGCCAGCTTCCTTCCAAGATACTTCTGGTGCTTATGAGTGTCATATATCCTTTTCCCCAGGGTTGCCTGAAATACGCTGTCAGTTATCCTGTAAGCCTCTGGCCCAAATATGGGATACAGCACAGTTTTCGAGAGAAATCCCGTGCCCCCTCCCAGCCATACCACCGAGCTTTCCCTGGTCCCCCGCTTAAATCTGCTATAGAAATTGTCATAGCACACTTTCTGGAAATACTCCAGAGCCGCCAGGATATCTTCCATAGAATAGGGGCATATGCTGGTATCGATGGTCACTTCAAAGCAGATTTTCGTTCCCGGAATCAGCGCTTCCCTGAAAATAGGGATTGGCTTTTCCTTAAAGTCCAGTGAATAGTCAACCTTTTGGGTCAGAACCAGATTCTCAGTAGAGAGCGGTCTGCTGTCTCCTACGACCAGCCCCGACAAATTACAGCACACCGCGTTATTCTTTTTTACAGACTCCCCCCGGTTCAGGGTGTGAAACGCCGACTCCTCCAGTTGCCTGGCCTCTCTATCTAGAACCTTATTCCTGCTGCCTAGTCCCGCGTTTCTCCGAATATCCTCTTTAATCCTGGCATAGGCTGATGGATTCTTCTTCACCTCCCATGCCAGAAGGGCGGTCCGGAACATCCCTTTCAGACTGCTGCCCGGCACATAAGGCATACCATAAGGATCCTTTATGAACGCCATGATTTCCCTTGACCTGGTATCTTGCGCAAGGAGCGCATCCCCTGCTTCCAGTTCGTACCTCTTCCATGTTTCATAATCTTTCTTCTGGTATCCCAGGTTTTTCAGCCAGACACCCAAGGCATCCTTATTGTTTTTGAACATATAATTCTCAAACCGTGTTCCATAGCCTTTCCGCCGGATGGCCTCATACATCTTGCTGATATCCGGAATGATCACAAGGTGATCCCAGGGCAGATAGATGTATTCCTTTTTCCCGATTTTCTCCCCGCTTCCGATATGGATCGGTGACAATGCTTCTATTTTCACAATATAATGTTTTAATACTCCCATTCTCACACCCCCATAAACATGGACAGGCCATATCGGTAGACTGGATGGTTTCCGCCTTCAGACACATCATACACACTGCCCTGAAACGAGTTCTTAAAGCAGGACCCCGCAGAAAACACATACAGGTCTTTCTTTTTCCTCAGTTCATCAGCATAAGTATCTGATGCCACAAAGCCTGATCTTTTCTCCAGAAGATAAGAAGCACCCTCCAGGGCATTTTCCAGCTCTTCCTCTTTCGGCAGGGCACAGGACAGCAGCATCTGACAGGTACCGGCATGGTCCAGCCGCTGTTTCAGCTTTCTACCCTGTCTTTCTTTGTAAAAATCAAACTTGCCCAGACCCCCTGACCTCTTTCCGCCTATTCCTGTAAAGGATACTGCTTCCAGCAGCTTCTCTGCCAGTTCCAACTGTTCTGGCTCCTGGTATCCCACTATGAGATACAAGCCCCTGCTCTCATTATAATGGAAGACACCTACCTGATAAGGCAGGGTCTCATCCGGTCTTCTCACAGCCGCCATGGTCCTCTGGTTGAAATGACCGAACTCTTTCATAGGATCGTCGTCCAGTTCCATGTTCCCCGCTAAAAAAGAATCCAGCTTATCCACAGGAAGATATTTTAATTTCTTAAATGCTTTCTTGTCACTGGAATTCCCCCTGTCCTTCGGCTCTATGTAAAGCATTGGCTTTGGTATCATATACAGATCCCCCACATAGGGAAACCCGTTTGAAAACAACAGTTGGCCGGAACAGACCATATCATACAGCGCCCCCTCAAGTCGCGCCTTCAGCGCCTCAATGTACATCGCGGAAAACAAGGTATCTGCCTGAAAGGTATACACGCTGTCATTTAACATACCATTGCCAAAATGGACACCTGTAGTAAATTTCAGTTTATAAATTTCGTATTTCATAGGCCCTACCCCTGCACCTGGCTCAGCAGTTTCCCGCACTCTTCCATCACGGTCTCAGAAACCTCTCCTATCACCGCTTCCGCATGGAGATCGCAGAACCTGACCTTTCCGTAACCCCGGGAGCCGTTTCCGCCCAGATAGTCATACTGAATCAGCCTGAAGCCCTCAGTCAGGATCTGGAAATCTTTCAGGATCGTCTCCTCATCCTTTACCTCGTACATAATATTCAGCGGAAACCGGGAGCCTCTTATGACCCTCTCGATCTGCCGGGGATTGGCTACCGCCGTGGTTCTCTTAATACTGTTCTCGAACTTGATCTCTGTCTGGCTTGTGAGGCCCTTTGCCTTAAGGTCATCCCAGTTGCTCATCATGCTGTCTGAAAATAACACCCGGCTGGTATGTACGTGACCCTTTTTCGCACTCCCAAAAAGGCTCACCAGGCATTCCGCGTCGTCATCTGGAGTCTCCGCCACAAAGGAATTGTACTGCTTGGCCAGCAGGGATCTCATCTTCCCCTTTAAGCTGCTTCCGGGGATCATGGGATGTCCTGTCTGCATGTCCTTTATCACCGGAGAATCTACAGAGCCTATGGCAGAAAAGGCGGATGACCCTCCAATATGGAGTCCTGTTACTACTTCAATAGTTCCTGTGATCTCGATCTTCGCAAACATATGCCTTTCCTCCTCCTAATCGTCATTTTGTCCGTAGAATTTACGGTATGCCACCAGCGCTTCCATATACCGGCTGAACAAAATATACTGCTTTTTGTTTCCTCTTATCTCATCTATGTGCTGAAGAATCTCTGCCGTCTCCACCAGGTTCTTTACAGACGGCTCTCTTCCCGCCTCATAGACCACCCGGATCTTGAGGTAATTGATCCTTCCTTTTATATCATTGGACAGCAATTCTCCAGAACTGTTCTGCACTTCGTTATAGATCTCCGCCGTCATGGCCAGCAGGTTTCTGATCTTGGAGGTGGTTGCCATGGGAATCTTTTTCCCCGTTTTTGGGTTGGTCATGGCTTCCAGCTTTTTAATGGCCTTTTCCGCAAGATCCACATAATTGTTCTCATCCAGCTTCATCAGTTCTCCTCCTTCTCTCTTGTCAAATATGTATACAGGTACATGGCCGTGATGACCTTTCTCCGGCTCTCCGGCTCCTTCCGCCATTGATACATCTTTTCCGCGAAACGGCGGTATGCGTTTTTCTGCTCCGCAGGACTGTCCTGATCTGGCTCCATGCGGGAGAGCAGGTACACATATCTGGCTGTATTGATGATCTCCTTTTCATTTCTCAGAAGCTCCAGGAGATGATATAAAAATGCCTTTCCCCGTTCACGGGAGGTTTCAAAGAACGTCTCCATCTCCCTGAATTTCTCCCCAAGCACGTCATCTGTGAAATCCTTCCACCCATAGGTATTATTTTTATCAAACAGTGTAACCGCGTTTTTCCCGCCATGCCCTTTGGAACAATCTTCCAGCTCCGCCACCTCTCTGGCCATGACATTGATGGGATAGCCGGAAGGATAGATACCGATCCCCCCGGAGATGGTCAGCGTCCCCTGTGTAAAACGCTCCAGTGCCTTATGCAGGTCTGTAAAAGCGTCAATGACTTCATTCCACGGGCCCACAAGAAAGACATCATCCCCGCCGGAATATACGATAGTCACATTCCTCTTTCCGCCGCCGCTTAAGACGCGGGAATCTCCGTCAGCCAGCAGACCGTTGATATACCCTTTGAAAAACAGGGATAACTGTCTGGACAGCGCCGCTGTTCTGGACAGGGTTACATAGCTGTCATCCCCATCCCTTCTCTGGAACCCATATACAAACGCATGTCCCAGGTTGTCCACATCCGCCCGGAGAACCCCGAGCCTCTCAATGCCCCGGGCCTTTGCTGTAAATTCGTCAAAGCTGTCTCCTGTGGTGTAATCTCCGACCCACAGCTTCGTGGTCACATGCTTTCCTGTATAAATCTCATTTTTGGTATAGGATCTCACATAAGACTCCTGATCCATCCGCCTGGTCAGCTGCTGCTTTGTGTCCGCTGTCAGATACTTCTGTCCCGGAAGGGGAAGGGCCCCTTCTTCACGCTCCCTGATCACAGTAAAAAAATCCTGGTACAGAATAGAGGACGACATCTCCTCCAGCGCCGCGCAGACCGGGCAGCGCTCTTCCTCATCGGTCCGGTCCATCTTATGGCAGATTTTGCATTCCCTGTCTCCCTTGTGGCTGGCATGGTTCAGTCTCAGTATCTCCTCTGCCCCATACCGGTGGGCTTTCTTTCCTGATATCATCCTTGAGATCGTTCTGTACAGTTCTGAATAGCTTCCCTTAGGCTCATTTCTCAGGGTTTTCGCGCCGCATGGAGCGTATCCTCCGGCTACATACAGGGATATTCCGAAGGTCTCCATAAACCAGTGGTTGACCTCTCTCTCCTGTTCCTCCAGTATCCCGGGGACATCCGGGGTGTTTGGAACCAGAAGATAGCAGTGACCTCCTCCCGAATAGATCAGGTTGGTTCTGCACAGCGACAACCTGTCCAGCAGCTCATCGATCATGTGCTCCATCACCATCTCAAGATAGAAACTCCTCGCCCTCAGACCTCTTAAGGCCCCTTTGCTGGTAATGGTGTAAATAAAGTTCTGTATTCCCGAGATGTCCATGGAATAGAGCAAGAACATGGGCTTCTCATATGCCTTTTCCCCCTGCTCAAACAGTTCTTTCTTATAATCCCGGATCCCCTCTGCTTCCAGGTACTGTTCTACGCACAGCGCGATAGCCGCCGTAATCTTCACATGGTCATACAGAGAGATATCCGTCAGCTCCTTTTTGGATGTAGATGAAGGAATGTACGACAGATTAGCCTCCATAACAGACAACAGTGAATTTAAATATTCCTGAGAGCTATCTATCCCTTTCAGATTCTCTGTGATATTTCCAATTACACTTTTGTAGAACCCGTCATCCATCTCAACCTTCTCTTCAGTAGGATAGATGATCCCCTTTTTTGGGTTCAGCACCTGCCTGGCATAATGGCTGTGTCCATGGTTTCCGTTTAGGATATTAAAAACGCTTTCCAGAGGAACCTTTTTATCAAATCCGGCCTCGCCATCCTGCCGTTCCCGGCGGTCGGCGGCAGCGGCGACATTGTCCGCGTAGTAGGTGATATACGCGATGTGACTCGGATCAATAGACGCCCCCTTTAAGTTGCTGCCATGGTGAAAACGTACACAGTCCAGGATATCCGTATCCTGGATGCCAGCCTCATTTTTCAGATAATCGTAACCGCTCTGGCTGTGATTTCTTCCGTCTCCGGTCCGGTATACTACTTTCCCGATGTCGTGAAGCATACTTCCCACAGCCAGCTTTATCTGTCTCTCTGTCACGTTTTCTTTCCCCCTTTCTCTATAAGTTTTATTGCTCCCATCCCCAGAGCGGTCTTGATTCCTACCCCGGAGTAAGCGCCAAAGCGAAACAGCAGATTGGCAAAGTTTGCCATGGTCTGAGTTCCTCCCACCCTGATGGTGATCTTTCCGATAAAGGAAGGGATCTTAACTCCTTCCAGATAAAACTGTGTGCTCTTTAAGTCATAATCGCGGATCCGTGAATTTCTCCACAGTTCTTCCAGCGTCTCCTCGTCACACATACTCTCTTCCCTCACCGCCGCGTCATATTTGTTCATCAGGCTCTGGTAGATACACCTGAGATCCGGATAAAACACGTATCTGCCCTGCTGTTTAAATGCTGTCGGCGTTATAAAATGTACTTGAATATAACGGCTGCTGTCAGAAAGATAAAACTGGTCCGTCAGCTCCCCATAAGTACATTCCTCCACCTTTTTTCTCTCCACAGAAAGTGTCAAATCCCTGTTTTTTATCGTTATGCTTTCCGCCGGGAGCAGCGCCTCATAGATGACCCTCCGGGCCGCTTCCCGGTTCAGGGCATTGACAACCCAGTACCATTCCCTGTCCCTGCGCTCCAGATGCTGGGTGTAGGGATGAAGACGAGACTCATGAAGATAATCCCCATACTCCTCAGAGAGCCGCTCCATAAGAACTCCGTGGAACAGTGATGACATATAATACGATAAATTCTCCTGACACCCAAGTTTCATCTCGATTCTGGCCAACATAATTTCTCTCTGCTTTCTCAATTTTTTACAAAATTATACCATATATTCTGTATATTTACAATATTCTACACCCCCTTCCGCGGACACGCCAAAAAGGAAGCCTGCTCACGCTCCCTCTTTGTTTGTTCTTCTCTTGTTGATGATCTCCTCTGTCTCCTTTGGCTCCACCTCCTCTATAAGGCTGTCCAGCGCCATAAGCGCCATGTGGATCTTCCTGTAGAAAAACATCTCGTAACTCACGGTAAACTTAAGTCTTCCATCTTCCAGCTTCTCTCCCGCACAGACGAAATTCCGGAACACGTTATATACTTTTTCTATGGCTTCCTCACTTCTGTCTTTCAGCACAAAAGATATAGTTGTATTTTTCAGCCTTTCATTAAAAAAAGTGATTTCGTTTACGATCCCGTCTTTCCCATCTCCGGCGATCAGCTCCCAGATGTCCTGGCTTTCTATGCGGTCTAAGGCATCTCTTACTTCCCCGCCTGTTCTCGGAGACCACAGACGTCTGCATCCATCGCTCAGACACGCCAGAAGAAATGCCTGATACTGGTATGTCTCACTGTCCTCGGGCATGGTCTTCCAGTAATCAAAAACCCTGTGGAAAAAGGCTTCCGCCTCCGGCTTCTGATATTTCTCACAAAGTTTCTCAAATCGCTGGCACTCGGAAACATAGTCTCTTATTTTTTTCCATTTTTTTCCTGACACATCGGGTATAATTATCATTGCCCCTGTGATCTGTCGGCCATAGGTTCTTCAGGAGATTCTGGGCTTCTTCCTTGTCTATCCTCTGTATCCCCTCCATTCCGCAGCGGATGGCGTATGCCAGAACATGATACATTTTTTCCAGATCCGAAAAGAAATACTCCTCCTGGTTCGCTCTTCTTTTGGTATTGATCTTTTTGTAAGGAATATTGACAGTTCTCTTCTCATCCAGATCGTAACACATAACATCCATAGGCTCCCTGCTGCCTCCCGCCAGATGCCGCGTCACATCATATTCCAAGGCATAGGGGGCGATCCGCACCTGCCTGTCGTGATACTCATACTTTAGAATCTGTCTGTTGTATATAACATTCAAGATCTCCTTATATTTGGAGCGCACCCTGTTTTCCAGATCTTTCACACGGGGGTCAAAGTTAAACCTGCTCCTGTCAAACCACCCATTATCCTCCTCACTGTTCCACAGCTCTTTTTTCAGTTTCTTTTGGATCAGCTCAATGCTTTCCTTTTTCAAAAACATGCCGCAGAACCCAGGATATTCTCTCAGCACAAAATCCAGCCACTTAAGCTCTGCCTGTCTCGGAGGCAGACATTTGTTTCTCTTTGCCGCCTCTTCTATAAGAATGTCTGAATTATATACGCTGAGCAGGGATTCATAATCAGAAATAAGTCCTTTCTGACGTATACTTACGGTCTGCTTTAATTCCGGATAATCCTCACCGCCGGAAACCAGCTTGGCGAAATCGCCGAATGACAGGATAAACATCAGAAATCCGGGGATATCGCTGATCTCAATACGATAAGTAACCACATCGGTATTCCATTGCTTCCTGGTTTCATAATAGGGTGACTCCATAATTTTAACCCCTGTTCTGCTCTGGGTATCTACAATACATTGCCCCCACCCTTCCCTTCTCCTCTCCACCAGATATTCTGTCTCATTGTTGTAGTAAAATTCAATCTGAAAATCTCTGGTGTCCTCTTTCGGAATCTCTCCTCCGCCCAAAACCTCTCTGGCCGTCCGCCCTCCCGGCCTGACATGAACCCCGCCGAAAAGCGGGATTTGTTCTGTCTTAGGATTTGTTCCCTGCTCTTCCCACGGAATGGCTTCCAGATAAAGATGCTCTTTTATACCTGTCAAACTCCTGTCTTTGTAGAAAAGCCTTACGGGAATATACTCTTTCTCCTCACAGATAATGGTCTTTTTCTCATTCATGGCGTACAGACACCGGTAAATATATTCCTGTTCAAATTCAAACTCTATGGGAAGATTTCTCACCATGATGTAAGATGCTCCTGTCCCATACCTCTGCCTTTTGTAAAAGATCCAGCCCAGGGCGGACAGGGGAGTAAATCCGGAAAAAAAGCAGACCATGTCAGAAAACCTTTTAAATTCCGGTGATCTTTTGAAATTATCCCATTCCTGCTCCTCCGAATGCGGCAAATCCTCCGTATCTTTCTCTATTTCTCCGAAATCCATACTCCAGATATTTTCCTTTAGAGAAATCCTCTTTCCCGCCTGCTCTGTTATGATATCCTTGTAGAATTTCCATACCAGTTCATGAACCACATTGGCCTTCCACACCTCTCCGCCTATGGGGGAGCCGTCCAAAAGTTCCAAAAAGGTTGTCCTCTCCTCTTCAAACATACAGAGTCTTTGGCAGGGACAGCTGTTTTCATCTTCTTTGCAGTCATTGTAGGATATGTATCCCTCTCCGCCATCCGCATCCTCTCTGCACGTTTCCATTCTCTGGCTGGTCTTCTCGTCCTGATAATTTCCGCAGCAGCCGCATAAGTCCTGGAACCACCGGTTCTGCTGGAGACGGTAATGATTCTGCCTGACAAGCCGGCGTTTTGATCTTTTCTTCAGGCCGCTGTTGGTATATTCACACCACAAGGTGCTGACACAGTTCTTATATACTGATTTTGAGATCGCCTTGGCCAGTTCCCGCACCCTCTGGCTGCTTTTAGACAGCAGAAACATGGTTATGTCATCATCCCAGTAAAAGCCGTATTTAAAAATATATTTCAGATATTTGTAATCAAACAGCATATCAAAAAATATTTTTGTAGGTTCTGTCATAACCAGTTTCTCTTTCTTTGCCTTTTCTTTTGCCATTCCCTTCGGCCTGCCTTTCCAAATCAAATTTTATCCATATCCTGCGGAAAATAATCTTCCGTGTCATAGTCATAATGAAGCCACACGATCGAAACATTCTCCTGTGACGCGGCATTCAAAACGCTGACAAAAGCGGATGTAAGTCCGGACAGATAAATTCTGATCTTTTTATTCCTCCAGACTTTTAAGAATTCCCGGGCCCTTTCCTCCTGCCACTGAAAATCAAACAGTTTATCTACAGGTATCTCAGCAAAAACCGACTTCTTTTCCCTTCCCCAGTGCCGACCCTGGCAGAGAACGATCTCTTCCTCTGCTTTCTCCATTTCATCGCCATGGGAAACTGGTTTCCAACGAAGAGGCTGACAAAAGTATATTTCTCTCTCACAGTCATAATGCCACATGTTCAGCCGGATGTCCAGCCTGGCCGCTGCCTGAATCGCGGCCAGAACCTCTATAGACAATCCGCCGTTTAAATAAAGGTCCACCAGTTTTTTCTCACAGCTTTTCAATTTCTCCAAAGCGTGAATCCTGACTGCCTCTACATCTTGAAACTCCTCTACACCTGGTATCTCGTAATAGTCTGCCGGAAACAGATATCCGTCACAGTCCATCCTCCGTCTCTCTGTCAGCGCCAGACGATTCATGGTATTCTTTTCCTCCTCTTTTATAACAGACGTTGCTGTGTTCTGATTTTTCTACATGGGAATTAAGTTTCCGCCTAGCAGTTCCGCGATGGCCGGGTCGCAGGTGGTGAATATCACCTGGTTGGACTTGGCAAATTTGTTCAGCAGCTTTGCGGCCTGCTCTCTTCTGGCCGGGTCCATGTCCAGCAGATCATCGTCCAAAACCACCAATCCGTCCCCATCCGGGAAGAAATACTCCAGAACCGCCAGACGGAAAGCCAGGAGAACGGTTTTCTTGGTTCCTTCAGAGAGAAGATTGCCAGAGTCAACCTTCAGAGAACCGCTCCGCAGACCCAGTCCGTCACCCACAAGGTTCAAGGAGATTCTTCCGCCTGTTATCAAGCCTAAATACTCGTCAAATTTGTTGTAGAACTCGCCTAGCTGATCGGTTTCCTGGGAACGCAGAGCCACAAAATCTTTTTTGATCCGGGTATAATACTCATACTTTTTCTTCTCGTGAAGCCACGTTTGCTCTGCTTCTTCTACCTTGGTTTCCAGGCCTTCGATGTCGGTTACTTCCTGTGTTGAAAGCGTTCCCAGATCCCTCTGCCTATCACTAACACGACTCTCAATGCCCCTAACCCTGTTTTTCAGCCTCTCCACCGTGGCCTCATACTCTTCCACGCTGACGCAAGGAGTATCCTTGTACTTCTGGAGTTTCTCAAAATACTCTTTTTCTTTTTTTGTCAACTGGCTGAGTCTCTGGGGCAATTGGTCTGGTGTTCCATAAATCTTTACATATCCTTCTACAGCCGCTTCAAGAGTTCCCTTCAGCACATCCAGCGAATCTTTTCCACATATCTCAAGGAACTTACGGATGTCCTCATCCAAAGAGTCTGATATGGATATGGATTCATGGATGGCAATCCGGCTCTCTTCTTCTTCATACTCCTCAATAGTCTTCCCCCTCAGCAATCTGGCAGACTCTCTTTTGTTCTCTTCTCTAGTACGCTCCTTACTTCTAAATTCGTCGCACTTCTTCCCGAGTTCCTCCAACGTATCCGCGCCGTATTTTCTTAAAATGTCATGCAGCGCCTGCTCCTTATCCGCCTGCTCACCTTGAAGTCTTTCCAGATCCAGTTCCTGGGGAACCACCTGTACAGAGGCCACCCCGGGGATATTCAGCCTGACAAACCCTTCCCCGTCGATAGTTTCTGTCCCGCTGACCTCCCGCTCCGTGCCGTCAGCGAAAAAGATACTGGCCTTATATCCTGGCTCCATGGCTACCTGGGCCCGCAGCTTTGCCGCTGCCAGCATCCTACGGATCTCCTGGATTCTGCCGGAAAGAGTCCTTGCCTCTGCCTCATCCTTTTCATAATCCTTTGCCTGCTCCAGCTCCCCGCGGATCTTCTGGTTTGCCTTCTCAAGCTCCCTCACCTGACGGATCAGACGGCACAGCTCTTCTTTCGTGGTTCTATTCGCCTGCTCCTCTTTCGCGGTTCTCAGTTTATCCAATGTATTCAGCCTTTTCTCCGCCTCCGGCCATAATGTCATGGCATCCTCAACGTTTTTTCTATCTTTTTGGGCGTTATTATACAATTCTTGTGTCTGCTCTCTGCCAGATATGGCCCCAAACTGTTCCGCCAGTTTTTCCCTCTCAGATTCCAGCTCTGACTTTTCTTTCAGAAGACCCGCGATCTCCTCTCTCTTTTCGACAATCTGTTCCTCAATGTAGACGGCGCTGTCCCGCTCTTCCTTGGCATCCTCATAACCATAGTACGCCTCAATGATACTGCCGTTTTCCCTTTTCCACCTTTTATTGCTTGTATTCTTTTTAGGCTGATCCCTTTCAAAATCCCAGTTTCCGCCGAGACCCTTTATATAACCGTCAATCAGGTTCAGAAACTTATCCGGCGAGATGCCCCCCGCGGCTGAAAACGCCTCCGCTATCTTCTTTTTCGTCTCCGTCACATCATCGCTTGCCTTTGATGAAAAGAACCCGTAGCACCAGTCCAGGATCTGATCCTCATTGTTCTGTCTTCCAAAAATCAGATTGTTATACACCCCGGCCCCAAATCTGACGGTTTCTTTCAAGGTCTCTTCCGCGTTTCCTCCCCGCAGCACCCCTGAATTTCCAAGTTTAAAGCCCACCGCGGTCGCATCCCCTGTGCGGTCCCAGATCTTCTTAACAGTATAGTCCTGTCCTTTGTCCTGAAAACATACCGTCGCGTCAACTGTATCCTCCCCTCCTGTGGGAAATACAGCCTCTATAAACTCGCTGTCTTTCTTGCGATTCAGCTTCACCGGTTTGTTCAGCGCGCAGTCTATGGCAGAGATCATCGTGCTTTTCCCCGCTTCATTATTCCCCAAAACCACATTCATGCCATCGGCAAATGTGATAGGCTTATCTGTTCTGATGCCCGCAAACTGCTCTGTAGAAAACGATTTGATCTTCATATCACTTATCCCCCCTGCACTTTCTTACCAGCTCATACGCCAGATTCAAGATTTCCGGTTTCTCTGCATACATTTTCAGCAGCTTATTTTCCACAGAATCCTCCAATGTCTCCGCGTCGATCATCTCCTGGGTGATCTCCTTCTGCAGCTCCATGTCATGGGGCTCAAATTTTACAAAACGGTCCTCAAATTCCCTGTAGATTTCTTCTCTTCTCTCATAATCCTCAGCCAGGGCAATGCCTGAGATCTGCATCCTGACGCTGGCGCTCTCCCCGTCCAGGCCAGAGGTCAGCTTTTCCATCTCTTCTTTTAATGACTGGCCATGTTTCAAATCCAGGCTGAGCTTACAAAAGCGAAGAACTCCTGTCCGGGTCTTCCTGGCAGTGACCTGCTTGTCATCACCGATATCAATGACAAAAACAGAACCTTCTGAATGATCTGAGATGTCTGTCTGCTGGTGAGTGCCTGGGTTAAAAATCCTTTCTCCGGTTATCACATCTCCCTCCGGATAAGGGATATGGGTATGGCCTATGAGCCACAAGTCCATGCCGCACCGCTCCAGCTCCCCTCTTGTCATAGAATAGTATCTCTTCTTATTATCATATGACAATCCCTCAAGGGCACCGTG
>Ga0224742_10152_pt1 | contig 16552 bp, 16 predicted proteins | sample LIM_E_Water_Neg_FD_161631 | JGI IMG/M metagenome (GOLD analysis project Ga0224742, IMG submission 161631) | Enriched cells from gastrointestinal tract of the lab mouse from Pacific Northwest National Laboratory (PNNL), Richland, Washington... | ecosystem: Host-associated > Mammals > Digestive...
ATGGCTTAAAACCTGGGCTTTTGACACTTTTCAATTCCAACTGCCGTTCTGAATCTGCAAATTTCCTGCACATCTGATAGAAAAATTGATAGATAAAAACTAAAAACTTGATAGAAGGCTTCCAACACGCTTTTACCTGATTTTAATAATTAGATATTGCCTGTGCCCTGATAACAGCCATTATCAGGGCTTTTTTATGCAGTTTTATCCATAAAGGAGATGATCTCATGGGCAAATTTGAACTGGAATATATGTGTCCCCGGCCTGCTAAAGGCTACCGCTATCTGTCTGTTCCAAAAGAACTTCTGGAGAACCCGATTTTCTCCAGGCTTGACTATGGAGCAATTATCTTGTTCGCCAAAATGCTGGAAAGAGCCAGTTTATCCGCCCAGCATGAGGATAAATTCACAGATGAAAGCGGGAGGCTTTTCATCATTTACACGGTCGAACAGATGGAAAAAGACCTACAGCGTTCACACCCAACGGTAATCAAATTCACGAAACAATTAGCTGATATTGGGCTGATTAAAAAAGTACACCAAGGCCAGGGGAAGCCAACGAGAATTTACATAAAGGATTTCACTCCCGTGGATTCTGACGGTCAAAAGCCGCTGGTGGTTAACGTCCGCAAGTCAGAAGATTTGATTTCCAGTAGTCAAGAAACTGAACTTCTGGACGTTAAAAATCTTTCATCTATAGAACTTAATCATAAAGAACTTGAGAATAAAGACCTTCTTCCTTCCTGCCTTCCAGAAGACGGGGCGAGTGAAGGCAAGGAAATATAGAAAGGGGGAATCTCTCATTTATGTCCGCAATTTTTGTTTACTCAGCATGAATATGGACGTCATTTTAGCGCAGTTTGCGAAGAAAATAGGCCCGAAGGGCCAAAAATTCTGAGCGCCGAAAAAACGGCGTTCAGAGCACGAGCCAGCATCGCATTTGTGCAGACCCTTGTGCGGACAAGTGTGCAGACAAATGCCCGGACAAGGGAGAATCCCTTGCAACCCTTAAAATTAAAAATGAGAGGATGATTTTTTGGAAAGACAAAGAAAGTTTGACATGAGATTGAACGAGAAGGACTTCAAGCTGTTAGAACGCCGGGCGCGAAAATGCGGGCTGAGCAAGTCCGCTTACATACGGCAGCTGTTCCACGGCTACAAGCCCAGGGAAACCCCGCCCGCTGACTACCACGCCATGAGGCGAGAACTGTGTGAGATTGGCAATAATCTGAACCAGGTCGCGTTTATGGCCAACGCCACAGGGCTGGTGGATGAGGCCGCATACTATGAGAACGTGGTATGGCTGCGGGATGCTATCCAGCGCATTGAGAACGCGGTAGCAGGTGATGGTTTGGAGGGGAATTCACAGACAACTGAATAACAAAAAAGCACTGACGCGCGGAAACGGCCCAGTGCTTTTTTGTTTGCCTGCTTTCGTGTAAACTCATGGGAAAGGGAGTGTGAAAAAATGAACATATACGGCTACATCCGGGTTTCCAGCACAGAACAGAACGAGGACAGGCAGCAAATCGCCATGGACAGGCTGGCAGTGCCCCGGAAGAACATCTATCTGGATAAGCAGTCCGGCAAGGATTTTGCGCGGCCCAACTATATGAAAATGGTAAAAAAGCTACGCCGGAACGACCTGCTCTACATAAAAAGCATCGACCGGCTGGGCCGCAATTACAAAGAAGTCCAAGAGCAGTGGCGCATCCTCACTAAAGAAAAAGGGGTGGACATCTGCGTGATAGACATGCCCCTGCTGGACACCCGCACGGCAAAAGACCTGATGGGGACCTTTATTGCCGACCTGGTGCTGCAAATCCTCTCCTTTGTGGCGGAAAGCGAGCGGGACAACATCCGCCAGCGCCAGGCCGAAGGAATCGCTGCCGCCAAAGCCAGAGGGGTACGCTTTGGCAGGCCGCCCCGGCCCTTGCCGGAGAATTTCTGGGCTGTCCGCTGCGCGTGGAAGCGGAAGGAACTCACCCTGCACCAAGCCGCGCAGGCCTGCGGGATGCCCGACACAACCTTCTATGACACGGTGAAAAGGACTGATATGGATGAAAGCAATCCGCAAAAATAAAGGCACTTCGGAAATGTACGGGTTTACGAAGTGAAGTTTTTTCGGATTTGGGCTTATCTTTTTCGCAAATATGCCGACTTCCATGGTGTAAGACACAAAATAGCGCACCAAAAAGGCACATCGGTTATTCGTAGATTTACGGTTTTTAAGGGGGTGGCGGCCTGTGTCTGTTCTGGATTTAGATCTGATTAGCGGCGCAGGGAATAGCCCTGCGCCGGGGCAAGGGATAACAGAAGAAAAGCTGCGGCGGCACCTCCATGATTTAGCAGAGGAAATCGTGTGCGATTTGAATGAGCACGCCCCTGCTGGCAGCCAGGAACTGCTGAGTGCCTTTGTTTCCGAACTGTTCCTCGCCGCTACGAAACAGGCTATCCGGGAGGAACGCAGGAAGAAGCAGGCCGAGGGCATCGCCAAGGCAAAGGCCAAAGGCGTTAGCTTTGGCAGGAAATCCAAGCCGCTGCCGGACAATTTCGAGGAGGCCCGGCAGCTGTGGCTCAGCCGGGAGTTGAATCTGAAGGACGCCGCTAAGCATTGCGGCTTGCCGGAAAGCACTTTCTACGATGCCGTGCGGCGGATGGGGGAGCCGGTCAGTGTGAACCCCCGGAAACCGCTGCCGGAGAATTTTGAGGAATCCCGTCTGTTGTGGCGCAGCCACAAGTTGAAGATGAAGGAGGCTGCGGAGCGTTGCGGCATGGCCGCGACTACCTTCTATGATGCGGTGCGGCGGGTGGAAAGCGCGGAAGCCCGCGACTGAAAAAATTGGGAAGGAGCCCAACATGTTATCTTTACGATTAAAATCTGGTGAATATTTAACCATCGGCGAGGACATCACGGTGCAGGTTTTCCAAGACCGGGGCAACTCCATTGAGGTTGCCATTGACGCGCCCAGAGAACTGCCTATCCTGCGCGGCAGGCTGTTCGAGCAAACAGAAAAGCGCCCGGAGGGGCTTCACGATAAAGATTACAAGCGTGCGTCGGAAGTGCGGCGCAACACAAAACGATAAATTTGATTTCTGCTGATTCCGGAATCAGTTGAAATATACAGTGCTGGGCGGGAAAACTTGGCCAGTTTGACGAACCAGCGCAACCCCACGATGAACGTGGGTGAGTCCGAAACGCAAAAAATAATTTTAAGGAGAAAAAATTATGCGTATTCAACACAACATCCTGGCGATGAACGCTTATCGCAACTACAACACCAACACCTCTGCCCTGGCGAAGAACCTGGAGAAGCTGTCCTCTGGCTACAAGATCAACCGCGCTGGCGACGACGCTGCCGGTCTGGCCATTTCCGAGAAGATGCGCGCCCAGATCACCGGCCTGAGCGCTGCCCAGAAGAACGTAAAGGACGGCATTTCTCTGGTGAAGACCGCCGAGGGCGCCATGCAGGAGATCCAGGACATGCTCAACCGCATGGACTACCTGGCCACCCAGTCTGCCAACGGCACCTATGACAATGATGTTGACCGCAAGAACCTGCAGAAGGAAGTGGATGCTCTCCGGAGTGAAATCAACCGTATTGCTGACTCCGCCAACTTCAACGGCATCAAGCTGCTGGACGGTTCGTTGGCAGGCAGCGATACCACCATGGCTACCACGTCCACCTCTTTGGTGACTGAAGATCACATGCAGCTCCATGAAGCGGGCAAGGAAGAACAGGAACCCAGCTTTACCATTGATTTCTCCCAGATCTTTGATCAGTTGAAGGCGTCTGCCACACTTGCAGTTGGCGACACCTTTACCATCAACGTAAAAGTCGGCGATCAGACAATTGGGGTTACCGCTTCTGTAACCGGCTCTATTGCGGCTGGCGCACTGATTAGCGCCAGCAAAGTGAGCTTCAGCCTTGGTACAGCTACACAGACTATCAACAATGTCGACTTTACAGCTAGCTGTGCATCCAGTGGTACAATTACTTTCACCTTTAAGGCATCGGGAACCAATAACACTGCCGGCGTCCCAGACTTTGAGTCCTCTATGGACGTTACGATTGAAGCCACTGGCGCAGCTCTTGGAACCAAGTACTTTACCAACTGCAAGACCCAGAATGTGCAGGATGGTGTTGCGAAAACTGCTGACCAGATGGCCCATACCCAGTTTAAGCTGACAGCAGACATTGTGAATTCTATGATTAATGGAGATTCCATGACGATTGGTAATCAGACATTCACAGTGGATGTAAAGAAGAATATTGCCAGCAGCACCGGTACTGTAATCGGTGTGAAGGATCTGCTGGGTTCTGATGGCAAGATTGACGCCGCCAAGTTGAACCAGGTTGCGGATGCTATTACCCGCTTGGGTTCTGGCAATAATACCTTCCATATTGGCGCTGGCGCTGATAATGTCATCAACCTGCATGAAAAGGCCAACTACTATAATTCTTCTAACGAAGACACTTGGCTGAACAGTAAGAGCAAGCTGGACGAAGTGGTGAAGATGAGCTCCGGCGGCGCTGCGGGCAGCACCCTGACCCTGCAGATTGGCGACACCAGCGACAAGTTCAACCAGTTGGAGGTTAAGATCGGCAATATGCACACCAGTGCTCTGGACATTGACGGTGTTGACATCAGCAATCCCACTGGCGCAGCCGCAGCTATTGAGAAAATTCGCAATGCTATCAACACTGTTTCCGGTGTCCGCGGCGATCTGGGCGCTGTCCAGAACCGTCTGGAGCACACCGCTAACAACCTGAGCGTCATGGCTGAGAACATCCAGGACGCCGAGTCCACCATCCGCGACACCGACGTGGCCGAAGAGATGATGGCTTACACCAAGAACAACATCCTCATCCAGTCCGCACAGGCTATGCTGGCCCAGGCCAACGCAGTGCCCCAGGGTGTTCTGCAGCTGTTAGGCTAATCTTTATAATTGAATTAGCATTACAGGCAGACTGTTGTTCTATAAGTAAATCCCATGCACGAAACGAGGGGGCGGGCATGTGCCCGTCCCCTTTTTGTGTGGGGATGCTGAAAGGGTTTCAAGGATGAAAGCGATTGAGATAGCGCAGCGTTTGGCGCAGTTGAACGAGACAGAGGACGCGTTGAAGGCGTACAAGGTGGCTCTGACGGAGGAGCCGGACCCTACCACGAAAATGGAGGCGGCGGCCTACATTTTACAGTTCGGCAAGGGCGATGATTATAAGATTTCATACACTTTTTTTCGGGATTTATACAACCAGGGCGTTTTCCAGGAAAACATCCTGGAGATTATGGACGAGGCCTTTTTCCAGCCTAATTTGCGGATTTTGAAGTCCCGTTATGAGCGCAACTGTAAGTATTTAGCTAAGTATCCCTATGTTTTCCGCAATGATTTTCCTAAGTTTGAGGATTTGCCTTTGCGGTTTTACCCTTACGATGACAATAGTTACACGCCTTATGATGTAGAAGGGCGGCACTTCGGTGATTATGTCAATTTTCGGGATACGGTTATCAAGCACTACTTCTTTAAGAATTTAGATGATCCCATCTTCGCGGAAGATGTTTATTCGCAATATGAGTTGGAGTATCTCCGGGACAACGTGCGCAAAAGCGAGGACGTGGCCCGGGAAAATCATATATATTTATACTACAGCAACTGGACAGTTTTCTGCTCTTATCTGGCCTGTTTGAACTTGAAACCGCTGCTGGACAGCCGGAAGTTTGTGTTCCTTTTTGAGGATGAGAAAGGCAGATATCCCATTGATTTTAATGCTGAGTTTGGTATTGATTACAGTCAGTACACTTTGCAGCCCGTACGCATTCGGGAGGTCAATAAGCTGATTTGGCACACACAGCTTTCCACCCATAATGGCGGCGACTTTTTCAACGAAATTTTCGATGCCCACCCTAACCTGTTGGTGCTACCCTCCATGATGATGTATAACGTAGAGGAAACCATTCGGAAATGCCGGGAAATATTTGAACAGTTCAAGTCGCTGAAAGAGGCCCTGCAAAATGTAGCGGACTGGTCCCCGCAGACGATAGAGGAAATGTACAGGATGCGTGACCGTACGGACAAGGACATAATGGTTGCAGTTTTCCTTAACAGTGAGATGGCAACAGCGGGATGGGACAGGGTGTCCAGGATCGTGCCCGCTGTGTTCTTCCAGCCCCACTTCCATAACATTATATATTCTTTGAATGTGGATGACAAAAACCGCGCTGTACTTCATGCGGGCAACTATGAACAGGTGAAGCACTCGCCTGTTTTCCAGGGGTTTAAATACATAAAAACCTTTACGCCTATGCGCCGTTTTACGACCAGCCATGGGGCTACAGTTGCGTTCATGTATGCTTCATCGTTGGCAAGCCAGGAAAATGCAGAAGAAAAAAAGAGTGTGGTCAGCGATGCGGTTTCAGAGCGCGTGTTCAACCGTAGTTTTATGGTTGACCCACAGGACAGACTGTACCATGACAGCGTCTTAGTCCGGTTTGAGGACGGGAAGCTCAATCCTAAGGCCACTTTCTCTGCATTGGCGGCCTTTTTGGATTTGCCTTATACGGAAAGCATGACTTACTGTTCCGAAAACGGGAAAGCAATGGATTACGGCGGGTATATTGCCAGTGGGTTTGATCCTAAACCGATTTATAAGACTTATGATGATTATGTGAACGACAGTGAAAGGAAATTTATTGAATACTTCCTGCGGGATGCCTATGCGTTTTATGGGTATGATTTTCAATATTATGATGGAAATCCGGTGGATGAATCGCAGGTAGAAGAATGGATCTCTGACTTTTCCACGGTGGATCATTATATCCGCGAGACGCGGAAAGTGGTATTTGATGAAGTGGAATTAACAGACAGCGGTGAGCCTTTGGCAGATGGCCTTCAAGAGGGAGTTCGTGGACAATTGCTGGACAGACATATGCAAACGTTCCGTGTAAATCGGTTGCGCAATGCGAAAATATTGTTTGATGGCTTACAGTTCGTGAATAAACATGGGCAATTACTGTATATGATGCCTAAGCTTGAACTTGATTCAGCGCTGCTGGAACAGCCGTTGTACCACTGAGGAGGTAAACAGACATGGAAAAGGGAACGGTTTACTTCTTTACGGGGCTGGCTGGGGCGGGTAAGACCACCATTGGCGGGCTGTTTTATGAGCGGCTGCAGACGATAAAGCCAGACGCAGTCTTGATTGACGGGGACAAAAACCGGGATAAGTCCAACGCCCGGGCACCTCGGGATTACTCTACGGAAGCCCGGAGGGCTGGCGCGAAAAGTGTGCTGCAGAGGTGCAAGGGATTTGCAGATCAGGGCGTGGACGCTGTTTATTGCGGCATCGGCATGTATGCGGATGTGCGGGCCTGGTGCCGGGAGAATATCGAAAAGTACCGGGAAATCTACATAAAAGCCAGCATTGAAACGCTGCGCAGGCGCAATCAGAAGGGACTTTACTCGCCGGGCGCGAGGCAGGTTGTAGGCGTTGATCTGCCCTGGGACGAGCCGGATTCCTTCGATGTAGTGGTTGAAAATGACCGGGAAGAGGATCCGGCAATCATTGTGGACAGGCTCTTTACAGCGTTTGGACTGGAGGGGAAGCCATGAATATCGCGCTGATTATCGCGGGCGGCAAGGGCCAGCGGATGCAGCAGGAAATCCCCAAACAGTTTTTGAATGCAAATGACAAACCGGTGATAATTTATACACTGGAGGCGTTCCAATCCCACCCGGATATTGATAAAATCGGCGTGGTATGTGTGGATGGCTGGCACGATATTTTACGGGCTTACGCCCGGCAGTATAAAATCGACAAACTGGATTGGATAGTTTCCGGCGGTGAAAATGGGCAGGCTTCCATCCGAAACGGCGTGTTTCACGCAGAGGAATTATACGATGATCCGGACATAATTTTAGTCCATGACGCCATCCGCCCCATGGTTTCCCATGAGATCATTTCGGACTGCATTGTGCAGTGCAAACGGCATGGTTCAGCGGTTTCCATCGTGCCTTGCAATACGGTTGCCCTGCGGCGGACAACAGAGCAGACTTCGTCCGAAGTGGTGCCCCGGGACAGGCTGGCGCTGACCCAGACGCCCCAGGCTTTCCCGCTGAAAAAGCTGGCGGATGCGCACAGAAAAGCGCTTAAACTGGGGATTACAAACTCCATTGCCAGCTGCACGCTCATGGTGGAGTTGGGGGAATCTGTCCACTTTTCCATTGGCGCGGAGACGAATATAAAATTGACTACGCCGGACGATTTGAAGATTTTCAAGGCGCTGCTGGCGCTGAGGGAGTAGGTATGAAGCTGCTGGAAAATCAGGAGTACATAAATTCCATAGAAGCAATAAAAAAGGTAGGCTTCCTTAGCGGAAAAAGCGTCCTTATTTCAGGAGCAACCGGGATGCTGGGAAGCTGTTTGGTGGACGCTGTTATGGTGTGGAACCGGCAGCAGAAGGAACCTTGCAGGGTGGTGGCAGTTGGGCGCAATTTGGAAAAGGCGCGGGAAAGGTTTGCTCCATTCTGGAATAAAAAGAACTTCATATTTATTCAACAGGATGTATGCAACCCACTGAACAGTTTCTCTGAGCATGTCGATTTTATCATCCATGCAGCCAGCAACGCTGACCCGGTGAATATGGCAAAGTACCCTGTGGATACGCTGCTGGCAAACGTGCTTGGGACAAAAAACTTGATGGAGTACGGCTTGGCCCATGGGATGAAGCGGTTTCTGTATGTTTCTTCTGGAGAAATTTACGGGCAGCCCAATGAAAACCAGGATGATTTCACAGAGGGTTATTGCGGGCCTTTGGATTTGTCCAATTCCCGCTCCTGCTACCCGGAGGGCAAGCGCGCCGCCGAGGTGTTGTGCCAAAGCTACCGGAGCCAGTTTGGCGCGGATGTGGTTATCGTGCGGCCTTGCCATTTGTTCGGGCCGACCATGTCGAGACAGGACAGCCGGGCGGTGGCGGAGTTCCTTTGGAGCGCGGCGGAGGGCAGGGATATTGTGCTGAAAAGCGATGGCTTGCGGGAGCGCTCCCATTGTTATGTTATGGATGCGGTGCAGGGCCTGTTAGTGGTTCTAGAAAAAGGACTTTCGGGTGAAGCGTATAATATAGCAGACAGGCGGTACCAGATGACAATTCGGGAATTTGCGGAGCAGGTAGCAGAGGCTGGTAAAAGTAAAGTCAAATTTGAGATTCCTAGTGATATGGAGAAAAAGGGATATTCAAAAGTTTCTAGGCAGGTATTGAAATCAGACAAGTTGAAAGAATTGGGATGGAAATTGACTGACAGAGAGCGCGCTGCAATTTTGGGAACCACGGTAATATTAAAAAGTTCACGCGATTTGTTGATTTGAGTGACGAAATGAGGAAACGCTGTATGGAAAATCATCTGATAAGTATAATTGTTCCTGTCTACAATGTAAAGGAATATCTGGATGAGTGCCTTTCTAGCATATTGAGCCAGACATATAAAAATATTGAAGTTGTTATAGTAGATGATGGTTCTACGGATGGTTCTGCACAGGTTTGTCAAAGGTATGCCGAAATGGACAATCGAATCAAACTTTTATCCCAAAAAAATCAGGGTTTGACAAAGGCACGCAAAAATGGCGCAGGCTTAATTACAGGGGAATATTTGAGTTTTGTAGATGCAGATGACTATATCGAATCAGACCTGTATTACAGACTGATGGAACAAGCAAACGGACATGATTTAATTACCTATAAATGGTTTCGCGAAGAAGAAAATAAGGTGCGATGTGCTGGAGACAAACTGGCAGTTGGAGAATACAAAACGTCCGAGGATATGGATTTCCTTTTCCGGCATCTTGTTAACGTCTCAACTCCTGGTGGAGAAATTAACCTAAAATCTGGATTTGCCCCCTTTGTATGGAACAAGTTGTTTAAGTCGGGAATTGCAAAATCTGTTTTTGAGGAAATAAATGAACAAATTGACCTTTTTGAAGACTGTGATTTTACATATCGCTATCTTCTTAAATGCAAATCTGTGTTTATTACGGATATATACGGTTACCACTATAGGATACGAAATGGCTCTATATGCCATACAGTAGACAGAGAGGGTAAGTTTTTAAATAATGTATGGCGGTTATATAAATCTTTGTATCCTGTATTTGCCAAACATGAAAAATCAGGCATTCTTTTAGCTCAACTGGAAATCAAAGTTTTAGCACTTTTAGAAAAAGCGCCTTGTAGAATGGGCTTTTCTCAAAATACAATATTGGGAAATATGGTTTTTCCGTTCCTCAATATTTTGAAAGACAAAAAAATAGTGTTGTATGGGGCTGGTATGATAGGGAGTTCATATTGGTATCAGATTGCCAAGTGGAATGCTTGTGAGATAGTTCTTTGGATTGATAAGAATTGGGAAGATCTTCAAAAGGAAGGTATGCCAGTTCAAGATCCCAATAAAATATTGTGCATAGAATTTGATTATATTGTTTTAGCAGAATCAAATCGCACAGTAGTTCAACTCATTACAGATAGCTTACTGTCCAAAGGAATAGATGAGCATTCAATTCTTTGGGCTCCCCCTCTACAATTATAAAATGATTCCAATCCATTATTAAAAAAGAATTGAGCTTTAAGAAAAACGATAGTGTCGTCAATAAACGAGGAGCCAAATAGCAATACCACGCCATCTCTTGAGAAGTAGGAACGCATTTTCAACAAGGTGGCGGAGTTTGTAAAGATGTTTATCGTATTCCCGCAAATGTTTTCAATTTTTTCTTGGCGGAATAACCGGTACCATTCCCAGGTCAGCAGCCTTAAGGAGGACTGCGTCTGTATCATAGCCCCGGTCTGCCAGAAGGTATTCTGCCTGGAACCCATCGATCAACTGCGCTGCAAGTCTGCAATCCGCTGTGGCACCAGAAGTGATAAGGAATCGCATCGGCAGAACCGGCGGTGAACATCCTTCCAGTTTCCATACGTTTCCGGCAAGTCCAGCCAGGGCGATCCTGTGCGTAGAATCCAGAATACTCCGTTAATAAATTGCCGGGTATCATGTGCGTTGCCTCCCCGCATCCCCCTTTTCACCAATGGTATACGGCTTGATCTTCTCCCATGCTTTGTCGCTTATGTCGTGTCTATGCTGTTCTTTCCACATTATTTCTGCCTTCCTCTAACTTTGAGGACTATTATATTACATTTTTTTGATGACACAATCTGGTTTAGATAGATTGTCCATTAACAGTTGCTTTATAAAGTATTCAATTTGAAAACGGAGTGATTTAAGTGGAGTTTATAAAACCGACTTATTTGGATAAAACAGGCTTTATACTGATAGTAAGCAATTACTATGCACCGTATGCTGGTGTGTTTCTAAGCAGTTTAATAAATCATTCTAAACCCGATGAAACATATGATATTATAATTTTTGAAAGGAAAATTTCAGAAGAAAACAAGAGATTGCTTTTGAAATTAGTTGGAATGTGTGAAAATTTTTCTTTGCGGTTTGTAGATGCTTCTGCTATTATGAGAACGTTTATCCATGATTACTTACAATTAGAAAAATTCTATCCTATAGAAGTATGCATACAGGTACTAGCACCTTTTTTTGTAGATGGATATTCACGGTTGATATGTATAGATACAGATACACTTCCACTTCGGAATATTGGAGAACTAAAAAAGATTCCTCTTGATAATCATATAATTGCTGCTGTTCCAGACGCCTTTTTGATAGGAAGTTTGGAGACAGATTATATTTGGCGGCGGATGGGAATTACATTGAAAGAATATTCTCAAAAGGTTTTGCACTTGAATAACCCAGATAAAATGATAAATGCAGGGTTGATTATATTTGATTGCAAAATGTATTGCGATATGATATCGATTAAAGAAGCTTTGAAAATGATTAAAAGTGGAAAATACATTTTTTTATCCCAGGACATTTTAAACTGTATGTTAGAGGGGAAAATCAAATTTCTTAATCCCGCGTGGAACGTATTGGTTGCGGCTAATGATAGCAGTAAAATGTTTGTTAACGCTGTTCTCGCATCTGAAGATAAAACATTTTCTTGCGCATATAAAAATCCTTATATGTTACATTGGGCAGGAAAACCAAAGCCTTGGGTATGTCCTGATGCTCCGTATGGCAGTGAGTGGTGGGAAGTGGCCAAGGAAACTCCCTTTTTTGCTCATATTATAGCGCGTATGGTAAAAGACTTGGACGAGCGACAAAGGTATTATATGACAAACTATGGGACAAAAGTAGATGTATGGGATCCCACCCCCCAAAACCTCAATCGAATTCGCGTAAATTAGTATGCCGTTTCTGCGGCAAAAAAAGATAACTGGCCAAGACTGTACTGCTTAGATTAAAGAAAACATGCCAAGGGAAGGGACTAGCATTTCCCTTGTTTGATTTTGTAAAAGAGAAAGGAAACGACTACATTATGGTGTGTGATTTGATAAGCATTGTTGTGACCGCATTCAATACAGAGGATTTTTTAAGTGAATGTATAAATAGCATCCGGAACCAATCTTATTCTAATCTTGAAGTGATATTAGTCGATAATGGTTCAACAGATGGAACAAGTAAAATGATGGATTACTATAAAGAGAGGGACAATAGAGTGAAAGTAATTCACAAAAAATATGGAACACCCTATAGTGGAAGAAAAGCTGGTGTTATGTTGGCCACTGGAAAATATCTTGGTTTTGTTGATTCAGATGATTACATTGATGAAGATATGTATGAAAAACTGTCTGAAACTATTGAGGGATATGATATAGTAACATCAGGATATAAGAAAGAAATTGCTGGAAAAATGTATGAATTCTTTGATACGCTTCCTTTTGGTTCTTATAAAAGCGAAACTGAAATGAATTATTTAATGGAACACATGATACTTTTGCCGTATACAGATAAAGAGGGGATTAAAGGTCGCGTGTCGGACAAACTTTTTAGGACAGATATTCTAAAAACTGTATGTACGGAAATCGAAGAATCAGGTTTTCCTGATGATTCTGCTATTGCTTATAGTTATATAAGTAAGTGCAAAAATGTGTTTGTTTCTGACATATGCGGATACACTTACCGAGTGAACCCGTTGTCTGTTACTCATGCCTATTACGACAACTATTTATCCGACTTAAACATATTCTACAAAAATATGCTTTTTATATTTTCCAAAAATAAAAAATCTAAAGCTTTGGTTCGACAATTAGAAGAATTTGTTTCGATTCTGTTATCTGATGCGGGCAGTCGAATGAATTTTGGCCTATACAGCCGAGCTAAGAAATATATATTCCCATTTATCAATATTCTTGACGATAAGAAAATTGTTTTATATGGTTCCGGCGATGTGGGACAAGACTATTATTCTCAGATTCAAAAACTCAAAATGTGTAATATAGTTTTATGGGTTAGTAAGAACAGAAAAGTTTTACAAGGATCAAATCTTGAATTGTCTCCGCTTAGTAGTTTACTTTCTGAGCAGTTTGACTATGTAATTATAGCTGTTAGCCGAAAGGATATGGCATTAGATATTAGAAAAGAACTGGTTGAAATGGGGGTAAAAGACAATAAAATATTGTGGTTGCCACCGATTTATATGACTGATTTATAAGGAGAAGTAATTATCAAATGAAAACTCTAATCCTCGCCGGTGGCTACGGCACCCGCATCTCTGAAGAAAGCCAATTCAAGCCCAAGCCCATGGTAGAACTGGGCGGCATGCCTATCCTATGGCACATCATGAAATTGTACGGCCACTACGGCTTCAACGAATTTATAATCTGTGCAGGCTACAAACAACACATTATAAAAGAATATTTTGCCGATTATTTCCTACACACCTCAGATATTACATATGATTTCACTCATGGTAAAAACGAGATGATAGTACACAAAAACACCTCGGAACCCTGGAAAGTCACCATTGTGGACACGGGCCTGAACACCATGACCGGTGGCCGGGTAAAACGTGTGCGGGATTATGTAGGCAACGAACCTTTCTTCTTGACTTATGGGGACGGCGTTTCTGATGTAAATATTGCCGAGTTGGTAAAGTTCCACCAGTACCACGGAAAGATGGTGACGATTTCCGCCTATAATGCCGGCCAGCGTTTCGGGATTTTGGATGTTGGTGAAGACGGCCATATCAATGAGTTCCGCGAAAAAACGCAGGGCGACGGCAATCTTATCAATATTGGGTTCATGGTCTGCCAGCCGGAGTTTTTTGACATAATTGTGGGAGATGACACTGTGCTGGAAAAATCCCCGCTGGAAAGTGTCGCCCGGATGGGTCAACTGATGGCGTATAAACATACAGGATTCTGGCAATGCATGGATACGGTGCGGGAAAAGGAATTGCTGGAAAAGCTGTGGGCGGACGGACATGCCCCGTGGAAGGTGTGGTAAGATGAAAAATTTTTCTCTGGATTTTTTCCGTGGAAAGCGGGTATTTGTCACTGGGCATACGGGTTTTAAGGGAAGCTGGCTGTGCAGGATTCTGATAAACGCAGGCGCGGTTGTGACTGGCTACTCTTTGCCGCCGCCCACAGATCCGAACCTGTTTTCCATAGCTGGATTAGAAGGGAGTATGACTTCCATCATTGGGGATATCCGGGATAGAGACAAGCTGATGCAGGCATTTTGTCAGACTCAGCCAGGCATGGTTTTCCACTTGGCTGCACAGCCTATTGTTCGCGATAGTTATAAAGACCCCGCTGGTACATATGAGACAAATGTGATGGGGACAGTGAACCTTTTGGAGTGTGTCCGCACCTTACAGGTGCCTGTAAGGTCAGTGGTGATTATCACCACTGATAAAGTCTATGAGAACAAAAACTGGGCTTGGGGCTACCGGGAAAACGATCCTCTGGACGGACGCGACCCTTACTCCAACTCCAAGTCCTGCGCAGAGCTGGTAACCCATAGTTATGTGCAGAGTTTCTTTGCCGATTCGCCCGTAGCTGTCTCTACCGTGCGGGCTGGCAACGTGATTGGCGGCGGCGACTTTGCCCACGATCGCATTATTCCTGACTGCGTGCGGGCCGCTCAAGCCGGATATCCCATCATTGTGAGGAATCCTTTTTCCGTCCGTCCTTACCAGCACGTTTTGGAAGCATTGTTCGCATATCTGCTGGTCGCGCAGCACCAATATGAAAATAAGAATCTGGCAGGATGGTACAATGTGGGGCCAGATGACAGCAGTTGTGTAACTACGGGAGAGCTGGTGGATATGTTCTGCCGGGCATGGGGGGACGGCTTAACTTGGGAGAATCATGCTGAACCAAATGCACCACATGAGGATATTTTTTTGAAACTGGACTGCTCCAAATTGAAAAAAGCTTTTGACTGGAATCCCATATGGGATGTAAAAACGGCTGTTGAAAAAACGGTGGAGTGGACAAAAAGTTGGTTAAAAGGTATGAAGCCAGGTGGAATTGGGGATCAGCAGTTCTTAGAATATATTCAAAAAATGATATAATTTAGACAGTATTGTCAATAAACTAAGAACCGAATTGCAACACAATGGATTTAGGCAGCAGTAACGAAAAAAGTAATGTTTTTGCGTAACGTGTAGCGATATATACAACGCCATCTTTTGTGAAGCCGGAACACATTCTTAACGAGATGGCGGAGCTTGTGGAGATATTCGTCGTATTACCGCAAATATTTTCGATTTCTTCGTGAGGGAATATGTCACTAAGATATAAGATATGTGAATGCGGTTTCACTGAGTGCGTATACTTCGGAAGTCAAACCAATGGAACGAGGCACGGGGTTGTTTGGCGGATTTTATTGGTTTCTGTGTTGAAGATCTTAAAAATCTAGCGAGCTTTCTAAATGCAATATGTATTGACAGTTCGCCATCTTGAATTATCCGGATTTCTTTCGAAAATCTTCACATCGTTTCTATTTAGTTCAGTTTCTCAATTTACACGTAAAGAAAGTAGGTGTTAAATTTGACAGCTATCGTTACAGGCGCTGGTGGTTTTATAGGGAGATGGTTAGTTGAACAGCTTGTTTTTGATGGATACTCTGTCTTGGCAATTATTCGGCCCCAAAGCTTGAGCTTTCCATGGATGGGATTACAAACAGACAAAAGTGTTGAAATAATTTGTTGTGATATAGCAAATTATGACGATTTACCTATGCTTATAGGCAGACGAAATGGAGCAGTATTTTTTCACTTGGCACAGTTGCAGGCTGACCGCTACCAATTACATAATCACAGAATGGTTTACCCTCAGTCCCAAGTATGGACAGAGCCCGAACTGCATCCTCGACGTAAACAAAGTCACAAAGATGTGAGCCTGAAGTAAAGTTTAACGGCTCATGATTTATTATTTTTCTTAATGTTGTATTAATCAAACGTGGGGAGTTTTCATATTCCCCATATGCATTTGTCAGAACGGGCCAAAGATACTCTATACCAACTTGAATAGCTGCAATTTTTGTTTGCAAATGGGCCAAATATTTCATAGCCCCATATGTATAGCCCGGGCTGGGTAATAAACCATCTCCTTTAGTTGCAATAAAGGACTCCTCTTCCATCATGGAACCT
>Ga0224742_10153_pt1 | contig 16472 bp, 15 predicted proteins | sample LIM_E_Water_Neg_FD_161631 | JGI IMG/M metagenome (GOLD analysis project Ga0224742, IMG submission 161631) | Enriched cells from gastrointestinal tract of the lab mouse from Pacific Northwest National Laboratory (PNNL), Richland, Washington... | ecosystem: Host-associated > Mammals > Digestive...
TTGTGTTTGCCTGTATCATCAGCAGTATGATGCTTCCTTTTGCTGTGACGCTGATTCCCACATTCCTTATGTGGAGAGGAATCGGCATTACAGACAGCTTTATTCCGCTGATTGCCCCGGCATGGTTTGGCGGCGGCGCCTTTTATATCTTTCTTTTACGGCAGTTTTACATGGGGATTCCAAGGGACTTTGACGAGGCGGCCTATCTTGACGGCGCGTCCCACGTTCAGATTTTTTCAAAAATCATTATGCCGATTACCCGGCCGGCTCTGGCAGTGGTTGGAATGTTTGCATTTTTGAATTCATGGAACGACTTTTTGGGGCCGCTGGTTTACCTGAATTCGGAAAAGAAGTATACGGTGGCCCTGGGGCTTCAGCTTTTTACCGGTTCCTACAGAGGAGAGTGGAACCTGATGATGGGGGCGGCCTGTCTGGTACTGATTCCGGTAATTATTGTATTTGCCTTTGGCCAGAGATATCTGATTGAAGGAATTACAATGTCCGGCGTGAAAGGATAAAAAAATACAGCAGAGATTACAGGGAGGAATATCATGCATCTTAGAGGAAATATTGGTTATCATACATGGGAGGAATTTTGGGAAAAAGGATATCGCTCGCCTTATTTCAAAGCAGAATACGACGATACCTCGGAAAGAACGGACTGGTCATTAAGCGAAAGACAGCTTTTTACTCAGTCAAACGGGAGAATACTGATTGGGCAGGATACCATGGGGAGGCTGCATTTTGCCTGTACGCCCCATGAGCGGATTTACGCGGTTCCCTCCGGCGGGCCGGATGTAGGGGGACAGTTTAAGGGGCATATCGGACAGTATTATCAAAATGATACGGCCCTGTTTCTGGGAAAAATGAAATATGAGATGGAACTGGATAACGGCCTGTTATTGCATATGGCAAATCAAAAGTCGCAGACCAGATATATAGATTATTATTTGCCGGCGACTTTTACGGAATATCCGGGAATTGAGACGAAAGTGTTTTCCTTTGCGCCGGTACTTGAAAAAGAGGCCCGGGCGGTTTCCGACATTCATCCCCTTCCCGGTCCGGCAGGCGTTTTCTTCTGCGCGGAGGTAAAAAACACATCGGGATGTACCTTAAGAGGAAGATTGCGATTATCCTTTGATAAGAAGTTTGTGAACCAGTTCGAGCATTACGGAAAGCGGTTTGAGGACTATGCGGTAAATCCCTATAAGATGGAATGGGAGCAAAAGCTTCTTGTGATGTGGCACCCCGAAGCCAGTGCGGCAATTCAGCTTTTAGATTCCGTGACGTCAGGAGAGGCGTCAAATCCGTTTATTTACGTGCCTTTCGAGCTGAAAGAAGGGGAAAGCAGGCTGTTTACAACCATCCTTGCCCTTACGCCGGAAAGAAAAGATATTCATGCCAATCTGGGAATTTTGTATCAGCATACGCCCCTTGAATGGCTGAATGTTACATCGGCGTTCTGGAAAGAAAGGCTGGGAACTATACGTACCGGGATACGGGAGGATAAGGAGGCGGGTGAAAAGTATGCAGATATGCATATCCGCTTTATTCTGGATAATTTCAATTGCCTTTCCTTTGACGAATACGGAAATCTTCTGACAAACTGGCAGGGAGCGCCTTCTCATTCCTTATCCAGATTGTGGGGGATTGACATTGAGCCTGACGTGGTAAGCGTTATGTATGCGGTTCCGGAGGCTGGGCCTAAGGCCATGGAATATCTGGCAAAAAGAAATACGCCCAGATACAGCCTGTATACGGACCACAGTATGTTTTTCTACACTGCTTTTTTGGTGATTGCAGGTAAATATCTGGAATTGACAGGCGATGTGGAATATTTCATAAGTCACAGGGACATAAGCGATAAAGCCGAAGAAATCTATCAGGGAATGTTAAAGCACAAGCATGGGGAAAAGGCGCTGTTCAGCAGCAGGTACGCCAGTGATTTGATTGTCTTTAAGAAATATGATTACGGCGCCAATGTCCAATGTTTTTACGCGCTGAAATCCTATAAGCGCATAAGGCAGGCCCTGGGAAAAAGCACACAGGAGGTTGACAGGCTGCTTGCGAGGATGCCTGCCGATATGAAGGAGTGCATGGAGGCGGAAGGGCCTTTCGGAAGACAGATTACCGGAGGCAGCAGTCTGGGAGAAAACCGGGAAGAGAGATTTTATATTCCGGAGGAACTTTATTATTACGGCGGTGAGGACACGGCAACGGTGCGGGCGCCTCTGTACGGTCTTTACGGGTTTGATTATGAGCCTTATGTTAATCTTCACCGGTTTGCCCGCTCCCTGTTTATTACCAGCTATGACCCGGAATTTCAGACAATGCGGGAGCTTCATTTCGGAATGAATCCGTCTGCCACAGGCTGTATCTTAAGGCTTGGAGGCAGTTATACCAGAAGGGAAATGCTGGATACGCTGAAGATTCTCTATGGGAGGCTTGACGAGACCGGTTCTTTATTCTGGTGGCCGAGGGCGGATAATAAAAAGAGATGCTTAACCAGATGCAGCCAGGGACAGGGAGCCTGGGTGCAGCAGAGCGTGGAACAATGGTTTGGCCTGTGTATGGACGGTGCAGGGAAAACCCTTACAATAAAACCTCAGGGAGCCCTTACTTCCTATGAATTGACCGGCGTCCGTCTGGGAAATTTCTGCTTTGACATTCAGTACGAAGAAAGGCGCGGAGAAACCATATTCAGGGTAAGGAACCGGAACGGGGAAGCGCTGGAACTGGTTCTGGCAGTCAGACCCTATGGCGCGGCGGCAGAGGGAGAACCGGCATATGACAGGGAAAGACTTGCGCCCGGCCAGATGCTGGAAAAGAGATATAAGACGGAAAGCTATTCGGTGCAGGAAACGGAAATTGTCAGAAAGGAATGCAGGCTGCTTTCAGAAGGAAAGGAAATTTTTGCACCCTATGGTATAGTCATGCCGAAATTATATTCAGGAAACTGCAATATTTTTCTTCTGCGGTTTGTGACGGCACATCTTGAAGAGGAAGAGTGGGAAGAAACATGCGTGGAGCTTATAGTGCCGGAGGGATGGAAAGCGGCGGAAAAAAGCTTCTATCACTGGGATTACCAGCCGGTATTTTCCGGGCGGAAAGCAGTCTGTAAAATAGGCGGCCTAGGAAAGGAAACCCACAAGGTGGCCGGGTTTTATGTCATGCTGCCGGACCACCTGACAGGGGATGAGAAAAGCGTTATGCTGTCGGAGCATCCTTTCCCGCAGACGGGAGACGGGGGGATAAGGAATGTCAGCCTGTATGTGGAAGGGCAGAAAAGCCGGGACGGACAAATGGTAAACGCCAGCCTTACAGTGAAGGGAAAAGTGAGAAAAACACTGGAAATTCCGGTGGAAATCCTGGAGAGGGAGGCCTACAGACAACAGTATGATATAATGTACCATGGAAAATAAGGTATGGATGTGAACCGTCAGGTAAAATGATGTTAATGGTGAGAGAATATGTACAATATACTGGTAGTAGATGATGAAAAGATGCATCGGAAAGGGATTCTTTCCCTGTTGGAGGAGTTTTGTCCGGAGGATATGCTGTGGGAAGCGGCAGACGGCACGGAAGCAATGGAAATCATGCAAAACATGCCCTGCGAGATTGTCATAAGCGATATCCGCATGGCCAGAATGGACGGTCTATCCCTTTTGCGGGAAGTAAAAAATATCAGGCCGGAGGTATCTTTTATCATTATCAGCGGATATGCGGATTTTGCCTATGCCCGGGAAGCCATTGCATTTCAGGCATCCGCATATCTGCTCAAGCCGGTAGATAAGGCGGAGCTGGAAAAAACCATCACAGAGGTGAAAAGAAAATACAGGGGCAATGAAGAGACAAAATACAGGGTCAGCAGTCTGGAAGAACGGTTGCGGGAAACGGTTCCGGTATATATGGAATGGCTTTTAAACCAATACATCACCTGTTCACGGGTACAGTCCCGTGAACAGCTTGACGGCTTTTGGCCGATGCGGCAGAGCGGTTTTATCATTCTGACGAAAATAAGAAAGAAAAGCAGGCTGGAGGAAGAGGAACGGCGTGAAATCGGCTATGTAATAAAAAAATCCATGGAACCGGCTTCCGCAGTCACCTTTTCCGTCAATCATCTGTACAATACGCTGGCTACCCTGGTGCTTGCCCCCGAAAGACCCGCGGAAAAGACGCTGCGGAATATTGTATACTTACTGGAAGCAAGAGAAAAGACGACGGCAGACAATATTTATTTTGCAGTCAGCCTCCTCCATGAGGATATGAGTTTAAAGGGAGTGGAGTCGTTTTCGGAAGCCGCCTGCGCTTTAAAGTATGCCTTTTACGGGGACAGACATATCCTTTGGGCGGAAGATTATCCGGAAAATACAAGGGAAGAAACGGTCTGGAACGGGGAGGGACTCGTAGACGCCCTTCGTCAGGGAAAAACGGAGCAGGCGGACAGGTTGTACGGCAGGCTGCTGGAAAAAGGCGCCCCGGGTAATTGGATTTCACCTGAAATTATGAAAAGAAAAGTGGTATTTCTCTTTTTCAGGATTTTAAGAACGTTAGAGCCGTTTATGGAGAAAGACGCCGTCCCAAAGCTGAATGAAAAGGATGGCAGGATAATGGAGACGGAGTGGTATGATGATTTGCTCTCGGAGGGAAGGCTTTTGCTTTTTCAGATTGGAAGAAGCATTGAAAGGCAAAAGCTGTCCGGGCAGATAAATCCCGTACAGAGATGTAAAGATTATCTGGAAAAGAATTATAAAGAGGAAATAAGCCTTGAAACGGTTGCGGGCGAGTTTCATTTTAACCCGTCTTATTTAAGCACCCTGTTTAAACAGAGCTTCGGAACCTCTTTTTCAGAATATTTAAGCGAGGTGCGGATGAGAAAGGCGCTGGATTTACTGCTGCATTCTGACTGCAGGGTAAAGCAGATTGCAGGGATGGTCGGCTATAAGGATTCCAATTATTTCATCCGTTCTTTCAAGAAGAAATACAAAGTGACGCCGGATGAATTTCGGAAAAGAGGGAAAAACAGCGTACCGCCGAAAGGAGAAGAAGAGACATGAAAAAATTGTATAAGCAATGGAAATATGCCAGGCTCAGGACCTGGCTCATTGTATTTTTTCTTATGTTTTCCATTATTCCCCTGGGCGTGCTGGGAATCATAGTTTTTCGGTTGTCAAAAGCGGAGCTGACAAAGCAGGCGCAGGAGCATTTCTGGCAGAATGCGAAAAATACCAGCGCCCTTTTGGATAACGAGCTGGACTATATAGAAGAATTTTCGCTGAAAATGAACGCAGACAGCCGTCTGTATGATATTTTCCGGGAACTGGATACTGAAAATGGTTTACAGTTGGAAGAGGCGAGTAAACAGATTACCCGCATTTTACTGAATTATCTCCCATGGAATAATTCGGTTTATTCAACCCATCTTGTAACATCCTATTATCGCTTCGGGGAAGAAGAAAAAAATTTCTATCCCAAAAACAGTTTTGTGGAGTCAGGGATGCTCAGACAGGCCAGAGAGGCGGACGGAAAGCTGGTATGGATACCGACCTATAACTATGTGGAAATGTTTCAGATTAACGGGATTAATCAGAATAATCTGGAATATAAAAGGCTGTTTTCCGCTGTGCGCAGGCTGAACCCCAGCAATATTTCGTCGGGCAGAATACTTCATCTGGATTCTGACGTGGAACGTCCCTATCTTGTAGTCAATTTTACAGAAGAAAATTTAAGAAGTATGCTCAGGGAATATGTGCGTAAGGAAAGTGAAGCGCAGTATTTCGTGGTGACAGAGCAGGGGGAAGTGGTATGCAGCTCTTATGGGGACGGCGACGGGGAATTTGCAGATATTACAGTGGAAGATATCGGCATCAGCGCAGAATCTGACTGCGTGAGAAGGAAGATTAGCGGGGAGGATTATATCATTGCCTATGCGGAAAGCGAAGTGACAGGATGGTACGTGGTGGCAGCTTTGCCGGTAAAAATACTGACGGAGAAGATTGCGGATAATCTTATGAGAGTCATTCTGGCACTGATATTGCTGATGACGGTTTTATCCTTTGGGATATCCTTTATCATTTCAAATAAATTTAACAGAAAAATTTATAAGCCGCTCAATATGATAGAAAGCGTGGGAGCCGGGGATTTCAATACGGTAATCACGTATCATCCCCTGGACGAATTTGCCTTTTTTTATCAGAAATTAAACGAAATGAACCAAAACCTGAAAAGTCTGGTACATGAGAATTATGAGGTAAAGCTTCAGAAACGGGATACGGAAATTATGGCGCTTAATATCCAGATGAATCCTCATTTTTTATATAATTCATTAAATATAATTAACTGGGCGTGTATGAAAGGGGACAGTAAAAAGGCAAGCGGGATGCTTCTGGACTTGTCCAGAATGCTTCAGTATACCAGCCAGAACAGAGAGCTGATGGTATCCTTGCGGGAAGATTTGGACTGGCTTGAAAGATATCTCGGTATCATGGGAAAACGGTATGAACAAAGATTCCGGGCCGGTATCAGTGTTCCGGACTCCATGGGACGACTGCAGGTTCCCAAGCTTTTTCTGCAGCCTTTTGTGGAAAATGCGATTATACACGCATTCAAGGATTATCAGGAGGACGGCGAGATACGGATTTTTGCCGAGGAGGAAAAAGAGGACATTGTTTTTTTTGTGGAAGATAACGGGTGCGGTATTTTGCAGGAAAAAATAACGGAAATTTTCGGACAGAAAAACAATTCCATAGGCATTCAAAATACAGATAAGAGGCTCAGGATGATTTACGGGGAAAAGTATGGGGTTTCCATCAGTTCTCAGGTAGGAGAGGGGACTACGGTATTTATCCGGATTCCTGACAGCAGGAAAAGATATAAAATTAATTGATATTTTGGCGGAAAGAGATATAATATTATTACGAGAAAACAGTAAGGTATAAAAGGCGGAAAAGACAGAAGATGGAGTGTTTTGGGCTTTGTTTATTCGATTGCCGAAAACTGGCGGCAGGTGTGCATATATTGTCCCAGATGGTGTTTTAGTTCAAAAGGTATAGATGAATTTGGAGGGAATGCTGTAGGAATGTTATATGTGCAAGTGGAAAAAATAATATTTACCGGAAAGCAGAATATTCAATGGGATGCAGTAGAAAGATATTTGAGTAAATTTTTGGACAGACTTTTGTAATAAAAGAATACGGGGATAAAGTGTATATTAACTCAGCTTTTGCAGATGAATATGCAGAATCAAAATACACGAAAGCGCTAAGGGGAAGTCTGGCAAAAGTAAAAGCGAATATCGTTCAAATATTGCCATGCCTCATTGAAAATGCAACAAATCGCAGATGGATTGAAAATAAGAACATCAAACATGTAAATAATGCCAATGGGGATGGTATAGATATGATACATATTTTTCAGTACCAGTAAAGGCAGAGAATGAAGATGATGTTTGGGAAAATTTTTATATGGCGACATTAGTTGTTCGTATAAATGACCAGGGACTGTTTTTACATGATATAATAAATATAAAAAAAGAAGCACATAAGCCGCGAGAATCAAATATGACCACCCGGTAAAAAACTGCCTCTTTTACTAAATAGTATGGCATAAATTACGAGTTGTCAAGGAAAAACTGATTTTTTTAAAACTATAAAAATAAATTGAATAATTGGCAAAGCGCAGAAAAGAGATACAGGAATCACCTTGTCATTTTCCAAAGAAATCATTATAATAATACCTGTTGGAAATAATATCTGAAGACAGGAGCCTGTATGAAAAGAAAAAGAGTTATGAAAAAAATCCTATACGAAATCCTTGACTGGTCCAAAGTACTTTTAACGGCTCTGGTTATTACCTTTGTCGTGAGCCGGACGCTGGTTGCAAACGCGCAGGTGCCCACAGGCTCCATGGAGACCACAATTATGACGGGAAGCCGTGTTTTGATTAACCGTCTGTCATACGTTGTGGGAGAGCCAAAGAGAGGCGATATCATAGCCTTTTATTTCCCGGATGACAAGTCGGAAAAATATTTAAAAAGAATTATCGGACTTCCGGGGGATAAGGTTGAAGGGATTGACGGCGGAATTTATGTCAACGATGTACTTTTGGAGGAAAGTTATATCAGGGAGAAAATCAACGAGGATTTCGGCCCTTATTATGTGCCGGAATTGTCGTACTTTGTAATGGGTGACAACAGAAACAACTCGGATGACTCCAGATTTTGGAAAGACAAATTTGTGGAGAAGGACGAGATTATAGGGAAAGCTGAAATTGAATACTTTCCTGAATTAAAGAGGTTTTAGAAACTGGAAACAGCAGGCATCTGCGGACAAAGTCCGCAGGGAATGAGTCAAAAGAACAGGAGAATTGAAAAATGGAAAGAAGATGGGAAGAATTTAAGGCGACTCTAACAGATGAAAGGTCGATGAGCAAAAAGGAATTTTTGCTGACGATGGCCGTATGCGTATTGGGAGGAATTGTGTTTGGCATGTTATTCTCCCCAAGAAAATCTACGGTGATAGGCAGCCATAACGGAAACGGCTATGACGAGGACGACAAAAAGGCAAAGGACAAAAAGTCTAAAAAGAAAAGCGGCGTTGTGGACTGGGAAGAAGTGGAGCAGAAGGAGTTATAATCTGGCTTGCTTTTGAGTCAGTATACGGCATGGAGGATTAGTTTAAAATGAAAATTACATTAAAGGACGGCTCTGTCAAAGAATACGACAGTGCAAAAAACGTTTATGAAATTGCGGCGGATATAAGCGAAGGCCTTGCCAGAGCGGCATGTGCCGGAGAGGTTGACGGAAAGACGGTGGATTTACGGACGGTTCTTGATAAGGACTGTTCCTTAAATATCCTTACGGCCAACGACCCCGAAGGGCTTCGTGTGGTAAGGCATACCTGCTCCCATGTTCTGGCGGAAGCGGTCAGGAGGGTTTTCCCGCAGGCAAAACTGGCAATCGGGCCCGCCATTGATAACGGCTATTATTACGATTTTGAGCACGAGCCTTTTTCCAGAGAGGACCTGGATAAGATTGAAGCCGAGATGAAAAAGATAATCAAGGAAGGGCATGAGCTTAAAAGGTACACGCTGTCCCGCCCGGAGGCAATCAAATTCATGGAGGAGGCGGGGGAGCCTTACAAAGTGGAGCTTATCAGGGATTTGCCTGAGGATGCGGAAATTTCTTTCTATAATCAGGGCGGCTTTACCGATTTGTGCGCCGGCCCTCATCTTATGAGCACAAAGGGAATCAAAGCTTTTAAGCTGACTTCTTCTTCGGGCGCTTACTGGAGAGGCAAATCCGAAAACGCCATGTTGCAGAGAATTTACGGAACCGCTTTTAATAAAAAGGACGAACTGGCGGAATATCTGACTTATCTGGAAAATATCAGGCTTCGCGACCATAACAGGCTTGGGCGGGAAATGGAGCTTTTTACCACGGTGGACGTTATCGGACAGGGCCTGCCGCTTCTTATGCCTAAGGGAACGAAAATGATTCAGACCCTGCAGCGCTGGATTGAGGATTTGGAAGATAACGAGTGGGGCTATGTGAGAACCAAAACGCCTCTTATGGCCAAGAGCGATTTGTACAGGATTTCCGGCCACTGGGACCACTATAAGGACGGCATGTTTGTTTTGGGAGACGAGGAGACGGATAAAGAGGTATTTGCCCTTCGGCCAATGACCTGTCCTTTCCAGTATTATGTATATAAAGCGACTCAGCATTCCTACAGGGATTTGCCCATCCGCTACGGAGAGACCTCCACGCTTTTCCGGAACGAGGATTCCGGCGAGATGCACGGCCTGACAAGGGTGCGCCAGTTTACCATCTCTGAGGGACATCTGATTATCCGTCCTGACCAGGCACAGGAGGAGCTCAAGCGCTGTCTGGATTTGGCGGTGTACTGCCTGACCACCTTAGGGCTTCAGGATGATGTGACCTACCGTCTGTCCAAATGGGACCCCAACAACCGGGAAAAATACCTGGGGGACGAAAATTACTGGGAATCCACCCAGAGCAAAATCAGGGAAATCCTTTCAGAGTACGGCGTTCCTTTTACGGAGGCCGACGGCGAGGCTGCTTTTTACGGGCCGAAGATTGACATTCAGGCAAAGAACGTATATGGCAAGGAAGATACTATGATTACCATTCAGCTTGACTGCGCCATTGCGGAAAATTTTGATATGTATTACATTGACGCAAACGGCGAAAAGGTGCGTCCTTACATCATTCACAGAACCTCCATGGGCTGCTATGAGAGGACGCTGGCATGGCTGATTGAAAAATATGAGGGCAAGTTCCCTACCTGGCTGTGTCCGGAGCAGGTAAGGGTACTGCCGATTTCCGAAAAGTATGAGGAATACGCGGATAAGGTGGTAAAGGAGCTTCGCGGAAACGGCGTGCTTGCGGAAGCGGATAACCGCTCCGAGAAGATAGGATTTAAGATTCGCGAGGCAAGGCTTGCAAGGCTTCCTTATATGCTTGTGGTGGGCCAGCAGGAGGAGGCGGACGGCACGGTGTCCGTGAGAAGCCGTTTTGCCGGCGACGAGGGCGTGAAGCCTTTAAGCGAGTTTACGGAACAGATTTGTAAGGAAATCAGAACAAAAGAAATCCGCAAAGAAAGCGAAACGGAAAAATGAAACTGTGGATAAGACGGGATATGACATGGGACAAAATCCTTGGAAGCGTGCTGTGTCTGGCAGGTATGGGAATGCTGTGCATTTCCGTGTATTTATCCTTTAGCAGTGATATCTGGTACGACGAATTGTTTACCATGGGGCTGGCAAACCAGTCCTGTGGTAAACTTGTTTCTATAACGGCCAGGGACGTCCATCCGCCTTTGTACTATATGATTGTAAGGCTGTTTCTCGGGATTTTCGGAGGTTTAAAGGGAGATATTGCTTATCAGGTGGCCGTTGCCAAGCTGGTTTCCATAGCGCCCTTTTTTCTTTGCATGATATATGCCATCACAAAGGTGCGGAAAAATTTCGGGATGCTTACAGCCGGACTTTTCTGCTTTCTGCTGCCCGCCATGCCGAAGCTGGCGGACTATACGGTGGAGGTCAGGATGTACGGCTGGGCGCTTTTTTTTGTCACGGCGGGAATGCTTCACGCTTATGAGCTGGCGGCGCCACGCGGCGTCTGCGGCGAAAAAAAACGGCGTCTTGATTTAGCGGCTCTTACCCTGTACGCACTGGCGGCCTGCTATACCCATTATTTTGCCTGCGTGGCTTTCGCCATGATTTACCTCTATCTGCTGATTGTATTTACGGCGGCATATAGGAATAAAGAGGGGCGGAAAAAAGAAATAAAAGCGCTTCTTTACAGCGGAATCTGCTGCGGGGCGGGATATCTGCCCTGGCTAATCGGCGCGTTTACCGTGCAGATTTCTCAGGTAAAGGAAAATTACTGGATTCAGCCCCTTACCTGGCGGAGTCTGGGCGGCTGTGTGAAATTTATTTTTCAATTTGCCTTTTCAGGCCAGATGGTAAGCATGATTGCAGGCGGCATCCTTTTTGCGGTTTACGGGGAAATGCTTCTGCTTTTTCTGGCGGGAGAAGGAAAACAAAGGAAAAAGGCGCAGACCGGTAAGGAGGCGGAAAAGGACAGGGAGGCAGATGAGAGAGAGAGCTGTCCGGGAAAAAAAATGTGTTTTTCCTGTTCGGCTGTCTTGGCGTGCCGGCAGGCATTGTATTTTTCGGTTTTCTTGCGTCGATTCTGATACGCCCTGTTTTTGTCTACCGCTATATGCTCCCGGCTCTTGGCGTGTTCTGGCTGGCTTTTTCGATTGTGCTTGGGGAGGCGAAGGAAAAGAAGCTTTTCTTTATCCCGGCTGTCTTGTTTGTAATAATAACAGGCATCTTTAATTACCGTTCCTTTTACGGGGAGGAAATGTGGAAAAGAGTACAGATGCGGGAGGCACGGCAGGCGCTGTCACAGATTGGCGGGGAGGACATTGTCATTTTCAATTTTGACCAGACCCAGGCGGTGGCGTCCTATTATCTGAACAACGACACTTACCTGTGGTACGGAAAGCCGGAGAAGCTGATATGTGAAATGTATCCGAAAAACCATGCGCTGGTGGAGGGAGAATTTTCCGACGAGGAAGGCGTCAGAGCTTTAAAGGAGCTTCTCTTGACAAAGGAGGGTTCGGGCAAAGGAAAAGTCTGGTTCTTTGGGAGCGGGAACGCCAGAGACGAAATTATCGAAAAATGGGAAAAAGCCGGGATTACGGCAGATGAAAAAGTCAGCGTAATGATAGAAAGGTACTGGTTTAACATTTATGACTGCAAATTAAAATCCGCTGAATAAGGAGCATCAAAAACAGCCATACTTATACTGTGAAGAACAATGAAAAATTGTGAATGCAATGAAAACGGCAGACAGCCGGACAAAAGCGTACCGGCGGCGTTTGCAGAACCGGAATGGAGGTATAAAGATGGCGGAATTAAAATGCGGTGTGGAAAATTGCGTATATAACAAAAGTGAGTGCTGTTGCAAGGGAGACATTATGGTTGGCGGAAAGCGTGCGTGCTGTGAGGACGATACCTGCTGCGAGAGCTTTTCGGAGGCGGGAAGAGACAGGTTTACCAGCTCGTTGGAGCACCCGAGCAAAACCATCAGCATCGACTGCGAGGCAGTAAACTGTACCTATAACAGCAATTACAAATGCGTTGCCGAGCATGTGGATATCAGGGGCTGCGGCGCCTGCGACTGCAGGGAGACGGCCTGCGCGACGTTTACGGAGAAATAGGGAATAGAAGTATGTCGGGAAAAACAGGAGAGCCGGGAATCTGGAAAACAGATTCCCGGCTCATTATCTATATAGTCTGACCTCTTTCAGGGTTAACTGATCTTAGAGACTTCTTGTTACCATTACGGATGAACGGACAAGTTAGCTTCAAAACCCCCTTGTATAATCCCCCGTTTTATGCTTAAATATTAAATAGCGGTTTTACCCGCAATATAAAATAGCTAAGGACTGAAGTTCAATGAAAAGAAAAATGATTCTCACAGTACTTCTTTCAATGTTTCTCACAGGCTGCGGAGACAAAGAAGTAATTACGGTTGCCGGCATACAGTCAGAGGAAGGGCAGGAGCCGAAATACATAGAAATGCAGGAATTTGAATTAAAGGAAACCGCCCCCGAAATGACAGGGGACAAGTCCGGTTACTGTGTGGTGCTGATACCGGAAGGCTTTCAGGAGTCGGAGGAGATTCCGGGAATGTATGTGCATGAACGAAATCCTCTTGACTCGTCCAATGTCTACTATACGGTATCGGAAGGCAGCGGAGAGGGAAACGTTTCTTCCGAGCTGACAGAGGCGGATTACAGAGAGAGTATAGAGGAAGCCTACAAGGCCAGCGGTCAGGACGTTCAGCTCAATATAGAATCCTTTGAAAAAATCGATATGGAAGGGATTCCGGGCTATAAGGTGCGGAGCAATTACCAGTTGGACGAGGAAACCATAGAGCAGGTGGCCTATATGATACTGGCGGATAACACCTATACCATTACATACAGCCAGATGGCGGATGACGAGCTTCTTGCAGATTTTGAGATATATGACGGGCAAATCCGTCTTGTACGGGAGGAAGAAACAGGTCTTGCAAAAAATCAATAAAAAAGATATTGACAATTGCAAAAGGGTATGTTATTGTAAATAAGCATGTGATTCGTGCGGATGGAAGAAGCAGAGTATCCACTCTCACCCTGTGGCGATTGGGCTTACAGGCGTTCATATAATAAGATGTTTTGTCAACGGTTCCGGCAGGTACATGGAAGCCGGTAAACGGTGAAAATACTGCGAAGAATTAAGGCAGACTGACAGCCGGAATACAAAGTCGCTGCTGACGGTGATGCGGAGCATAACAGCCGGTTTGATAACCGAACAGTGATAATACATCTTATGAAATGGATTTACAGGTGGATAGTTATGCTATCCACTTTTTTGGTATTTTACTTATGTAAGGGGAGGACACAGCCATTAGCGATTTATTCATTAACGAACAGATTAGGGACAGGGAAGTACGTGTAATCGGAGAGGACGGAGCACAGCTTGGGATTATGTCTTCGAGAGAAGCAATGCAGTTAGCGGAAGAGGCAGGCGTGGATTTGGTTAAGATTGCCCCCACGGCAAAGCCGCCTGTGTGCAAGCTGGTTGACTATGGCAAATACAAGTACGAGCAGACCCGTAAGGAAAAGGAAGCAAGGAAGAAGCAGAGGGTTATTGAAATCAAGGAAATCCGTCTGTCACCCAATATTGACACCAACGACCTTAACACAAAGATAAGCGCTGCAAGGAAGTTCCTTGGCAAAGGGGACAGAGTGAAGGTGACACTCAGATTCCGTGGACGTGAAATGGCTCATATGGCCAACAGCAAGCATATTCTGGACGATTTTGCGCAGGCATTGTCCGACGTATGCGTAATGGAGAAGCCGCCCAAGGTGGAAGGCAGAAGCATGACAATGTTTTTAACTGAAAAGCGATAGCCAGCCAGTTAAAATAGATGGAACAAAATTAATATACAGGAGGAAACAGTTATGCCCAAAATGAAAACAAGCAAGTCTGCTGCAAAGCGTTTTAAAGCTACAGGTACAGGTAAATTAAAAAGAAGCAAGGCATACAAGAGCCATATCTTAACCAAGAAGACGACCAAGAGAAAGAGAAATTTGAGAAAGCCCGCCATGACGGACAAGACCAATATCAAGAACATGAAGAAGATTTTACCTTATTTATAAGAAGTAAGGTTTGATACAATAAGCTGACCCGCGAAGCGCGGACAGCGTTTGATGTCATAAGGAGGATGTAAGAAATGGCCAGAATAAAAGGTGGTATGAATGCCAGAAGAAAACACAACAGAGTTTTAAAGCTTGCAAAGGGCTACAGAGGAGCCAGGAGCAAACAATATAGAATTGCAAAACAGTCTGTAATGAGAGCGCTCGCTTCTTCCTACGCAGGACGTAAGCAGAGAAAGCGTCAGTTCAGACAGCTCTGGATTGCACGTATCAATGCGGCGGCAAGAATGAACGGTTTGTCCTACAGCAAATTTATGTACGGACTTAAGCTGGCAGGCGTTGAGATTAACAGAAAGATGCTTTCCGAGATGGCGGTTAATGATGCCGAGGGCTTTAAGACACTGGCGGAGCTTGCCAGGGGAAAAATTGAAAAGGCATAAGAAACAAACGAAAAAGACCTTATTAGCTTAAGGTCTTTTTCTTAACAATAAGCTGGTTCGCGGAGCGTGACAGCGTTTGTTAACATAAGGGCAGCCTGCAAAGCGGGGGAGCGCCTTTTAGAAAGCTTTTGGAAAGGAATTGTATGAGAATGCCTGAAAATTTAAAACCGGAAAATGTTTTTTACTTTTTTGAAGAAATATGCAAAATTCCCCACGGCTCAGGGAATACCGGGCAGATAAGCGATTATCTTGTGAAATTTGCCGCCGACAGGGGACTGGAGCATTATCAGGATGAACTGGGGAACGTTATTATTATCAAAGAAGCGTCAGAGGGCTATGAAAACCATGAGCCTGTGATGCTTCAGGGCCATATGGACATGGTTGCCGTGAAAAGGCCTGACAGCCCTGTTGATATGACAAAGGATGGTCTTATATTATCGGTAGACGGCGACAGGCTTTTTGCGGAGGGCACGAGCCTTGGAGGCGATGACGGCATTGCCGTGGCCTATGGACTGGCGCTCCTTGACGGAAGCTATAAGCATCCGAGAATCGAGCTGGTTATTACGGTGGATGAAGAAGTGGGCATGGACGGGGCAAGAGGCCTTGACGTAGCTCCCCTCAAAGCGAAAAGACTGGTGAATCTGGATTCCGAGGAGGAAGGGATTTTTCTTTCGGGCTGTGCCGGCGGCGCAAGGGTGAATATGCAGATTTACGGCGGGAGGGAGAGCAAAAAAGGCGTTCCCTGTGAAATCCGTGTGGGCGGCTTAAAAGGCGGACATTCCGGCGGGGAAATCCACAGGGAGCGGGGAAACGCCATCTGTATTCTGGGAAGGGTGCTTTACAGGCTTGGTCAGGATATGGAGGTGTCTGTGGCTGATTTTGCAGGCGGCGTTGCGGATAATGCCATTCCAGCCGATGCCTGTGCCAGGCTTATAATTACAAAACCGGAAACGGCGGATGAGGAATGTCAAAAGAAAGCAGAAAGCATCTGCAAAGCCGTGAATGCGGAACTGCGGGAGGAACTGGCGGATAAGGACGAGGATGTCAGCATTGAAATTACCTTTGAACCGGTATCGGAAACAAAGGTGCTCGCCGGGGACGACGGGAAAAGAGCGATTGCCCTGTTAAATACATTGCCTTACGGCGTGCAGGCCATGAGCTTTGCAATGCCCGGACTTGTGGAAACCTCTCTGAATCCGGGGCTTTTGTCTGTGAAGGAGGAGGACGGCCGGACGGCGGTTTGCGTGGGGATTTCTGTCCGCAGCAGTCTGGAAAGCGCAAAGGCGTCCCTGAT
>Ga0224742_10154_pt1 | contig 16405 bp, 12 predicted proteins | sample LIM_E_Water_Neg_FD_161631 | JGI IMG/M metagenome (GOLD analysis project Ga0224742, IMG submission 161631) | Enriched cells from gastrointestinal tract of the lab mouse from Pacific Northwest National Laboratory (PNNL), Richland, Washington... | ecosystem: Host-associated > Mammals > Digestive...
AGATATGTTCAGGGCCACCCTGGAACTGAAGGCAAAGGTGCTGTACGGCAATATACCCAAAGCCATGGAACTTTTGCGGGAGATTGCCATGACTTCCGATTTCAGAGACGAAAAGCGTCTGCTGGAAATTGTGTCCGAAGGGCAGTCCCAGATGCAGTCCCAGATGGCGTCCAGGGGAGACCGCACGGCGTTAAACCGGGCTCTGGCCTATGGCAGTGTGTCCGGCGCCGTCAGGGAGACTCTAACCGGTATTCCCTTTTTCCGTCTGCTGACCCGGATCCAGTCCCATTTTGAGGAGGAAAAGGAAGCGCTGATGCAGGCGCTGGAGGAATTGGCAGCCATCATTTTCCGCCGGGAGAATCTGCTGTTGGATTATGTGGGCACCCAGGAAGGATGGGAGAAGCTGGAAGAGGAGACATCCCGGTTTGCGGGGAAGCTGTATGAAGGTTCGGCGGACACCGGCAGCTATCGTCCCGTTCCCCAGAGGAAGCAGGAAGGTTTCATGACTGCCGGGCAGGTATTGTATGTGTGCCGGGCGGGCAATTTCAAAAAGAAGGGGCTGCCTTACAAGGGAACGCTGCGCTTCCTGCAGATGATGATGCGGTATGATTACCTGTGGGTCAACATCCGGGTTAAGGGAGGGGCTTATGGCTGTAGCTGCAGCTTTGGTAGATCCGGGGAGAGCGGCTTTTCTTCCTACCGGGATCCCAATCTGAAGAACACGGTGGATATTTATGAAAAGGCGGCGGAGACGGTGGAGAAATTTACTGCCGACGAGCGCGTCATGACCCAGTATATCATCGGGGCTGTCAGCGAGATGGATACCCCCATGAATCCGGCCGCCTATGGACTGTTCTCTCTGAGCGCATATCTCTGCGGCATCAGCCAGGAGATGCTGGATCAGGAGAGGGCCCAGCTTCTGGGGGCTACCCAGGAGGACATCCGGGAACTGGCCGCCTATATCCGGGCATTCATGCAGGACGACTTTTTGTGCGTGGTGGGCAATGCCCAGAAAATAAAGGAAGAGAAGGAGATGTTCCTGACAGCGGAGAATCTTTTCTGAGCCGCTACAGGGTTGAGAGGGGGGAATTAAATGAAAAAGGCAAAGCGGATAGGGGGCCTGTTTGCTCTGGCTTTGGCCCTGGTGCTGACAGCCTGCGGCGGCGTTGGCAGCGGAGCCGCCGACAGTGCGTCGCCCCGGGTTGAGCAGTGGAATGCCGGCTCTAATACGGATAGTATGTTCCAGGAGTCTGTGGGGGATTTCCTGGGCATGGACCCGGGATATACCAACATGGAAGAGGGTAAGAACTATGACGCCGGTGAAGGCTCTTCCCAGGAGCAGCATAACGCCGGGCAGGACAGCAGCCGCAAGCTGATCCGAACGGTGAACCTGTCTGTGGAGACCCGGGAGTTCGACGCGGTTATGGGCACCCTGGAGCAGCGGGTAACGGATCTGGGGGGCTATATTGAGCGCATGGAAACTTACAATGGCAGCTTTTACAGCAGCTACCGCTCCAACCGCAGTGCCAATATGACCGCCCGGATTCCGGCGGCCCAGCTAAACGGATTTTTGAATGAAGTGTCCGAGATCAGCAATGTGACCAGGCGCTCAGAGAATGTGCAGGATGTGACGCTGGAATATGTGGACATGGCCAGCCATAAGAAGACTCTGCAGGCGGAACATGACCGATTGCTGGAGCTGATGGAACAGGCGGAGAGCATAGAAGACATTATCACCATTGAGGAGCGCCTGTCCAATGTGCGGTACCAGATCGAGAGTATGGAGGCCCAGCTGCGGACATATGACAATAAGGTGGACTACAGCACTGTGTATTTGGATGTGAGCGAGGTACAGGAACTGACGCCGGTGCATGAGGAGACATTGTGGGAGAGGATCAGCGGCGGCTTCCTGGAGGATCTGAAAGGCATCGGCGACGGAGCACTGGAGATTGTGGTCTGGCTGCTGGTACATATTCCTACCCTGGTGCTGTGGGCCCTGGCGGTCACTCTGTTTGTCTTATGGGTCAGATGGTATATGAAACGCAGCCGGGAAAAGGCTGAAAAGAAGAGAGCGCAGGCGGCGGGGAATACCCTCCCGGGAAACGGAGATACGAATGGAGAAAAATGAGAAGCCCATAGGTGAAAACCCGGCGTATAAGTCAGGCTTTGTGACATTGATCGGCCGCCCCAATGTGGGGAAATCCACATTGATGAATCGGCTCATCGGCCAGAAGATTGCCATAACCAGCGATAAGCCTCAGACCACCCGCAATCGGATTCAGACAGTATATACCTCGGACGAGGGACAGATTGTGTTTGTGGACACCCCCGGCATTCACAAGGCCAAGAATAAGCTGGGGGACTATATGGTAAATGTGGCGGAGCGCACCCTGTCCGAGGTGGACGTGATCCTTTGGCTGGTGGAGCCCAGCAATTTTATCGGGGCGGGGGAGCGTCACATTATGGAACAACTGCAAAAGACGCGGACTCCCGTGATTCTGGTGATCAACAAGGCGGATACCGTGAAAAGGGAAGAAATACTGCCTTATATAGACAATTATCGGAAGCAGATGGATTTTCAGGAGATTGTGCCGGTGTCGGCCCTGAAGGGGGACAACACGGACACATTGGTATCCTGCATCATGAAATATCTTCCCTACGGTCCGGCGTTTTATGACGAGGATACAGTCACCGACCAGCCCATGCGGCAGATTGTGGCGGAACTGATCCGGGAGAAAGCCCTGCGGCTGCTGGAGGAAGAAATTCCCCACGGCATCGCCGTCAGCATCGAGAAGCTGCAATATCGCAAGGATCTCTGCGACATTGAGGCCACCATTGTGTGCGAGCGGGATTCCCACAAGGGAATCATCATCGGCAAGGGCGGCAGTATGTTAAAACGGATCGGGTCGGCGGCCAGACCGGACATCGAGGACCTGTTGGAGCAGCATGTAAATCTGCAGCTCTGGGTCAAGGTGAAGAAGGACTGGCGGGACAGCGATTTTCTGATGAAAAATTTTGGCTATAACCCCAGAGATATCCAGTAGCGTTTATGCTTCATAAACTCTGACCGGCGCATAGAAAAATCAAAAATGCAGACCCTATTTACAGCAGCGATAGATACGGCGTCGCAAGATACCGGATATGGGGGAAGAGTTGATGCGAGAGACGGCAGAGAGCAGCAGAGCAGGGTACTGGCAGAAGTTTGAGAACACCGGCAGGGTGGAGGATTATCTGCGGTATTCCTGGGGCGGGGGCACGCAGGAAGCAATGGCGGGAAGCGGAAAGTCAGGAGCAGATCCACATGCAGGATTTTATCATAGTGACAGGAATGATACTGAAACAGACGCCTATCGGTGAATATGATAGGCGTATCTGTTTGCTCACAAAGGAAAGAGGAAAGATTGCGGCGTTTGTGAAGGGTTCCCGCAAGCCGGGAAACCGCTTAAGCAGCGCCGCCAATCCTTTTTCCTTTGGTGCGTTTAAGCTGTACGAGGGAAAGAGCTCCTACAATGTGGCGGACGTGGAGATTCAGAATTATTTTGAACCCCTTCGAAGGGATTATATAGGCGCTTACTACGGTATGTATTTCGCGGAACTGGCGGACTATTATACACGGGAGAACAACGATGAGAGGCAGATGCTGAAACTTCTCTATCAGTCCCTGAGGGCCCTGTGCGCCCCTTCCATCCCCAATGAACTGGTGCGCTGTATTTATGAGATCAAGAGTATCGCCGTCAATGGGGAGTTTCCCGGCATACGGCAGGACAGAGAACTGGAAGCGTCTACGGTTTACGCCTTAGAGTATATTGTTTCCAGCAGTGTGGAGAAACTTTACACTTTCACGGTGACGCCCCAGGTACTGGCACAGCTACAGGAGGAGGCCCGGTGGTACTGCGGAAAAATCCTCTCCCATGAGTTCAAAAGCCTGGAGATTCTGCAAAGTCTCTGTTGAGAGACAGAACTTAATAGATTCCCCGAATACCGGTGTCACCGTCCAGGGTATTCAGATTATACAACAGCAGCAGATCCGTTATTGCTTCGTGGTCGGACAGGAAAGAGGAGGGACCGTCCCTGTAATACCGGGTATCAAATACATAAATTTTTCTGTAATGATGGACGAGAAAAGGCACCATGGAATTGGCATAGCTGTCTTTGATCAGCATAAGCTCATCCTGTGAGGTGGCCGCCGTGTTCTCAATCTCGATCAGAGGATGGATATTGTTGAGAAAAAGGGAATATTTATCCTTCTCCTTCACATAGTCAAAATTGTATAAACTGTCTGTCACCTCCCCTGTGTCCACATAGGTGACGGTGAGTATATCATCCGGATTGGTATAGACGGTGATGCTGTCTTTTTTGTGACTGTAATCGTTGATCTTTGAATACAGAGTGCCTGCAAAGTCTTCGGTGACGGTTTGGGCCGTCAGGGATTGAAGCGGTACGGGAACAAGCCCTTTTGCGTCGCAGTAGGCCAGATATCCCTGGTAAGCGCCATAGGTGGTCCAGTGGTGGTCCGTGCGATAGAATAACTGTCCTTCGGACCCAGCCTCCAGAAGACGTTCTGTACAGTCTATGGCAGGGATTTCAGTGGCATCATAGAGGGCATAAGCCGTTTCCAACTGATCGGATAAGGGGGCGTATGCAGGGAGTTTATCCTTGTAAATGGTGACTGCGGTGGGAACCAGCATCAGGTTTACCCGGACTTTAGTCCGATCGATTTTGTCATAAAACCGAACAAGCGTATCTGTGATGCGTTCTGTGTTTTGCGGTCTGTCATAGGGCTCTATGAGATAATCGTCCCTGCCCACATAGATCTGATTTATGCATTTTCTGCCCCCGGCGATCTCCACACCGGTTTTTAAGCCCACAAAGAAATCCCTCTGGGGAAAGTGATCGGCAAGCCAGTCGTTGAGTGAGTCCGTATATTCCCCGTTCAGTACCGTCTCCAGGGACAGTGCGGGAAGTTTTGTGAGATATCTGTTTTCATTTTCCGAAAAATTTTTCTTTGGACTGAGAAGAAAAAACACTGTCAGGGATAGTATGCCCATGCAGAGCAGACATACCACAGTCCTTCTGATTATGCGATTCGTTATCATAGAGTAACCAGCCTTTTATTATAAAATATGGCGGCATATTTGGCCTTTAAAACCGAAAGTACAAAAACGGATTATAGGTGTCGCTGACCATGTATGCCGTTGACAGTATAAACAGCAAAAGAACAACAATTCCGATAAACGCGGACAAAACAAAGCCTTTTTTCCCGCTGAGAGCCGATGTTTTCCGGCAGATCCATGGATATATGGGGCAGGCCAGAACACAGGCAAAGAGGAGCACTATGCCATAATTGCCCAGATACCAGAGAAAACGCGTATCCATCAGGGCCTTTGCCTTAAAAGAGAAGAGCAGGCCGATATAGCCGCCCAGTTCTCTCATGTCGGTTATGGCAAATATCACAAATCCAAACACGACGATCAGAAATGTGCAGGCATGTTGAAAGATCCGGGGCAGTTTCCCCAGGGCTTTTCCCCATACATATTTCTCAAGCATAAGCAGAAAGCCGTAGTAAATGCCCCATAAAACAAAATTCCATGAAGCCCCGTGCCACAATCCTGTGAGAAACCACACCACGGCAATGTTTAGCAGATGCCGGGGAATTCCTTTCCGGTTTCCGCCCAGCGGAATGTACACATAGTCGCGAAACCATGTGGAGAGCGAGATATGCCACCGACGCCAGAAATCCGTCACGGAGACGGCGGTCAGGGGATAACGGAAATTCTCGCCGTAGCTGAATCCCAGCATTTTTCCCATTCCTATGGCCATATCGCTGTAAGCGCTGAAGTCAAAATAGAGCTGCAGGGTAAAGCAGAGCGCGCCCAGCCATGCTGTGGCAACGCTGGTATCTGCCGCGCCCAGGATATGTATTTCTTCCCATAAGGCTCCGGCCTGATTGGCGATCAGCACTTTTTTGAACAGCCCTGCCATGAAGCGCAAAAGTCCCTGTTCAAAGGCCCCGAAAGTGATTTTCCGGCTGTGAAGCTGCTGCTGTATGTCGGAAAAACGCACAATGGGCCCTGCCACCAACTGGGGAAACATGGATACATAGGTGAGATATGTAATATAACTGCGTTCCGCCTTCACTTTTCCCCGGTACAGATCAATGATATAACTCATGGTCTGAAAGGTATAAAAGCTGATGCCCACCGGAAGATGTATCTGCGGAACGGCAAATGCTGTGCCGCAGACAGCGTTTACTGCGGAGACTGCTAAGCCAGCATATTTGAAAGAGGCAAGGATCGACAGGTTAATACAGACACTGCAGCACAGGAAAAGGATCCTTCTGCATCTGGTGGTGCCAAAACGTTCCATAAGCCGCCCGTTTGTGTAATCAAGCATGGTGGAAAAAAGCATCAGAACAATATACAGCGGTTCTCCCCAGGCATAGAAAATCAGGCTGAAAATAAGCAAAGTCCCATTTTTCCATGAAAATGGGACCAGATAATACAAAATCAGGCAAAGCGGAAGGAAGAAAAACAGGAAGGGGATACAACTGAATACCATGGCAGTCCTCCCTAAAACAGACCGTTTTCGATTACATCCGTAATCTCGTCCGCGTTTTCAGATATGATCAGCCATATATACGGATCCTTTGTCTGAACTTTGCTTTTTTCTACGATGGCAAATTGTTCGGGGATGTAATTTTCCATCTCATTTTTCTTTTCGTCAACTATGGTCTGGAGACATTCGGCAAATGCCTCCAGGTCCTCAGTATTTTTCACCTTCATAAGAATGATTGTCTCGGCCTGTGCCGCATCCTCCGACATGGAGAAAACATATTCCTCCAGCACGGCGGTGTCGATGCCATAATAATTTGAGATAAATTCCCCGTCCATGCACTGGGGGGATTTTAGAGAGACGGTTTGGCCGATTTCCTCATAAATTTCGCTGACGGATTTGGGCATGGCTTCCTCCTGAGAAGAAGCCGCAGGCTGGTCCGTGAACTCCGTTGTGTCTGAGACTGTGTCCGAGCCCGGTGCATTGACCGCCGGAGTACTTTTCTCCCCACATCCTGTGCAGAGAAGGGCGGCTGCGGTTAATGCAGCCATAATTTTTATGGTTTTCATAATATACATATGGATTTCTACCTCTTTCGCGTTTTACTCTGCTGTAATCTCCGCAGCCGCTTCTGCCGCTGCCTGTGTCAGTGCCTGTGTCAGATATATGGCATTTGCGTAATAGATCAGTGAGGATTCCCACAGGGTGTAGGCAGCTTTTGTGAGATGGACAAAACCATCACTGCAGCAACTCTCGGCAAGATTTCCTTTGCCGTCAGAGATGGGCGTACATAAATCTATGTATCCCCAGCCGTTGTCCAGTGCCATTTCCAACAAAAGCGTATTGTATTCCGCAATATTTGTGTTGTTAAGTACTTTTTTCCCCTCTCCCTCCAGGGTATAAGTCACGCTGATGATATGAATCTCCAGATCCGGCGAGGTCTCCAGAATCTTGTCGATCAGTTCTTTGTATTTATCCCGGGCACCTTCCAGTCCCAGCACGGCGAGATCGTTCATCCCAAGCAGGATGAAAGCGCGGGTTCTGCCGGTAAGGGGAATGGCGTCCCACAGTTGATATTTTTTTCCTTTATATGTGGGATGCACATTGCTGCCTTTCACGGGCTTCATGGCGTTATTTGCCCCATAACTCCCCACTGCCAGAAACTGGATATCATGGACAAAGGTTTTCTGCTTCGCGCTGTAATTCCGAAATCCCAGCATAATGGAATCGCCGATAAAAACGGAACTTCCATAGTAATTCCGCAGTTCCTCATCGGTCAATCCGGGAATCCCGGGTAATTCCATCGGAGAAAGCAATTCCGCCGAAACGCTGTCGGTGGGTTCAACCGATACCGTAACAGGCAGTTCTTCCTGGGCGGCGTATGCGGTGGAGACTGCACAATTCCCCAGGACAAGCATTGCGGAAACGGCGGCGCACAAAGAGTTCCTTACAAATTTTTTCAGCCGTTTTTTCATAATAACCTCCTGATAAAATGTACAAAAAAGCAATCTTATTCATATCCTATCATTAAGCCCATGGATTTGTCAACGCGGCTTCGTTGCTTATTTTTTCCCGGGGGAAAAGGAAGCAACGAAATTCTGAAAAGTCTCTGTTGAAAAACGGGGACAAGTCGGCTATAATATAAAAGATACTTTATCGGATTGTGTGAAAGGACCGGGCTTATATGAGGAGCAGGAAAAGAGGGATTGCGGCGCTGGCAGCAGCGGGGATGTGTATGTTGGCCCTGGCGGGATGCAGCGAGACGCCGACGCAGGAGCCCATCAGTACCTCCACTGTAGTGCTGGCGGCGGACGGCAGCTTCACCCGATGCCAGGTGGAGGCGTTTGACGGGGAAGATTATCTGTTGGACGAGTTGGAAAGCATGATCCGCCGGGAAGTGCAGGACTATCTGGGCGGAGGGGCCGGAGACGGCGGCGCCGTGGCAGTGGAGCAGGTGAGCGCCCTGGAGGGAAGTAAAGAGCAGGCCATGGTGGCGCTGCGTTTTGCCGACAGTCGGGTCTATGAGGATTACCGGGCACAGGTGGACCAACAGCCCTGCAGGCTGTTCTACGGAACGGTGCAGGAAGCCTTGGCGGAAGGCTATGACCTGGAAGGGGCGTTGCAGGATATGAAGAAGGGAACGCCTCTCACCTCAGAGCAGCTTGCGAAGATCGGTGACAAGCGCGTGCTGGTATTTGAGGAAGCTCTGCAGATTCGGTGTCCTTCCAAGGTGCTGTATACCAGCGGCAATGTGAAACTTACCGAGGCAGGGTATGTGGACGGCACAGAGGGAGAAGGTCTGAAATACGTGGTGATAAAATAGAATAAATCAAGGGAATATGCGGAACTTAAAGCAGGAGGAGAATACTTATGGAAAAGACGATGGAGAAGATTGTGGCGCTGGCAAAATCAAGAGGCTTTGTATACCCGGGCTCAGAGATCTACGGCGGCCTGGCCAATACCTGGGACTACGGCAATCTGGGCGTGGAACTCAAAAACAATGTGAAGAGGGCATGGTGGCAGAAGTTTGTACAGGAGAACCCTTACAATGTGGGCGTGGACTGCGCCATTCTGATGAATCCCAGAACCTGGGAGGCCAGCGGACATTTGGGCGGCTTTTCCGATCCCCTGATGGACTGCCGGGAATGTCATGAGCGTTTTCGCGCGGATAAGCTGATCGAGGATTTCTGTGAGGAGAAGGGTATCACCCTGGAGGAGAGCGTGGATGCCTGGACCCAGGAGCGGATGAAAGAATTTGTGGAGGAGCATCAGATTCCCTGCCCCGGCTGCGGCAAACATAATTTTACGGACATCCGCCAGTTTAACCTGATGTTCAAGACTTTCCAGGGCGTGACCGAGGACGCCAAAAATACGGTATATCTGCGGCCGGAAACCGCTCAGGGCATCTTTGTGAACTTTAAGAATGTGCAGAGGACTTCCAGAAAGAAGATTCCCTTCGGCATCGGGCAGATCGGCAAGGCCTTCCGAAACGAAATCACCCCCGGTAATTTTACTTTCCGCACCAGGGAGTCTGAGCAGATGGAACTGGAGTTCTTCTGTGCGCCCGGTACGGATCTGGAGTGGTTTCAGTATTGGAGGGGCTTCTGCCGCGACTGGCTCCAGTCCCTGGGCATCAAGGAGGATGAGATGCGGCTGCGTGACCACAGTCCGGAGGAGTTGTGCTTCTACAGCAAGGGCACCACGGATATCGAGTTCCTGTTCCCCTTTGGCTGGGGAGAACTCTGGGGCATAGCGGACAGGACGGATTATGATCTGACCCAGCATCAGAACACTTCCGGCGAGGATATGTCCTACTTTGACGATGAGAAGAAAGAGAAATATGTGCCCTATGTGGTGGAACCCTCTCTGGGCGCGGACCGGGTGGTTCTGGCTTTCCTGTGTTCGGCCTATGACGAGGAAGATCTGGGGGACGGGGACATGCGCACGGTGCTGCGTTTCCACCCTGCTCTGGCTCCGGTGAAGATCGGCGTGCTGCCTCTGTCCAAGAAACTGGCGGAGGGCGCGGAAAAGATTTACGGACAGCTGTCCAGGCGGTATAACTGTGAGTATGACGACAGGGGCAACATCGGTAAGCGCTATCGTCGACAGGACGAGATCGGCACGCCTTTCTGCGTGACTTATGATTTCGATTCCGAGACGGACAACTGTGTTACCGTCCGCTTCCGCGATTCCATGGAGCAGGAGAGAGTGCCCATTGCGGAACTGGACGCCTATTTTGCGGATAAGTTCATGTTTTAGGATAAAAGGATAGGGCTGCCCCGGGGACAGGTGTCGTTTGATTCAGGCGATGCTCCGCCCAGTGGCGGCCTGTTTTGATACGGAATAAATTTTGAAGGCAGATGCATTATACAATTTAGAGGTGTGTGAATTGATGGAAAAGGCAGAGATTTTCAGTGTATTGGGAATAGGGGAAAACTTTGGGGAGCAGGAGATCAGGGCGGCTTATCGGGAGAAGCTGGCAGTGACCAATCCAGAGGACAATCCGGAGGGATTCAAGCGCCTGCGCCAGGCCTATGAGGAGGCCCTTGCCCTGGCGCGGCAACCCCAGGGGGAGGAGGAGCCGGAACAGGAGGATACCACGGAAACCGGCCGCTGGGTGGCCCAGGCGGCCGGGCTCTACAGCACTCTGGAGGGCAGACAGGATCTGGAAGCGTGGCGGGAGATGTTTTCCCAGGAGATTTACCAGTCTCTGGACGGGGAGGCGGAATGTCAGGAAAAACTGCTGGTTTTTTTGATGCAGCATTATAAACTGCCCACCGGGATTTGGAATCTGTTGGAGGAAAAGCTGGAGATCTGTAAGAACCAGACCCGTCTGAAAGAAAAGTTTCCGGCAGATTTCATCGACTATCTGGTGAGTCGGGTGACCCGGGGGGAAGATGTGGAATTTTCCCAGTTTGAGGGGCCCCAGGACGGGGACTACGACAGTTTTCTGCAGTGTTATGATAATTGCTGGGGGGCGCTGCAGGAGAAAAAACTGGAGTACGCGGCCCAGCTTTTGGAAGAGAGCGGACGTATGGGGATCTGGCATCCCTGCATGGAAGTGTGCCGGGCTCACTATTATCAGGCCGACGGCCGGCAGGAAGAGGCCGTGAACTGCATGAGGGAACTGCAGCGAAAGTTCCCGGGGGATGAATTGATAGAGTTCAACCTGGCCCAGCTATTGTGGGACCAGGGGCAGACGGAGGAGGCTGCCCGGTGTTTCCAGGGAATCAAGGAACGGAATGACAAGCATTATACGGCCAATCTGCGCCTGTCCCAATGGTATCACGACAGGGGGGAGGATCAGAAGGCAAAGAAATGCGCGGAAGAGGTGCTGTCCTCCGGTTATGATGACAATTTCCATCAGCTGCTTAAGGAGATCAACGCCGGCCTGGAAAAGGAATTGGAGAGAAATGCAAGTCTCTATGACAGTCCGGGAGACATACTGGAACTGGGCTGGTGTTATCTGCAGGACGAACGTTTTTCCCTGGGAATCCGGCGGGTGAAGGAGCTGGAGGAACGCGTTCCCGAAGGGCGTCTGGAGGAGTACCTGGGCCTGATGACCAAACTCTACCGGGAGGCGGCGGAATATGAGAAATCCGTCAGCTACGCCAAACGGTGGCGGCAGGCCCTGGAGAAGAGAATTCCCACGGAGGAGGGCGAAGCCCTGGAGAAGGATCAGGACAGGCTGCGCCAGTCCCATGCCATCTGTATGCAATGCTACCGCGCCCTGGGGTATCTGGATTCGTCCTACTATGAAAAGGCTCTGGAGGAGGCGGACGCCATGGAGGCCGTCAACCCTCATGACATCGGTGTGCTGATGGAACGTGCCCAGACCTATCTGGATATGGAAGAGTACGAGAAATGCCTGGATCTGGTGAAACGCCTGGTGCAGGAGTACAGGGTTTATGCGGCTCTGGCCACGGCGCTGGAGGCTTACCGCAGACAATGGGATGCTTCCGGCGTGATACAGACGGGCCGCCAGCTGATCCAGTTCTTTCCCGACTATGCCAGACCCTATGTGGACATGGCCAAGGTATATCTGGATCTGGACTACACCAGGGAATTGGAAGAACTGCTGGCTGAGGCCAGGGAAAAAGGCATTGAGAGCCCTTATCTGGAGGCCTATGCCTATCAGAAAGACCATAAGGTCAGCGCCGAACTGATGCAGAAAAAGGTGGAGAAATTCCGAAGTATTTTTCTGGAGCATGTGGAAAACGGAGATCTCTCCTTCTATGAGCCGGGGCTCACGCAGTTGACGGAATATCTTTACCATGCGCCGGGGGCCTATCTGCTGGTGGAGAGGGGAATTTTCCACAAGGCGGCTCATCATTATAAAGAAGCGGTGGCGGACTATGAACAGGTGCTGGCTTATGTGCCCCAGCAGATTTACGCCCTGAACGGTATGAGCCAGGTATATAAACATCAGGGGGATTATGAGCAGGCCATCATCTGCCTGCGCAAGGCCGTGCTGTTTGATACGGATGGGGATCTGCAGCCCGGTGCATCCATGGATATGGCCGATTTGTATCTGCGTGTGGCAGATTATGAGAAAGCCCTGGAATATCTGGAGCAGTACGTGAAGTATGCGGACAGCAGGAAATTGAATACCAGTGTCTACAGACTGGGCAAGATTGCCACGGGATATATCCGCAACGGCAGATATGATATGGCGGTAAAGATATTTGAGAGTGCCTATGCCAAAGACCCCATGGGGCTGTATGAAAAGCTGGCGGATCTGTATCAGGTGACAGGACAGCCCCAGGAGGCCAGAAATGTGCTGAAACAATGGGCTGCCGGGCTGGGTATTGAAGAGAGCGCCTTGGGAAAGCTGTTTGGCAGGAAAAAAGGCAATGCCGGATTCAGCGATTATTATGTGAGCCTGGGCTGGACGGAATTGATTTATGGTGAAAAAGACAAGGCAGTGAAGGCTTTTGTCAATGCGCTGGACTATCAGCCGGATCTGAACAAGGCTGAGGGAACTCTGTGTGACGCCGTTTTTGCCTTTATCCTGTGCGGGGAGGAAAAACTGGGAAAAAAGTATGGCGAAAAGCTGAAAGACTGGCTGCGGCAAGAGCAGTTCGCCCGGAAAAACGAGTATTATGAACAGGAAAAAGGACATCTGCAGCTGGAGTTCCTGGCGGCCTATTATACGGAGCCGGAGGAGAAACTGCAGGAACTGCTGGACCGGGAGGACAAATGTGAGTGCTGCAATTTCTGTACATATGCCATCTGCAAGGAGATGGAGGGTGTGCGGCTCCTGATGATGCTTCGCAGAGGGCAGACAAAGGAGGCCCGGGAGCGCTTATCCCGCAATCTGGAGATCCAGCCCCAGGACGAATACATGCTGGCCATAAAGCATATGTGCTTTGAAGAGTAGCGGGCAAATGCGGAACTAATACAGCATATGCCCGAAGTGCGCACTGCTGCCTGTGGGGACACCGAAGGGGGCCAGGCAGGCAGCACCGGGAGAGTGTGCAGGAAGGGCAAATGCGGAACTAATACAGCATATGCCCGAAGTGCGCACTGCTGCCTGTGGGGACACCGAAGGGGGCCAGGCAGGCAGCACCGGGAGAGTGTGCAGGAAGGGCAAATGCGGAACTAATATTAGAAAGAGGAAATATATGATAGTAGGAATTGATTTGGGAACAACCAACAGCTTGATCGCTTATTTTTCGGAGGAAGGTCCGAAGATCATCCCCAACCGGCTGGGCAGAAACCTGACCCCTTCGGTGGTCAGCGTGGACGAGGAAGGCAATGTCTATGTGGGAGAGACCGCCCGGGAACGCATGAGCCTGTACCCGGACACGGTGGTGGGCGCTTTTAAGCGCAGCATGGGCACGGAGAGGCAGTATAACTTAAGCGGCCATATGTACAGACCGGAGGAACTTTCCAGCTTTGTACTGCGTTCCCTGAAGGAGGATGCGGAGACCTATCTGGGGGAGGAGGTCACGGAAGCGGTGATCAGCGTTCCCGCGTATTTTGACGACAAGCGCCGGAAAGCTACCAAGCGGGCCGGGGAATTGGCCGGGCTGAAGGTGGAGCGCATGATCTCGGAGCCCACGGCGGCGGCGGTGGCCTACGGCCTGTACGACAAGACCCGGGATACCAAATTCCTGGTGTTTGACCTGGGAGGAGGCACTTTCGATGTGTCCATATTGGAATTGTATCACAATATCCTGGAGGTACGCGCCGTGGCCGGGGACAATTATCTGGGCGGCGAGGATTTCACGGAGGTGATGAGCAAGCTGTTTATGCAGAAGCAGAAGCTGGCCATGAGCAGTCTGTCCGAGAAGGAGCAGGTGCGGCTGTACAAACAGGCGGAGAAGGCCAAATGTGCTGTCAGCGGCAGCGACCGCGTTGTAATGAAATGCCTGATCGACGAAAAGGAACTGGAGACGGAGATTAAATATAAGGAATATGAGGACGCCTGCGAGGAACTTTTGAACAAGATCCGGGAGCCAGTGAAAAAGAGCCTGTCCGATGCGGGCCTGAAGCTGGGGGATATCGACGAAATTCTGTTGATCGGCGGCGCTACCAGGTTGTCCGTGATTCGGGATTTCCTGATCCGGCTGTTCCGCAAATTCCCAGACACCAATATGAACCCGGACGAGGCGGTGGCGCTGGGAGCCGCGGTGCAGGCCGCCATGAAGGAGCGTCGGGAAGAGGTGAAGGAAGTCATTCTGACGGATGTGTGCTCTTTTACCCTGGGCACGGAAGTGGTGGTGGAGTACGAGGAGGGGAAATTCGAGGACGGGCGTTTCTGTCCGATCATTGAGCGCAATACCGTGATTCCTGCCAGTCACACGGAGCGTATGTACACCGTCCGGGACAATCAGGACAAAGTCAGGGTCCGGGTGCTTCAGGGGGAGAGCCGCTTTGCCCGGAACAATCTGTATCTGGGGGAAATGACCATCGACCTGCCCAAGGCCCCCAAGGGGCAGGAGTCCGTGGACGTGACCTACACTTATGATATCAACTCCCTGCTGGAGGTGGAGGTAAAAGTGGTGTCCACGGGCCTGAGCCAGAAAATGATCATTAAGGGAGTGGATAACACCATGACGGACGAGGAGATTGCCCGCCGCATGGAGGAACTGGCCTACCTGAAGATCCAGCCCAGGGATCAGGAAGAGAACCGTCTGGTGCTGCTGCGGGCGGAGCGCATGTACGAGGAATCTCTTGGCGACAAGCGCAGGAATCTGGATCATTATATCAATCGCTTTGAGGCGGCCCTGAAGGGCGGCGACCACCAGGAGATTGCGGATACCCGCCGGGAACTGTCGGATTTCCTGGACGAAGACGAGGATTTGTAATGGCTGCGGAACCGGAGAACGGCAGAAATAAGGTTGACAAGTTCTGGGATTATATCTATAATAACGTAGATTATGAATCTTTTGAAGATATGGAGATAATAGAAGAGTCTGGAGGAAAACATCATGAAAGCATATGGTGTAAATGAGTTACGGAGAATTTATCTTTCGTTTTTTGAGAGCAAAGAGCATTTGAAAATGAAGAGTTTTTCCCTGGTGCCGCCCCACACGGACAAGAGTCTGCTGTTGATCGGCGCCGGCATGGCACCCTTAAAGCCTTACTTTACAGGCCAGGAGATCCCTCCCAGCAGGCGCGTGACCACCTGTCAGAAGTGTATGCGCACCACAGATATTGAGAACGTGGGCAAAACGGCCCGCCATCTGACATTCTTTGAGATGCTGGGGAATTTTTCCTTCGGGGATTACTTTAAGCAGGAAGCCATTGCCTGGAGCTGGGAATTTCTCACAAAGACCATCGGCATGGACCCCGACAGGCTCTATCCCTCCATTTATGGGGAGGACGAGGAGGCTTTCGAAATCTGGAACAAGGAGATCGGTATTCCGGCAGAGAAGATCACCCGCTTTTACCGGGACGAGAACGGCGACTGCGATAATTTCTGGGAGCACGGCGCAGGTCCCTGCGGCCCCTGCTCGGAGATCTATTACGATCGGGGAGAGAAGTATGGCTGCGGCAGACCCGACTGCAAAGTGGGCTGCGACTGCGACCGCTTTATGGAAGTCTGGAACAATGTATTCACTCAGTTTGAGAGCGACGGAAAGGGCCATTATCAGGAACTTTCCCAGAAAAATATTGACACCGGCATGGGTCTGGAGCGTCTGGCCGTGGTGGTGCAGGATGTGAACTCCGTTTTTGACATAGACACCATGAAAGCCATTCGGGATCGAATCTGCCAGGTTGCCGGGGTGACTTACCAAACGGAGGAGGCTGTGGATGTGTCCGTGCGGCTGATCACCGACCACATTCGTTCCGCCACCTTCATGATCAGCGACGGCATCCTGCCCTCCAACGAAGGCCGGGGGTA